>SL_3KL_010_SEDDRAFT_10002448_pt1 | contig 16943 bp, 14 predicted proteins | sample SodLakKL_010_SED_2_FD_10381 | JGI IMG/M metagenome (IMG submission 10381) | reverse complement strand
ACAAAAAAACCCCGGAGCTTTTCAAAACTCCGGGGCTACCAATCAACTAACCAAAACAACAACATGAAGAATATGATAAATAGCCTGATGGCTTATTGTCTTTTGTCTAAATGAATAACTGTAAATTTTGGTTTTTGTTTTGAAAGATACGAAAAAAAAGAATAAAAAGTGTTAAATGGTTCCGGTAATTTTCAAACAATGCAAAATTTTCTGCCAACTTCTTTCAATATCATGGTCCAAACCCACCGAGAACCGGATCAAACCCTCCGATAAACCCATTTCTTTTTGTACCTCATCCGGAACTTCACTGGAAGTGCTTTTACCGGAATTGCTGAACAGCGTTTTGAAATATCCCAGGCTCACAGCAAGGTATCCTATGCCTTCCTGTTGCATTTTTTCCATGAGTTCAGCGGCTTTTTGGGAAGTGCCGAAGTCGATGGCGATCATGCCGCCAAACCCGAAATCAGGATGCATAAGTTTTTTCATGAGCGCATGCTGCGGATGATCCGGAAGTCCCGGATAAATTACCCGCAGCCCCGTTTCCCTGAACTTCTCCGCAAGGTACATCCCGTTTTTGCTGTGCTGCTGCATCCTGATGTGGAGCGTGTGCAGGTTTTTGTGTATGGACGATGAGCGTAACGGATCAAGAATCGGTCCCAGCAACATGGCAGACCCGGTATTGACATCAGAGATGGCGTCCACAAAAGATTTGTCTGCGCAAATGGCACCGGCCACACAGTCATTTTTCCCATTCACGAATTTGGTAAGGCTGTAAAGCACAATATCGGCACCGAGCGCCGAGGGCTGGATGATCATGGGTGTAAAGGTGTTGTCAACCAGCAACTTTACGCCATGCTTTCTGGCAATAACCGACAGGGTGGGCAGATCGGAAACCTGGAGCATCGGGTTTGTAACGGATTCCGTGTAGATAAGCTTCGTGTTTTCACGGATCGCCTCTTCAACCTTTTCCGTGTTCGTGATATCCACAAATGACACTTCAATATTGAATTTTTTTAGATAATTGGCCAAAAACGCAAATGTGCCACCGTAAGTGGTAATGCTGGACACAATGTGGTCGCCGGTGTTGCATAACTGCAAAATGGCCGTGGTAATGGCACTCATGCCGGAAGCGGTAACCCATGCACTTTCCGTGCCTTCCATGGCAGCCAGCGCATCCGCCAGGTATTTGTTGGAGGGGTTCCAGTGCCTGGAATACAGAAAGCATCCTTCCTGCTCTCCATGAAAAGTGTCAACCATGGTTTTGGCCTCCATAAACGTATAGGTTGCCGAATCGGTAATGGAAGGATTTACGTCGCCAAACTCGCCAAACTGCAGCAAGTCCTGAATACTGGTTGCGGGATCATATGTTTTCATAAAAAGTCTGTTTTTAGTGAACTGCAAAAGTATGCAATTCAACCCGGATGTTGGGCTGAAATATCCCTGTTTTCTTTTTTATTTGTTTGGATGCCGGTGTTCAGGCCCTTTAGGATTTTCCCTGCCGGTTTTCTTAAAAACCACTACATTTGCATCTGACAATCATTAAAAAAAGACACTTATGTTTACAGGAATTGTTGAAACAACCGGCAAGGTTGCAAAAATTGTGAGAGACCGCGGCAATATTCATTTCACCATTGAAACACCTATCGCCAAAGAATTGAAGGTGGATCAGAGTGTATCCCACGATGGCGTTTGTCTGACCACCGTAGATGTTGACAAAGAGAAGAATCAATACACCCTCACCGCCATTCAGGAAACCCTCGACAAGACAAATATGCGTACCTGGGAGGTGGGCTACGAGGTAAACCTTGAGCGCTGTATGCGTGCCGATGACCGCTTGGACGGACACATTGTACAAGGCCACGTGGACCAGACCGCTGTTTGTACTAAAGTTGAAGAGCTGGACGGAAGCTGGAAGTTTTATTTTGAATATGATCCGGGTCCGAAAAACATTACTGTCGAAAAGGGATCTGTTTCTGTAAACGGAGTAAGCCTCACCGTGGTTGACTCTGAACCGAATATGTTCTCCGTTGCTATTATCCCTTATACTTATGAGGTAACCAATTTCCGCAATTTCAAGCCCGGTTCTGTTGTAAATCTGGAGTTTGATGTGATCGGAAAATATGTGGCCCGCCTGCTTGAGATGCATTTTAAAGCCAGGGAAGAATAATAGTATCCTGCTTTCGGCCGAGTGTACGTGCAGTAAGGAATTACGAGCTACTTCCAGTCCCACCGATACGGAAGCTCGAGCGGATTACAACGCTTGAATCCCGATTGAAGGCCTTATGGCATAAACACTTTGCCTGCTGTAGCTTTATCATCCAATCGATATATTTAAATGTCTCCCTAATCCTATTTCAATCAGTCTGTAGTAGGTTGAGAATTGAATATCACTCTGCCCTCTCTCAATTCTTGAAATATAACTTTTCTTAGTACCTGTCCTCTTTGCAAGCTCCTCCTGTGTTACTTTTGCCTCTTTTCTGGCTTCTTTTAACATTACTCCAAGTCTAAAAGCTAAAGAGTCAGTGTCAAACTTATCTCTCTCCGGAGTCCCTTTCGCTCCATATTTTTCTTTTAGTAAATCTTCGAAGTTGGTTATATTTTTCATTGCGTTATCCTCCATATTTTTCTGTGAAGTATTCTTTTTTCAGCTTTTCAGCTTTATCAATCTCTTTTTTAGGTGTTTTCTGAGTCTTTTTCAAAAAGCAACTGGTAAGTACAACAAGATTGCCCTCATCTTGAAAACATAAAATCCGTATGCTTTTAAACGTAGTTATTACTCTTACTTCCCAAATTCCGTCTGTGTTTTCAAGCAATTTGTAAAACTTTTTTGGCACTTGTCTCTCAAATCTTACTAGATCAAGGACATATTCAATTTTTTCTTGAATCTTTAAATCCTGACTCTTGTAAAAATTGACAAAGCTATCCTTATATGCAATTACTTCTCTAATCACCACACAAAGTTAACTAATTAGTTCACAAAATCAAAAACATTAATCTCTTTTTTTAGCAGTGGTGTGGTTATTTGCTATTGCAGGCAACGTCAGTTCGTTTCACAACCTCCGTTAAACCGGTGATTGATCTTGTCCTGGTTAAAGTTGTTCTTTTACTGTTCTGGGTACGCAAACGGGTGCTGTAGCCGTCTGTAAGTTTGCCACCAATAAGGTCGAAGTTCTTAGCTATTGGCGTGTCGTTGTTATTTATTCTGTAACTTTTCTGTCAGCAACAAGTTGTTGACTTCCTTAAAGTTTTGCAATGTGAGAATGGTCTTTTTAGCGGTAACGATTTTGCGATAATCTCCAATCCCTTCCACATACAAAATATCGGAGGTATCAATCCCTTCAAGCCGGTATTCGGTTTTAATGAATATTTTCCGGTGAATTTGTCAATGGATTGAGGGTGTTTATCAATCATTTTAGGAAAACAGTTTTTAAAAATTTCTGTTATTGGTGGTTTTTCTCTCCTTCAATGCATGCCAAAAGTATTGGATTATTATATTGATGATTGATTTTCCGGTTAATCATCGGAGTTTTTCATATTTCCCGATAAGGAAAACATCATCTTTGTCATTGTATCGTGCACGGTGTGCATCACAAAAAGCGACAATACATTCAAATTTATTTTGTACCTTCGGGTTGGAAATTTTTATAAATAAATCTTACAGCGATGATCAAGCATGCCATTTTAGCCACTGATCTTTCACCTGCCGGCGATCTGTTAATGGATTGCATGACAGAGTACCGGCAATTGGGTATCCAAAAAATTACCCTTTTACACATACCGGCCATTAGTTTTAACTACATGGAATACAGCGGTTATTCCATGCGAGTACACATTGAGGCACGGATGCTCAACCTCCAGAACAAACTGGCGGCAGAGGGTATTGAATCGGGATTCGTTTTTAAGGAAGGCTTACCCTCACAGGTGATTGTTGATTACGCCAAAGATCACCCAGGGGCATTAATCATCGTTGGCAGCAATGGGCACGGTGCCAGAAAACGCAACCTCATCGGCAGCACCACCCAAAGGGTGATTCAACACAGCCATAATCCTGTGCTGGTGGTTCGCATCAGAAACGAGGCCGGCGAGTTGGAGATGCCCGTCTGCACGCTTGAGTCCAAAAAAATTGCCGAACATGCCATTCTGCTTACCGACTTCTCCAAGCATTCAGGAAATGTTTTTGAGTATGCCCGGCAACATCTCGTTGCCAATGTTCGCTCTGTCAGCCTGATGCACGTGCAGGACAGCGTTGTAATGCGGCACCGCACCCCGGAAGAAATCGAAAAGTTCAACCAAATCGACACCCAGCGGTTGAATGAATGTACCAGGGATTTACGCAGCAAAACAGATGCTCCGGTTAAGTGTATCCTTACCACCGGCGTAGTTGTTCCTGAAATCCTTCGGGAAATCAAAGTTTCGGGTGCATCTCTGATCGTTTTGGCCACACACGGTAAAGGCTATTTTTCCGACGTGGTTTGCGGTAGCACGGCCAGTGCTCTCGCCCAGCTGGCACCCACCAATTGCCTGTTTGTGCCTTATATTAACGAATCCTAACCTACATTATTCACAAAAAGCAAACAAATTCTTGTATCTGCCTGAATAATGCAGGTTAAGCCATTCTTTCCATAAACACAACGGCGAGCCTTCACACTCACAACTTTCTTTGTACCTTTGCCATCTGTAAATTAAAAAAACAGATACTATGCTAAGGACTCATAACTGCGGTGAACTCCGGCTCACCGACGCCGGAAAAGAAGTAACATTATGTGGGTGGCTTCAACGCTCGCGCGACCTTGGGGGCATGACATTTATCGACTTGCGCGATCGTTATGGCATCACCCAGCTGGCTTTCAACATGGAAACCAATGCCACCCTTTGCCGGGAAGCCCGTGAACTGGGCCGTGAATTTGTACTTCAGGTTAGAGGCACCGTAACAGAGCGAAGCAATAAGAATCCAAATATGCCAACGGGAGATGTGGAGATCATCGTTTCGGAACTTCATATACTGAATGAATCCAAAACGCCGCCGTTTACCATTGAAGAAGATACCGACGGCGGTGATGAGCTCCGTATGAAGTATCGGTATTTGGATATCCGCAGAAATGTGGTACGCAAGAACCTGGAGCTGCGCCACCGGATGGCACTGGAAACCAGGAAATACCTGCATGACCAAAGTTTTATTGAAGTGGAAACCCCTGTGCTCATCAAATCCACTCCCGAAGGGGCAAGAGACTTTGTCGTTCCATCCCGCATGCACCAGGGACAGTTTTACGCGTTGCCGCAGTCACCGCAAACATTCAAACAGCTGTTGATGGTCGGAGGGCTAGACAGATATTTCCAGATTGTGAAGTGTTTTCGCGATGAGGACCTGCGTGCAGACCGGCAGCCCGAATTTACCCAGATCGACTGTGAAATGTCGTTTGTTACCCGCGACGACGTACTGGAAACCTTTGAAGGCCTTGCCAGGCATCTCTTTAAGGCTGTTAAAGGGATCGACGGCATCACATTCAGCAGGATGAGCTACAGTGACGCCATGCAGTATTATGGCAGCGACAAACCTGACACAAGGTTCGGCATGCGATTTGTCGAACTGAACCACCTTGCGCAGGGCAAAGGGTTCAAGGTGTTTGATGACGCTGACCTGATAGTTGGTATCAATGCAGAGGGCTGTGCCGGTTACAGCCGCAAACAGGTTGATGCCCTCACTGAATGGGTGCAGCGGCCGCAGATAGGCGCCAAAGGTTTGGTTTATGTGAAGTTCAATGAAGACGGCAGCTTTAAGTCCTCGGTAGATAAGTTCTTTGGCCAGGAACAACTAAAATCGTGGGCTGAGGCTTTTGATGCAAAACCGGGTGACCTGCTGCTGATTCTCGCCGGTGAAAAAGACCCTGCAAGGAAAGCCCTTGGTGAGCTGCGCCTGGAAATGGGCAAGCGGTTAGGCCTGCGCAACCCTGATGCATTTTCATGCCTGTGGGTTACTGATTTTCCATTGCTGGAGTGGGATGACGAAACGCAACGTTTTTATGCCATGCACCACCCGTTTACATCTCCCATTAAGGAGGATATTGCACTCCTTGATACGGATCCGGGCAGTGTGCGCGCCAATGCTTATGATATGGTGATCAATGGCGTTGAAATTGGCGGTGGCTCGATTCGCATCTTCGACCGGCCGTTGCAGGAAAAAATGTTTGCCGTGCTCGGTTTTACCCCGGAAGAAGCACAAAGCCAATTTGGTTTCCTGATGAACGCCTTCCAGTTTGGCGCGCCTCCCCATGGCGGCGTGGCCTTCGGTTTCGATCGCTGGTGTGCTTTGTTTGGTGGCTCCGAAACTATCCGCGACTACATCGCATTCCCTAAGAATAATGCAGGGCGTGATGTGATGATCGACAGCCCAAGCCCCATAGACCCCGGCCAGCTTACCGAGCTAAACCTGAAAATCATTGAATAAGCGGTCGCGGCAAAAGTTTCGCTGAGATACTTTACTCTAATCCAATACCAACACCAAACCCGATCATGTTCTCCGTCAGCAACCTGTCAGTTCAGTTCACCGGCGAGGTCCTTTTTGATGATGTGAGTTTCATCATCAACAAACGCGATCGTATCGGGCTCGTGGGCAAAAACGGTGCAGGGAAAACCACCCTGATGCGCATCATCATGGGTCAGTTCAGACCGGAAAACGGTACGGTAAGCCTGCCCTCCGACAGTAGTGTCGGATATCTGCCACAGGAAATGAACTTTCACAGTGAAAAAGGTGTGCTGGATGAAACATTAAAGGCTTTTTCCGAGATACAGACACTGGAAAACCAAATCCGGAAACTTACAGAAGAGATCACCCTGAGGGATGATTACGAAAGTGATGCTTATCACCGGATGACACAGAAACTTGCCGAAGCCACTGAGCGCTACGAACTGCTCGGCGGAAGCACACGCATGGCACAAGCCGAAAAGGTGTTGCTGGGGTTAGGGTTTGAAAGAAAAGATTTCAACCGGCCACTTTCCACCTTTAGCGGGGGCTGGCAAATGCGGGTCGAGCTGGCCAAATTGCTGCTCCAAAGCCCTGAGCTGCTCTTGCTGGATGAGCCCACCAACCATCTCGATATAGAATCCATTCAGTGGCTGGAAGGTTTTTTGACAGACTATCCCGGTGCTGTCATGCTTGTTTCGCACGACAGGGCCTTCCTGGACAATATCACCGGCCGTACCATTGAGATCAGCATGGGCAAGATGTACGACTACAAAGCATGTTATTCCGATTATGAACTGTTGCGCCAGGAGCGCATGGAACGGGAAATGGCTGCTTTCAATAACCAGCAGCGGGAGATAGCCCAGATCGAACGTTTTATCACCCGCTTCCGGGCCAAGGCCACCAAGGCCAAACAGGTACAATCCAAGGTGAAATTGCTGGAAAAGATGGAAAAGGTGGAAGTGGATGAGATCGACAAAAGCGCCATCCATTTTCGCTTTCCGGAGGCACCACCCTCGGGAAAGATCAGCCTCGAAGCCAGGGATGTGGGCAAAAGCTACGGCGATAAACAAGTCCTTACTGACCTGAACTTCATCATCGCACGCGGAGAACGGATCGCATTCGTTGGCCGCAACGGCGAAGGAAAAACAACACTGGCAAGGGTGATCATCGGAGAGCTCGAACACCTTGGAAACATCAAACTCGGACACCAGGTAAAAATCGGTTACTTTGCACAAAATCAGTCCGAATACCTGAATCCGGACAAAACGGTCTTCCAGACCCTCGATGATGTTGCAGTGGGAGAGGTGCGGAAACATATTCGCAATATCCTGGGTGGTTTTTTATTCAGTGGTGATGATATCGACAAAAAAGTAAAGGTTTTGTCGGGCGGAGAAAAAGCGCGGCTGGCCATTGCACGTCTTCTGCTGGAACCTGTGAACCTGCTGGTGTTAGATGAGCCCACCAATCACCTGGATATGCGTTCCAAGGACATACTCAAAAACGCACTGCTGCAATTTGGTGGCACAATCATCGTTGTTTCCCACGACCGGGATTTTCTGCAAGGCCTCACCGAAAAGGTATTTGAGTTCAGAAACAAACAAATCAGAGAGTTTATCGGCGACATCTATGATTTTATTGATTCGCGGCGTATCGAATCACTCACCGCCCTCGAAGCAGCAACAAGGAAAAATGGCAAAAACACGGATAAATCTTCGGAAGGACGCCTTTCCTATGAACAAAAAAAAGATTATGAACGTGAGCTACGGCGACTGGAGAGAAAAATCGATGAATGTGAACAAACCATAGAAAAACTCGAAAAGGAAGCCGCTGCCCTGGAAGAGATTATTGCCAACCCTTCGCTCGATCCCATAAAAGTAGAAACCGGAGAGGTGTTTTCCATGTATGAAAAGCTAAAACAACAAATGGCTGAAAAAGAGAAAGAGTGGGAACAAGCCCTTCTCGCTAAAGAAGAAATGGAAAAGGATCCTTCTTCCTGATTCTGTTCGGATGCTTTAGCAAAGGTATATTATTGACTCAGATTGCAAACGCTTACGGAGCATTCACTTACCCATTTTATTACCCTGTTGTAAACTGCTTTGCATAATATTTTGGATCCAGTGGTCCGCCGGTAGCCGCTGTAATCATTTCATTCCATGGTAAACGTGCGCCCGGTGCAAATACCCGGTCACGGAAAAAGTCTCCGATCAGAGTATTTGACACATACCGGTGCCGGTTGTTGTTGCCGGAGACGGCTAAATTATCTGTCAGCCATGCATCAAACTGGCTGGCAAGCAACTCCCCAAGCAAGTAATTATGGTAATAGCAGGGTGCCGTGGCCACATGGATTTTGGAGGCCCAATGGGCAGTGCGCTGATCTTCAGGAGGGGTCAACCCCTGGTGTTTTTTCACCAAAGACCACCATAGTGCGTTGAGGTCCTGCTCCGGGTTGCCATACATGGCCTTTTCAAAACGATACATCACCTGTGCCCAGCGAGAAAAAACCAGTTGTTCCCTGCGAAGCTTCTGCTGCGCCTTATTCGCAAAACGGGATGCATCTTCTTTACCGATGATCCCCATCTCAGCCATCCAAAGCGGATCGGATGCCAGCCGGCCAAAAAACATGGCCACGGCTTCCGTGGTGAAAATATGAGCAGGCTCGCGCAATACAAAAGGCAGGTCATCAGCATAGTATTTCTCGTATACAGCATGACCATATTCATGCAGCATGGTATTCATCCACTTCCATTTGGACTTTACATTACACAGCACCCTTACATCGCCATAGCGATCGATATGGATACAGAAAGCATGCTGGTTTTTTCCGGGTTTTTCGAAAAGGTCACTGTTATTGATGATGTCGTTAACCGGCATCCCTATGCCGCTAAAATAGCCGGCTGTTAGTGAAACAAGGTCCTGACCCGCATACCAGTTATCCAAAGGCAGATTGTCCATTTGAGGGGCCTCCTGGAAAAAACGGTCCTGGTAATGCCATGGTCGCAGCGACGGCACATCAAGACCAAATTTCTTCGCAAGGAAATGATCAATGGCATCTTTTTCTTTTTGATAATCCTTCTTGGTGATCGCATCCAGGCGGTCAAATAACTGCTCAACCAAAACCGGATCCAGCTCGCTCAATTGCAGACTCATTTGGTGATAGTCGTTGTATCCAAGCAAACGTGCTGCTTCATTGCGCAGTGTAACTAGTCTCCTGACATCCTCTTCCACCAGGTTGCCAACCATTTTTGATGCTTCCCAGGCAGCCTTTACCCCCGGAGAATCTGTCGAGCTTTCCAGTATCTCTTCGATCTGGTTATCGGTTAGCCTTTTGCCGCCAACTTCTGCGCGAAAAAGGGAAAACTTGTTGGCAACCAACGTTTCCAGTTCAATGATTTCTTCCTGAATATGATGTGGGATCTGGTGCGCCTGGAAAATATGATGCAAAACCTTTACCTGGCGCTTAAGCAGCGGATCATCAATTGTATCGCGCTTAATGGCAGTAGAAAGGAATCCATGTGCATCTTTGTTGCTTAATATACGGGCATGTCTCTTTTCCAATGCTTCATATTGCTTGTAATGCTTTATGTCGCCGGTCACCGCAGCATCAAAATAAGCCGTGTGTTTCACCTTCTCCAGCGGTTCAACTTCTCTTTGATACGTTTTAATAAAATATCGCAACGATTTTTCCATAGGTTCTGACAGATGTTTCTTTAAGGTCAAAAGTCGAATTGTCAAATGTATGAAATGTCTTTAAGGCCTACTCTCCGGGCTTCCAAAACAAAACAGGGTATTTGTTATCCTTTTTAGGTTTCTTCTTTCAGGAAAACAAAATAATTATAGAAAAAAACAAAGAACGACAAGCCCGCCTGGGTGTCGATGGTATCTTCGTTGAGCATGGAAATGGTGAGGATCACAAAGAATGCAATACAGGGAAAATGCTGGTAGCATTTGTTTTTCAATGGCGGATATACCATGGCAAATATGATCCATAGCATGCCGGGAATACCGAACAGGACGGCAAAAGACAAGTATTGATTATGGGGCTTCATCCACCGTTCAAATGTCAGGGGGAGTTGATTTTTTCAAGCCCGTAAAAGGATGCTTCTCGAATGTCTCCGGTGCCCCATCCCAGCAAAGGTTTTTTTTCGATGGCTTTCAGGGCAGCTTGCCAAAACTCGAGTCGCATGGCGAAAGAATGTCCCGAAGGGTTTCGGGCAATTCTGTAGTGATGCAGCTCCCAAAGGGTTTGGTGCAAGCGCGTTACGATCCAGGGCCATTGGGTATAGCGTACATTGGTGATGCCTTCTTCCACGGCTTCAATGTCCCGTTCCGTCAGTTGTGCAAAGCCTTCGGCATCTTTACGCAAGCCCATGGAGGCCATGTACCTGAACAACACATGTTTGACCGGTTCGCCGCGCCTGTTATATCCATCATAATCCAGCTCACTGACCATGTTCCATTTTTTACGCAACTCCTCTTCAGCAATGTAAATATATACAAGATGCCCGTTTTCTCTGAAAGGTGATTTGGGGTCGTGTGTGTAGTGTGTTCCAAGTGCAGACTGTTGTTCCAGCTTTGCAATGTCTTTGTCCCTGACTTTTGTTACATTGCTCCACAGCGACAGGAGAAATACGAGGCCACCAAAAAAAAGGAGTAACCCTGCAGAAAAGAAAGCTGCCCGCCACACCCTGGGCAATTTCAAAATGAGTATTGCTGTCAGCACGGCTATTACCGCAGCAAAAACCAATAATCCCGACAAGGAATAAAGCATCAGCAGATAGGCAGTATGCCAGATTGCAAGTCCGTAAGAAAGCATCGACAAGCCTTTGTGATTTGCAAATGTTCGTTTCGCGCTGTACAGCATTAAAAACACGGACAGCACCACCATCAGGCTCAGGCGTATGTGAGAAACGAAAGGGGAAAGCTCGCGGTAATCGTTGAAGTCTCCTGTAAGGAAGATCCGGATACTAAAGAGTGATACCACAGTGATTGCTCCGGCAAATGCAAACGGCAGCCACTTTTTTGATTGCTTGGGCAGCGGTGCAGAGGAAACAACAATCAGGGTCAGCAAAAAGATGGGAAGTCTGGTGCGCAGGGTGCTAACGCCATAATCCCAGTTTGATGAATAAAAGAGCGCCAGGATATGGACCAGGTAAATCGATGTAAAGATCAGTGCGGCCCTGTTGTCAAAAAAGCGCCTGAACTTTTCCCTGAATTGAGCTTCTGCCAGCCAATTGAGAAAAAGAATGATTTGGGAAACACTCATCAGGAAAACAGACGAAGGCAGTCCGATAGCAAGCAGCGCAAGGCCCCCGAAATATATCCACCGGTGTATTATCCGTCTTTTCGAAGAAAGGTGCATTACCCGAAAACTCATCAGTCTATGCCTGCCAGTATATTTCTGTAAATTTGCTGATCCGAAAGTACGGAGAGCGCTTTCCGGATATCCGGATCATCATCGAGTGAGACGATCACTCTTCCGCGCTGATAATAGTAACGTGAAACAATTTCCTGGCGGAGTTGCTGTTTGATTTCATCCCGGAAAGTGATCATGTCTTGTGCTTTTTCCTGTTCGAGCAGTTGGCGAAGCCTTTCATATTCGGTTTCCATGACGGAGAAATAGTATTCTTCTTGTGCAGCTTTCTTCAGATCTTTTAACAGCCTTTCCGTTTGGGTGTTGTAGGTGAAGTTTTGTTCGGCGACAAATTCCAGGAATGCGTCAAACAATTGATCTGTGATTACAAATTGCTCAGGCTCCGGTATTTCCGGGTGTTGCCTTTGGTATTTGGTGGCGAAATCAAAAATGACATTTTGTCGAAGCAGCCCGCGTGTTACATTCCCACGGATGGCCCTTTCCACGCTGATGTCCGGTTCAATCCCCCCACCGTCGTATACGCGCCGGCCGGCCCTTGTTTCGAAGGGCATTTTCAAAGAGTCCGGAATCTCCGCAACACTGCCATCTTCTCTTCTCTCAGCATAATTAATGGCCTGTATGCCCCGGCCACTTGGGATAAAATACTCAGCTACAGTGACTTTTAGCTGGGTGTTGTAACTAAGCGGCACCACATTTTGAACAAGGCCTTTGCCAAAAGTCCTGTCACCAATGATCACCCCCCTGTCGAAATCCTGAATGGAGCCGGCAACAATTTCAGATGCAGAGGCACTGCGTCTGTTAACCAGCACAGCAAGGGGGATTTCGGTGTCAAATGGCTCATTCAGCGTACGGTGTGTGCTTGTCCGCTCCGGTATACGCCCCCGGGTGTTTACAACCAACTGGTCTTTGTCAACAAATATATTGGTGATGTTCACCGCTTCATGCAGCAAACCACCGCCGTTGTCACGCAGATCCAGCACCACACTATGTACGTCATTGTTTTCTGTGAGCTCCCTGAGGGCGTTTCGAACTTCCCTTCCCGCCCTTTGGGTGAAACCGGTGAGTTTGATATAGGCTGTGTGCTCGTCAAGCATGCCGAAATATGGAATGTTTTCAATGCGGATTACCTCTCGCTCAAGGCTTGTCAGTCGCTCTTCACCGTCTCGCTTAAACAAAATGCTCAGGCTGGTGCCCGGTTGCCCATGCAACAATGCCCTCACTTCATCTTCATTACGTCCTTTTACCGACTGCCCGTTTATTTCGATGATAAGATCGCCGGGCAAAAATCCGGCCTTGTAGGCAGGAAAACCCTGATGAGGCTCCACGATCATCATATAATCATCACGGGACCTGATCACCGCACCAATACCACCATACTGACCGGTGGTCATCATGCGTACATCCTCGATCTCAGATTCGGGAATAAAGGTTGTATAAGGGTCTAGCGTAGATAACATGCCATCGATGCCCGACTGCATCACCTCGGATACATTGACATCATTGACATAATTCACCACCAGCTCTCTGAACATCCGTGAAAAAATGTCCATGTTCTTGGTGATCTCGAAATTCCTGCTTCCTGCACCGGTCAAAACTACCGCTGACGAAACAAAAATAGTGATCAGCAAAAGAGCCTTGGTTCTTTTTGAGACAGATTTAAAATACTTGAACATATTTATTGTTTTTTTGATGTTTACGGTACCGGATCATAACCACTGCCTCCCCATGGATGACAGGAAGATATGCGTTTAACGGTCAACCAGCCACCTTTCACCGGACCATGTTTCCGGATAGCCTCAACACCATATTGCGAACAACTTGGTGTATAACGGCAGGAGGGAGGAAGATAAGGCGAAATGGCTCCCTGGTAAAACCGTATGATTCCAATGAACAAATAACTGAATGCTTTCCCAATATAGTCAATCAATACCTTCATGATCAATCATCATTGGCGCCGGCAGGCAGCTCATGCAGACCACCTTCGTTGATTTCCTCCGCGAGTTTGCCAAGAACGCCCCTTACCTTTATTTCGATCTCCCTGTATGGCAAAGCTTTACCGGATACATAGATCAATGCAAGCAAGCAATTTGCATGCCTGCCTTGTAAAAACGTGTAAAGCGTACTTTTGTTTTTTCGGTATGCTTCTTTTACCATACGCTTGATGCGATTTCTTTTGGTCGCTTTTTTTACATGATGTTTGGATACCCCGATCACGCATTTCGCAGGATAATGAAAGATGCCATCAGGTGGTATCTCTCTTCCGGGAAAAATCTGATGGCTCCCATTCTCTGGCATACAAAAGTAGGTTACACGAAACGGGTATTGAAAAAAGTGTTTCCCTTTGCTGAAGAGAATGCGGTTCAGACGGAAGTTGCCCAGCCGTTCATTTTTCCTGAAAGTATGCATGACCGTCAATTATTGGTAAGCCAGGGAGCATCCTGACCGCGGGATCACTTGCCTGAGCCCTTCAGGTATTCCTGCATCGCCATAACCATGGATGGTGCAGTTTTGGTAGGTGCTGCAATTTGAACCTTTAAACCGTCTTTCTCTGCCGCTTTGAGGGTTGCCTTCCCAAAAGTGGCGATAACGGTATCACCCTGCTCATAATCCGGGAAATTCAAGCGGAGCGACTGAATGCCAAATGGGCTGAAAAAGACCAGCATCTGGTATTTGCCAATGTCAACATCCGATATATCTTCAGGAACAGACCGGTATATGGGTGCTACAGAAAACTGTATTTTGTTTTGCCTCAGCAGCTGCGGAATATCTTTTTTATGATTCTCGGCACAAGGGAACAGGAATTTGTCCTCCTTGTTCTTCTTGATCACATCTATGAGGTCAGATATGTGATTCTTTCCGTAAAAAATTTTGCGCTTCCTGAATTGCACGTATTTCTGCAAATACAATGCAATAGCTTCCGAAGTACAAAAGTATTTCATCTGTTCCGAAATCTGAACGCGCAACTCCTCGCAGAGACTAAAAAAGTGATCGATACCATTTTTGGAGGTAAATATGATCGCACTGTGCTCCGGAATCTGAATTCGATGCTTCCGGAACTCTCTTGCGCCGACGCTTTCAATTTTGATGAATTTCCGAAAACAAACATTCAGATTGTATTCGTCAATCAGGTCGGCATAAGGCGATTTGTCATTCTCCGGCGGTGGTTGTGATATTAAAACATGTTTAATTTTCAAGAGCCCTTCTCCTTTTAATTTGATTTCATGAATTAAACAAATATACAGACGCCGTTTTCCCTATGATTAGTAAGGGTGCCAATTCGACGGCACAAAGGTACAAAAAAAGGTGAAACAAAGAATATACAGACACATTATGGGTAATAATAAACCCCCTCGTGATCTTATAAAGGTTGACAAGAATGAGCAATGCCCATGCGGCATACATCCCAAAAAGGGAAGGATGGTATGCATGAAAAAAAACGGCCGGAATAAGCAATACACCTGCAAACTGGTTCAACACAAACAAGTTGTTAAAATATAACTCTGTTTGCCTGTTGGCAGAAAAAACCCAGGCCAGCAATTGCATCACCATCCTCTTGGCTACATAAAAAAATGCCAGGCCAAGCAGGATAAAACTATATATAACAAAAGAAGGAACAGTTTCCAATGACCGCAGCATTCCGGCATAGGCGAGGCTCTGATAAAGCAGCAAGGATGCTACAAGCAGGTAATTGATCTTTAAAAGAAAACTTGGCGTTTCACTATACAGGTTACCCTGCTTATGAACCATATGAAAGAAACGCAGACCTGCTGCTGACATCAGAATATACCTGGTCCTTCCCGGGAAAAAAAACCTTGAAATGGCCAAAAGCAACAGGCACAGCAAGAATATGAATGCGACCCAGTCACCGGATGACTCCGCCTGGGAAACCGGCTCAAAAACCAAACCCTCTGAGGGAACCAGTTGGTGAGGCCCGCCATAAAAACCTGCCGTAGGAGAAACCGTGGGAACGATCGCATTAAAGAATATATCACCGTTCGCAAAGGGTTCCTCCCCACCAATGGGTTCACCTTCTGCTGCATATGTGTTTGCAGAGAACAACAAAAAACCCAAAATGATTGTACATGCTTTCAGGATCATGTTGGACAGCATGTTCTTTTTTTTGCAAAAGTACGTCTTATTTGGGAAACTGAAGATAATGCACCCGCGTTGCAAAATAATAACACCATGGTCAAAAATGATCAATTATCGATGATCAATTGTCAATTGTAAATGATCAATATAAAGTAAGCAGATCATCAAAATTACTTGTGCAATATCGCTTAGGCCGGTTCGGCACTTCAGCCCAACACCCTGAATGCTGCATAACAAAAGACCATGTTATTTATTTCACAAGGAACAAATTGTTTTTTTCTTGCAAAATCAAAAAAATAACAAAAACACTTTGCTGCCATGCAAATAAATCCTAATTTTGTTGCCCTTTGACAGTCAATCATATCCACCCTATACATTCAATAACAAACAAATGCAATTATTAGAATCGATCAAACAAAAAGCAAAAAAACAAAACAAAATCATCGTATTGCCCGAGGGGCCGGAAGAGCGGACGCTAAAAGCCGCCGACATCATCCTTTCTGAAGGAATAGCCCAAATCATACTGCTGGGAAACAGAGAAGAAATCCTGGAGAAAGCATCATCAGACAATCTGAATCATATAGAGTCAGCACGTATCATTGACCCGGCGACATTTGAGGAAAAAGAAGTCTATGCCAACATGCTGTATGAGATCCGCAAAAACAAAGGGCTCACCAAGGATGATGCACTCAAATTGGTCGAAGACCCCTTGTATCTGGCCACTTTACTGATCAAAAACGGAGTGGCGCACGGCGAGGTAGCCGGTGCCATGAATGCCACCGGCAATGTGCTGCGACCCGCCTTCCAGATCGTAAAAACATTACCCGGCATCAGTGTGGTATCAGGAGCCTTCATCATGATCATGAAAGATCAGCAGTGGGGAGAAAATGGCATTCTCGTATTTGCCGACTGTGCCGTACACCCCGATCCCGACGCAAAAGAACTTGCCGAAATCGCTGTCATGACTGCACGTACCACCAAAGCCATCGTTGGGGTTGAACCAAAAGTTGCCATGCT
>SL_3KL_010_SEDDRAFT_10002447_pt1 | contig 16945 bp, 14 predicted proteins | sample SodLakKL_010_SED_2_FD_10381 | JGI IMG/M metagenome (IMG submission 10381) | reverse complement strand
TAACGATGCTGGCTATCGTTCTGGCGATTGGCCTTGTGGTTGATGATGCCATTGTGGTGCTCGAAAATATATATGCCAAAATGGAAGCCGGGCTGCCGGCAATTGAAGCGGGAATTCTTGGAGCCAAAGAAATTTTCTTTGCGGTGGTGGCTACATCACTGGCTCTGGTTTCGGTGTTTTTACCCATTCTGTTTCTGGGTGGCCAGACGGGGCGCCTGTTCCGTGAATTTGGTGTGGTGTTAGCGGGAGCCGTGATTATTTCATCGTTTGTGGCATTGACGCTCACCCCCATGCTATCCACTAAAATACTATCAAAGGGAGCGGAGAAAAATCGATTTTACCAGATGACAGAACCATTTTTTGAATGGATGAACAATTTCTATAAAAACAGCCTGGAGTCGTTCATGAAAGTTCGGTGGATGGCTTTTGTGATTATGGGCATAGTTGCCGGATTGATTGTACTTCTCTACAGCAACATCCAGCAGGAATTGGCTCCGCTCGAAGATCGTGGACAGATGAGAATTATAGCCAATGCACCAGAAGGAGCCACGTTTGAATATATGGATCAATACGTCGATCAGATGATTGAGGCCGTGCAGGATAATACTCCCGAGCTGGTGGCTATGAACACGGTAACATCACCGGGTTTTGGCGCAGCCGGTGCCGTGAATTCCGCTTTTGGATTCATCAGGCTGACAGACCGCCGGGAGCGTGACCGTTCACAACAGGAGATCGCTGATCATCTGACTGATGTGCTTGGAGGCATGACTGCCGCACGAACGTTTGTAACCCAGCCTCAATCCATCGGAAGCCGGAGGGGAGGGTTGCCGGTGCAGTTCGTACTTCAGGCGCAATCTCTTGAAGATCTCGAAGAGGTTATCCCCGACTTTATGGCGGCAGCAAACAATCACGAAGTATTTACCATTGCCGATATTGATTTGAAATTTAATCAGCCGGAGCTTCAGGTATCAATCGACCGTAACCGGGCCAGAGCGCTGGGAGTTTCGGTGCGGGATATCGCTCAAACCCTACAGCTATCTCTCTCGGGCAACCGTTTTGGCTTGTTTATAATGGACGGAAAACAGTATGATATTATCGGGCAGATGGAGCGGCAGTTCAGAAATGCACCGGTTGACCTGCGAACAATATACGTGAGAAATGCAAATGGCGATCTGATTCAGATTGATAATCTTGTGAGTATTCAGGAATCCAGTTCACCACCTCAGCTTTTCAGATTTAACCGGTTCAACTCTGCCACCATTTCGGCCGGCCTTGCTCCGGGCTATACAATCGGTGACGGAATTGATGCAATGAACGAGATTGCTGCAGAAATTTTACCTCAAACCATTTTTACCGATCTATCCGGGCCGTCACGCGATTTTGCCGAAAGTGCAGCCAGTCTTAACTTTATTTTTATTCTGGCCATCGTGTTGATTTATCTGGTGCTTGCCGCACAATTCGAAAGTTTCCGGGATCCGTTTATTATTCTGTTTACGGTGCCCCTGGCTATTTTCGGTACACTGCTTTCGCTTTGGTATTTTGATCAGACACTGAACATATTCAGCCAGATCGGGGCCATTATGCTAATTGGACTCATTGCCAAAAACGGGATTCTGATTGTTGAGTTTGCCAATCAGCGGCAGGAGCAGGGAATGAGTGTTATGGATTCCATCATGGAAGCTGCGGCCGTCAGATTCCGCCCCATTTTGATGACATCCATTTCAACAATCCTCGGTATTTTACCGATAGCCATGGCCCTGGGTGCCGGTGCCGAAAGCCGAACGTCGATGGGTATTGCCGTCATCGGTGGGTTGTTAATCGGCAGTATTTTTACACTTTATGTGATACCCTCTGTTTACAGTTATTTTGCATCCGATAAAATTGCTAAAAAAGAACTGGTAGAACGGGCACAAAAAGCCGATAAAGAATTAGAAGCAGCCTCTGTATGAAAAGTGCGAAAACGATCTCTCTTTATGTAACGGTATTCCTGTTTTTTTTGCTGTCTGCAAACCTTAAAGCTCAGGATTTGTTAACCCTCGAGGAAGCCGTATCAATTGGATTGGAAAATAATTACGGAATTCAGATTTCCCGCAATCTGGTTCAACAGGCCGAAAATAACCATTCGGTTGGAAATGCCGGGTTTTTACCCACAATCAATCTTTCTGCATCGCAGGTTGAACGGGTTGAAGACAGCGATTTTGAAGCCGGCGGCGAATCAAGATCAACATCCGGCGCCCGGAGCGGAACCACAAACGCAGCCGTGAACCTGGAATGGACTCTTTTTGATGGATTCCGAATGTTTGCAAATTACGACCAGCTCGGTATGCTGCGGGATGTGAGTGATGAAGAACTCCGGCTTGATATGGAGACGCTTGTCACACAAATCACTCTTGCCTACTATAATGTAATCCGGATTAATGAGCAGCTGAAAATCCTTCGGGATAACATTGAAGTTTCGGAGGAACGGATTGAAATAGAAGAAACGAAAGTAGATCTCGGATCTGGTTCAGAGTACGATTTGCTTCAGGCACGATCTGATTTAAATGCCGACAGAGCAGCACTGCTGAGAGAACAAAATAGGCTGACAGAAGCAAAAATTACCCTGAACGAACTTCTTTCCCGATCGCCTGAAGGAGAGTATGAGGTAACAACCGATATTGATGTAAACCGCCTGTTGATGCGCGAAGAGTTGTACCAGCGGCTGATGACGGAAAATACGCAGCTTGCTATTGCAAGGATGCAAAAAGATATCAGCAGCCTGCAGATCCGCCAGTTGAGAGGCGAACGAATGCCGGATATTCTGCTTACTTCGGGGTACAGCTATAACCGCAGCGAAAACGACGGTGGATTTATCCGGTTTAATGAAACCACGGGATTTAATGTGGGAATTACTGCCAGGATCAATATTTTTAACGGTTTTAATCTGAACAGGCGGATACAAAACGCGCAGATTGACCGGCGGAATGCCGAACTTTCATACGAGCAGCAAATGCTGAGGCTTGAATCAGATTTTTTGGCCATTTTCCGGGCCTATCAAAATGCGATTGAGATGGTGGATCTCGAAGAAAATAATCTGCAAAATGCTGAAGAAACACTCGATATAGCCCTGGAACGTTTTCGCCTGGGCAGTATCAGTTCGCTCGAATTCAGAGAGGCCCAGCGCACTTTTTTGCAGGCTGAAAACCGTTTGATAAATGCAAAATTTGAAGCCAAAGTGGCCGAAACGGAGCTGTTACAGATTAGTGGCGATTTTAGTAGGATTTTGAACTACTGAGAGTTCATCCAGATTTCAAACGTTACTTTGGTGCCACCCTCGCTGAACTTCACACTGTCAGCCAGTTTTTTGATCAAAAACACACCTCGGCCGCCGGCTTTCAGTAAATTTTCTTCAGAAAGCGGATCTTCTGTGGAATCTTCAGGGTCAAATCCAGCCCCTTCGTCTTGCACCGATGCCACAATTTTATCGTTACTGAATATCAGTTCGATCTCTATTTTTTTTGATTCGTCCAGTTCATTACCGTGAACGATGGCGTTAGTAGCCGCTTCACTGAGCGCCAGCATCAGTTTCCCTGTAATATCTTCATCCAGGCCAATTTTTTCCTGGATATCGGAGACAAAGTCCGGAACTTTTTCCGACTCTTCATAAGTCGATTGTAGTGAGAGCCGAAAAACTTTCATAAGCACAATGTTTAGTTCTGATCCCGGTTATGCGTATATACCACGCATTTTCAAAGTTGTTGCCACTTTATCGATGGAATAGACATAAGCGGCCTGCCGTAAAGTTATTTTATAATTTTCACTTACGCCAAAAACATTGTCAAAAGCATTTCTCATCATTCGGTTCAGTCTTCGGTTAACGCGCTCTTCGGTCCAGAAATATCCCTGCCGGTCCTGCACCCACTCAAAATAGGAAACGGTCACACCTCCGGCATTTGCAAGAATATCGGGTATTACCATAACGCCTTTTTGCTCAAGAAGTGAATCGGCATTGGCAGTAACCGGGCCATTTGCACCTTCAGATATAATTCTGGCTTTGATTTTATCCGCATTGGTTCGGTCGATCTGATCTTCTTTTGCAGCAGGAATCAGTACATCGCATTCAAGTTCAAGCAGTTCTTTATTTGAAATTTTTTCCGCATCAGGATACCCTTCGAGAATGTTGTTATTGCTTCGTATGTACTGTATAGCTTCGGGTATGTTGATTCCGTCTTTGTTGTAATAACCACCCGTAATATCACTTATGGCAATAATGCTTGCTCCCTGTTCGTACATTAACCGGGCAGATACTGAGCCCACATTTCCAAATCCCTGCACCGCTACCGTAACTTTGTTTGGCATAACTCCAAGCTTGCTCAATGCAGCCAGAGTTACAGTTACAACACCCCGTCCGGTAGCTTCTTTTCGTCCCTTTGAACCTCCGAGAATAACCGGTTTTCCCGTAACCACGGCCGTTTCGGTTTTTTGCGCATTCATGCTGTAGGTGTCCATAATCCAGGCCATTACCTGCTCGTTGGTGTTCATGTCGGGGGCGGGAATGTCCTGGTCAGGCCCAAATACACCGAGCATGTTTGCGGTATAGCGGCGGGTAAGCCTTTCCAGTTCTCCCTGAGATAATTCTTTCGGATTACACCGGATTCCCCCTTTAGCACCGCCAAAAGGCACATTCACTACTGCACACTTCCAGGTCATCCAGGCAGCAAGGGCTTTCACTTCATCCAGGTTTACATCGGGCGAATAACGCACACCGCCTTTCGAAGGGCCAAGAACATTGTCATGTATCACTCTGTAGCCTTCAAAAACTTCAATTTTTCCACTGTCCATAATTACAGGTATGGAAACAGTAACCTGCTTTACCGGGCTTGCCAAATATTTGAATAATCCCTCATCCAGGTTCAGAATTTCTGCAGCAAACCGAAATCTTTCCATCATGGATTTGAATGGCGACTCTTTATCGAGTTTGGGCCCCGGCTCTTTGTATATACTATTGCTGTAAATATTTTTTTTAGAACTCATGTTATTTCAACTGGAAGCGCTTGTTTAAATTTCTGTGGTTGCTTATTACATTTATTTCAGAATAAAATAGAGGCTTTTTAATCAAGGAAAAAAATCTTTTTTGTCTCCAATTGGTCTTTTTTACAGAACATTGCTTGTACTTGCTGCGTTATGGTTATCATAATAAAATTTTCTGTTTAATATACCGAACGGCTTAATAGATCAATGATATTTAATTTGAAATTTTGATTAAAATAAGCCATAATAGATAGATTAATTAAACGGCAAAAAATGTATCTCTACATTCGTATGCTAAAGATCTGATTTTCATGAATACCGAGGTATTAGTACTTAATCAGGATTATCAACCCATTAGTGTTTGTTCTGTTCAGAGGTCAGTAAAGTTGGTTTTTCTGGAAAAGGCAGAACTGCTTCACGATGATCCGGACAGAGTGATCCGAACAGTTGATGATGAATTTCAATATCCATCCGTAATCCGTTTACGCAGGTATATCCGCCTGCCCTATGCCAAAATTGTACTGTCACGGTCAAACATTATGAAGAGAGATAATCACAAATGTCAATACTGCGGAACCAAAGCCGACCTGACGCTTGACCATGTGATGCCCCGAAGCAGGGGCGGGAAAGATACCTGGGAAAACCTGGTAACAGCCTGCAATCACTGCAATGTAAAAAAAGGAAACCGAACACCGGATGAAGCAGCCATGCCACTCAGAATTAAACCGTACAGACCGGTGCATATCACCTTTTTTCAAAATTTACTTAACGGTGTTCAGGAGCACTGGAAACCGTATCTGTATATGTAGATAATAGTTGCCTTACTTCAAAATCCTGCTTCAACAATGTTCAAACGAAATCAACGTTTTATCCGTTAGTGCGTCTCGTGTAACTGCCGTAAAAAAGTGTTATTTTAAACGGTTAAAATTAAATTCGTTTGTATATGAGTAAAAAAGGGCGTGTGCTTGTTGCCATGAGCGGTGGTGTGGATTCCACAGTTTCGGCCGTTATGCTTCATGAACAGGGATACGAAGTGATTGGAATTACCATGAAAACCTGGGACTATCACCGGAGTGGTGGTAATGACGGGAAAGAAACGGGGTGCTGCACGGTCGAGTCGATGAATGATGCCAGGCAGACAGCCGTAAGGCATGGTTTTAAGCATTTTATCGTCGATATCCGCGATGAATTTGGAGACTGGGTCATTGATCGTTTCGTGGAAGATTATACAAGCGGCCGCACACCAAATCCATGTGTGCTTTGCAACACGCACATCAAGTGGGCTGCACTTCTCCGGCGCGCTGATAACCTTGGCTGCGATTTTATAGCCACCGGCCACTACGCAAATGTACGCGAAGAAAACGGCCGCTATGTTATCTCAAAAGGAAAAGATCACAACAAAGATCAGTCGTACGCACTCTGGGGAGTGGAGCAAAAACATCTGGAGAGAACCATCTTTCCGCTCGGTAAGTACCGGAAAACCGAAATCCGCCAGATGGCCGAAGATTTTGGTCTGCTGAATGTGGCAAATAAACCCGATTCCTACGAAATCTGTTTCATCCCGGATAATAATTATCACCGATTTCTGAAAGATCGAGTAGATGATTTGGAAGAGAGAGTGAGCGGCGGGGTATTTGTGGATAAGCATGGAAATGTGCTGGGGAAACACAAAGGATTTCCATTTTACACCATTGGACAGCGGCGAGGCTTGCACTTGCCAATGGGCAAACCGGTATATGTAACCCACATCGATGCTGAAAATAATGTAATCACAGTGGGAGAAAAAGAAGATTTGATTAGCACCACCTGCCGTGCCAAAGAGTTAAATATGGTAAAGTATGACCGTATTCCCGGCGGGGAAATGGAAATAACCGGAAAAATCCGTTACAATGATGATGGAGCAATGGGCTCTGTGAAGCAGTTGTCAGTCGATGAAATGGAAGTTCATTTTCCGGCCGGAAGAGAAGCCATTACACCCGGTCAGGCAATCGTTTGTTACGAAGAGGATGATGTTGTTGCAGGCGGTTGGATCCACAAAGTAAATGTGAGTATGGATCAGGAAATGGAAATGGAAGCCTGAAACAGTTTCTCAAATCTGGTGTTTAAACATTCAGCATTCCGTTTATTACTTAATTTATCTCAACCATGAAACAGATCTTCAATATATTTTTTCTGATGCTTTTCGCATATGCACTGGCTGTTCAGCCGGCAACAGCACAATTCGAGGGAGAAGTGCGTTTTGTTATCCAGAACCCCGGTTCGCAACTGGGTGAAACGTCAAATGTGAATCTTACCTTTACCAATAATCGAATTTTTGTGGATTCAAATGTATCATTAAACGTGATGGCCGGTCTGAGTGCACGCGGAATTTTGGTTAGAAACGATCTGAATGATTTTGTGGTGATTACGACGGATAATGAAGGCCTGAAAGTGGAAAAAAACGAGCTGGACGGACTTGTTTCTCTAATGAATCAGGTACAGGGAAAGCAGCCCTCTGCTGATCGAAAACCGTTTCCCTGGGATGAAAAAGTGGAAGAAACAGGTGAGTCGAAACAAATCAGGGGATATACTGTTCATGAATTTATCCTGAAAGGAGACAATCCCGGAGAACGAACATCCGTCTGGCTCACCGACCAGATCAGAGTAAATTGGGGGCTACTCCTGGATGCATGGTACACCACCGGTTCTACACAGTTTGATCACGAAATTCCCATCGAAATGGTGATGAACAGCAACAGCTTTCCCCTTTTGATTGAGGTGTACCGGAATGATGAAATTCTGATGCGAACTGAAGCAATGTCGGTAGATGATCAGAATTTTAACCGCTCCAAAACAGAGCTTCCGTCTAATATCAGGGTTATTGGCCTCACCGACTTGATGATGAACTTTTTCAGGCAACAACGATAAACTGCATGCTGACGAGATTTTTTGTCGTACTTATAACTTCAGTTTTGTTTGCGGGCTGTACTCTGTTTCGGCCTGCCACCGTTGAAGAAGAAAAAGTTCCTCTCGAATATCCCGGTCCTGATACAGAAATTGCCTCACTACTCGATGCCCATCGCAGTCAGTTAAACCGGCTTATGAATGTTGAAATTGCAACTGTAAAAGATACGTTGCGTTTCGGAAAACCGGAAAGTGTGCTCGGAAATCTGGTTTCTGATGCCATCAGAAGCAGAGCAGCAAATGAACTTGGCGCATATGTAAACATGGGGATTATTGGTGAAAGTTCTTTCAAGCTTTTTTTTGAGCCCGGCAGGTTAACTCTTGGGGAAATGTATGAATTTATGCCTTACAAAAATCACCTGGTAGTATTAACCCTGGAGGGGCAGAGGGTTACTGAGCTGATTAATCAGGTGGCCGAAATTGGCGGTGCTCCCGTCAGTGGTGTGCGTTTCAGAATTGATAATGAAAATACAGCCAGAGGTGTGCTGGTGAATTCAGAAGTGATAGACCCACATAAAAAATACAGAGTGGCAACCAGCAGCTGGGCAGCCGATGGCGGAGATGTATTTCCGGCTCTTTGGGAAGCCGAAGAGAGAGTTGATCTGAATATTTCCGTCAGAGACGTATTTGTCGATTATTTTCGCGGCAAATCAGAAATCTATGATATTACAGACGGGAGAATCAGGTAATGATTTCAAGAAAAGAGTTTTTAAAGCAGGCGGCATACTTATCGGCGGGTACGATGTTGCCATTTTCATTTGGCAGATTATCTGATCCGAATATTGCTGCCCCTGATATCACCATTCTTTATACCAATGATACCCATGCACGGCTCGATCCGTTTCCCTCAAATGCCAAAGAGTTTGCCGGACTTGGCGGAATTGCCCGCCGAGCTTCACTGGTTAAAAAAGTGCGTGCAACTCAGAAAAATGTTCTGCTGCTCGATGCCGGAGATGTGTTCCAGGGAACGCCCTGGTTTGATGTTTACGGTGGGAAAGTGGACCTGAAGCTGATGACCGAGATGAAGTATGATGCGATGGCAGTGGGCAATCACGAGTTTGACCGGGGCACCGATGGCTTTGCCGAAGCTGCCCAAAAAGCCGGATTCCCGATTCTGGCATCCAATTATTCGGTTCGCAATACCCCAATGAGTTCGTTTGTTCAGCGCCAGCTCATCAAAGAATTTAAAGGTTTCAGGATCGGGATTTTTGGGCTTGGCATTGAACTGAATGGAGTGGTGAACCGAGACCTGTACGGGAATGTCCGATATTCGGATGCCGAGAGAACAGCCCGGAGAATGGTGGAAAGTTTACGGGGTTTCCACAGGTGCGATTATATAATTTGCCTGAGCCATTTGGGATATCAATACACCGATAACCGCCCGAATGATGTAAAACTTGCCGGTTCAGTTGAAGGGATTGATCTGATTATTGGCGGCCACACACACACGTTTCTTGATGAACCGGTCATACGGGAAAACCCGGAGGGAAAACCCACAATAATCACTCAAATGGGGCACAGCGGAGTTCGCGTAGGACGATTAGATCTCAGATTTTCTGAAATGAATGTAGATCATCAATTTCGTTTTTATACGATTGATGGAAAATAAACCGGTGATTTAAATTACCGTTTGGTGACGATCAAAATCACACCATTTCCTCCCCTGACACCGTAGCTTGCGGCTTCAGGGCCTTTCAGAACCTGAACATAGTCAATATCACGAACGTTGATGAAACTGTTGGCCTGCGCAAAGCTGCTTCCGAGGACGTTGCCATCAAGCACAAAGAGTGGTTCAATTTCAGACTGGAACGAATTAATGCCGCGAATCATGGCACGGTTACCGGAAATCAGGATTCCCGGAACACGCTGCAGATAATCTCCCAAATCGCGGTAGTAATCTCTGTCATCAGAAATGGCTCCATCGGGTCGAACATTTTCGAGTTGAACAGATTTTCCAAAAGCAGCAGGATCATCGTGTGCAGTTTGTTCACTGGTTGAACAAGCCACGAAACTGATCATGAACGAAAGGAGGAAAAGTTTTGATAGTACTTTCATAGCAGTACAATTTGTTGAGGGTATATTTCTAATATACGCATAACGCACGAATAACGCTTTTATGTAAAAAAATGCTAGTTTTTACATGCGGCCAAAAATCCTGTTTTTCGCGCTATCCGTGTACCCTCAAGAAGGCAATGAGTTACGGCAATTTTACCGGATGCGTCCAGCCATATTTATCTTCCACTTTACCGTACTGAATGCCTGTGATGGCATCAAACATCTTTTTGGCAAACGGGCCAATTTTATCTCTGTCAAGCGTAATGGATTCTCCCTGATGGTTGATGTGGCCAACAGGTGATATTACTGCCGCGGTTCCGGCACCAAATACCTCTTTCAAAATGCCATTTTTATGGGCGTCAAAAACTTCATCAATCGAAATTTGTCGTTCTTCAACTTCAAGGCCCCACTCTTTTGCAAGGGTGATTACAGAGCGCCTGGTAATTCCGGGCAAAACGGTTCCCTGCAGCTGCGGTGTAATCAGTTTACCATCCATCAGAAAAAAGATATTCATGGTGCCTACCTCCTCTACATACTTGTGCTCAACGGCATCAAGCCAAAGCACCTGTGTGTAACCTTTCTCCTGCGCTTTTTTGGCGGGTAAAAAACTCCCACCATAATTTCCGGCAGCTTTAGCTTCACCGGTTCCACCTTTTACGGCACGCACAAAATTTTCGGAAGTAGTCAGCGAAACCGGGTTAAACCCTTCACTGTAATAGGCAGCAACCGGACTTGTGATGATATAAAATTGATACTCGGCAGATACTTTGGCAGCCAGGTATTCTTCAGAAGCAAACATCAGAGGACGGATGTAAAGTGCATGGCCATGTTTTCGGGGAACCCAGGCACTGTCCAGTTTTAGCAGTTCTTCCAGCCCTTCAATAAATACCGATTCCTCAATTTCCGGCATACAGAGGCGCCGGGCAGAATTGTTCAGACGTTTGTGATGATCTTTTGGCCTGAAAAGGTGGATGGTTTTATCATCAGCAAAATAGGCTTTCATGCCTTCAAAAATGGCCTGTCCGTAATGTAGTGCCATCATGGATGGCTCGAATGTGATGGGTGCGTACGGTTTTATTTCGGGCTGCTTCCAGACTCCGTTTTGATAAGACATTTCAAACATGTGGTCGGAGAAAATTCTGCCGAACTCAAGGTTGTCAAAATCTAATTCAGAAATTTTGCTGTTGGCCGATTTGGTGATGTTTATCTTCATTCGTTTTAGATGATGCAGGTTATTCCGGTTATCTGATTGATTGCCTGAAAGCAGGCGTATTGCAAACCAACTAAAATAACGAGATTCTGTATTAACTTCAGAAAGGGTTGAAAGAAAAACCGATTCGGGCAGAACAATTTTAACTGAGTATTTTGAGGGATCTTTTTAATTCTGCCCGTCCGACCGCTGATATTTCGTTCAGATGAGTCAAATACGCTTTTACACCCTCAGAACGGTAAACCCAACCGTTCTGACAGGTAATGTAAAGCCTCCTTTGAGGCAATAAAATATTCATCGGAGCAAAACCGAAAGATTACCGGATGGAACAAATTTGTCCTGATATTCCTTGTATAAGATGCTATTTTTGATACGAATGATTTTCAGTGACGGATATCTAATCGCCGGTAACTATTTATTGAGATGTGATGTTGTCCGATTTCACATGTTCGCATGATCGTACTTTAATCAGATCGGGATTTCAGAAAATTTTTGTAAGAATTTGGTCATTTCGCATTCTTATAAAGTAGAACAGATAAAAATTTTGAGACATTTACATATACAATGATGCAACAGGCAAGAACAATTCTTCAGGAGACGTTTGGTTACAACACCTTTCGGCCACTGCAGGGCGAAGTAATTCGCAATGTGCTGAACAAAAAAGATACACTGGTAATCATGCCCACCGGTGGGGGCAAGTCGTTGTGTTATCAAATTCCGGCACTCATTTTCGATGGATTGACCATTGTGGTTTCTCCGTTAATTTCGCTGATGAAAGATCAGGTTGAGCAGCTTGAAGAGTTTGGTGTTTCGGCTCTTTTTCTTAACAGTTCGCTCACACCGGAAATGTACCGGCAAAATGTGAACCGCCTGAAGCGGGGTGATGCAAAATTGCTCTATCTTGCGCCGGAAACGCTGATGATGGAATCTACCCGGCGGCTGCTGACTGAAATGAAAGTGGACTGTTTTACTATTGATGAGGCCCATTGCATATCGGAGTGGGGGCACGATTTCAGGCCGGAATACCGCCAGCTTGCACGGGTCCGGAAAGATTTTCCCGGTGCGGTATGCCTGGCGCTGACAGCTACGGCCACACCACGTGTGCGGGACGATATTCAGCAAATTCTTGAGATGAAAAATTCCAACGCTTTTGTGGCGAGTTTTGATCGCAAAAATTTGCTGCTGAAAGTGGCCGACAAAGAAAAACCACTCGAACAGATTTTGGATTTTCTCTACACACGCCCCAAACAGTCGGGGATTATTTAGAGGGCCATTCAGTGCTTCCTTATCACGCCGGTTTATCGGAAATGCAGCGAACACGGAATCAGGACGCGTTTATCCGCGATAATGTGCAAATCATTGTGGCAACCATCGCATTTGGAATGGGCATCAATAAGCCGGATGTGCGTTTTGTGATTCACCATGATATGCCTCAGAATATTGAATCGTATTACCAGCAGATCGGGCGCTCGGGTAGAGACGGATTACAGGCCGATTGCCTGCTGCTTTACAGCTACTCCGATAAGCAAAAAATTCAGTATTTCATCAACCAAAAAGAGGGAACCGAAAAAAAAGTTGCCGAAAAACATCTTGATGCACTGATCCATTACATGGAGCACGATGGCTGCCGCAGGACGCCGCTGATGGAATATTTTGGCGAAGAGTATAAAAAAGAGAATTGCGGAATGTGCGATAACTGCTTGCGCCACAAAGATGCACTTCAGGATTTAACCGTTCAGGCACAAAAATATATGAGCTGTATTGCCCGCACCAACGAGATGTATGGTGCCTATCACATCGCAGATGTTTTGAAAGGTTCTAAAGCGAAGAAAATTCTGGAAAATGGCCATGAAAAACTTTCCACTTATGGCATTGGGAAGGAGTGGTCGAAGAATCAGTGGATTCAGTTATCGAGGCTGTTGATTCGCAAAGGGCTGCTGAAGAAAGATCCGCAGTATGGAAGTTTGTTATTAACGGACGATGCTGTAGCGGTTTTGAAAGGAGATGAAATTGTACAGGGTGTGCTGGATCGTACCCAGACAAATACCGGCGATGATGCCCGCAGAAAAACAAGCAGTGATGTTGAAAAGAAATATGATGAGCATCTTTTTGAGGAGCTCAGAAAAAAGAGAAAAGAGCTGGCCGATGCTCAGGAAATTCCGCCCTATACCATTTTTCCTGACACCACACTGATGGAGATGTCATACTTTTATCCGCAGAGTGAGGATAAACTGATTGGAATTTATGGGGTTGGTTCTGCCAAAATGAAAAAATACGGGGATGAGTTTTTGGAGGTTATCCGCAACTATTGTTCGGAAAAAAATATTGAAGAACGCAGCCGTGATCTTAATAGAAAATTGAAAAAATCTACATCCTCCCAAAAGCACGATCGTGTTGGGCGCGAGTACAACTCAGGCAAATCCATCGATCATCTTGCCGAGCAGTTTGGTGTGAAAAAAGTAACCATTCTCAGTAATCTGAAAAAGTTTGTGGATGATGGAAATACCATCGATCCGGCAGGAATTCTCGCTTCATCGGGTTTGTCGGAAAGGAAAAAAGATGAAGTGTTCGAATCTATGCAGAAGGTGGGGCCTGAATTGTTGAAACCGGTTTATGAAGACCTGAACAAAACGGTGGATTACAATGAACTGCGAATTTTGCAATTGGCATATATGGCCGAAAATGGTAGCTAATAATGGTACATTGCTGATTATTTTACAACATTACAGCAATCTGCAATCAATCGGCCGGAAATAAAATTAACCACCAGCTTCACATGATTTCTTCTTTCATTCAAACCCTCAAAAAAAGCCCAGAAGGACTTTTTAATCCCTGGTTTCACCGGGATGAAGAACACGATCTGAATCCGGATGCGCCGAAGGTTCGGAGAAAACAGCTCGAACTCTATTTGACTGAGAGGCAGCGCCGGGCAAAATATCTATTCATTGCTGAGGCATTGGGCTATCAGGGCGGGCATTTTACCGGAATTGCGATGACGTCTGAGCGGATTTTGCTGGGCCATCAAACCAAAAAATATGGTATCATGCCGGGGCATGTTTTCAGGGGAGAAGCTCCGCAGCGAACCAGCCGGCCGAATCTGATTGAAAAAGGAATGAGCGAGCCAACAGCCACCATTATGTGGGGTGCATTAATAGATCTTGGGATTGATCCTTATGATGTGGTTCTCTGGAACGCTGTGCCCTGGCACCCTTACAATCAGGATAAAGGACTACTCAGCAACCGCACGCCCCTTCGCGGAGAAATGGAGGCCGGATTAAACCATCTGAAAGCTTTCATCGGGCTTTTTGAGGATGTAAAAGTGGTAGCCGTAGGCAGAAAGTGTGAGCAGAGTTTAACAGAACTGAATATTGCCCATATCGGGGTGAGACATCCGGCAAACGGAGGGGCTCCGAAGTTCAGGGAACAACTGACTGAGCTTGCCGGTACAAAAAATAAATAACCCTGAGGCATATTGATTTAACACCCGGTTGCGTATTATTAGACAAATAAAAACTTCATCAAATTTGCATGAAAAAATTAATACCCGTTATTTCACTTCTGTTTTTAATTGCAAGCTGTTCGGCTCTTCGTGATTTTGCCGATGTGCGCCAGCCAACCGTCAATTACAGCCAGGTTTCCATTCAAAATATTTCATTTGAAGGGGTGACTCTGTTGTTTGATTTTGATGTAAACAATCCCAATCAATTTGGTGTGACGGCCGATCAGTACAGCTATGAATTTTTTATTAACGATAACTCTTTTTTGAGCGGCACACAGGCCGAAAATTTACGAATCATCCGGGAATCCACCAGCCTGGTTCAGGTGCCGATATCGCTTAATTTTTCGGAAGTCTTCAATACATTTTCATCCCTGCTCAGGCGCGATTCACTTTCTTATCAACTTTCTACCGAAGTAGAATTTGATGTGCCCGGATTGGGAAAACAGCGGGTTCCTATCAATGCGGCAGGCGAACTGCCCATCCCGCGAATGCCACGCATTGAATTTGGAGGGCTGAATGTAAATAATCTTTCGATGTCTGGAGCAGATTTGGAAGTTGGATTCAGAGTTTCCAATCCCAACTCGTTTGGTGTTTCGCTGGCAAATGCTGTCTATACACTGAATGTTAACGGCCGCGAGTGGCTCGATACCCGTCTCGCAGATGCCATCCGCCTTGGCGCATCAGATAGTGATATGATTACCATTCCAATTCGTTTAAACGCCTCACAAATGGGTTCTGTATTGGTAGATATGATGCGGGGTACCACAGAATTTGATTACAACATATCCGGATCGGCTGATATAAGTGCAGATATTGATGGTTTTGAAGATGGAAATACCATCCCGTTTGATTTAGATGGGACCTATCGGACGGAGTAGAGGTTGATTCATGCAGTCAAACTGACTATCTGATTACGATGTTGGTATTTACTTGATTTGCGCTATCGGAAAATTAACCAAGATTTTATTAAAATCTTGGTTATTTTAACGAGGTTAAGCACACTCAACGTACTCAAATAACAACATTTTCGGGTATGAATACGGACCGGTTTTCGAAATTTACTTTTTTAGTCTGCCTCCTTCTGTCGGCAGCCGGATTTTCGTTTGTTGGAGCGCATGCACAAAGTCCCGGTTCAAGTGATACGGAAATCAGGAATGCCGACCATATTGTTCAAAAAACCCTGGATACGGAAAGCGGTTTGCCTGCCAATGGTGTCAGTACAGTTATTCAGGATTCAAGAGGATATATCTGGGCAGCTACGTTTAACGGGCTGGTTCGCTATGATGGTTACAGAATTCGGGTTTTTAATACCGGGAATGTGCCCAACCTGGAAACCAACCGGTTTGTGGAAGTTATGGAAAGCCCTGATGGCGATATTTGGGCCGGGCTTGAATACAGCAGTGTGGTACAAATTACCCCCGACACATCGAAAGTTTACCAAATCAGTGAGGACAAGGCAGATTTAAATACCTATATAACTCGTGTTTTCTTTGACGATTCAGACAATATCTGGATCGGAACCAATGCCGGTCTTTTTACCCTCGAAAACGGAACATTTCATAAAGTTGACAACCTGCCCGGTCAGATTGTTCAAAAAATTCTGCAGCATGGAGAGCAACTGATCGTTTTGATGGAAAACAGCATGTACTCTTTAAACCTGAATGATGGCACCAGTGAAAATATACTTGAGTTGTCCGGCACAAATATATTGTACAAATCCAATTATGTAGTCGAAGGTTTTAATCAGGTAGAAAATTTTTGGGATGTAATTATACATGAAAATGATTTTCTGGTGGTGCATGAAAATGGCATTCTCCAGATGAAAGAAAATGAGTACAACATTCTGCTGAGGAAAGAAGAGATTGAGCAATCCATTTTGCATGGTTTACGGATGCAAAACGGCAGCTATTATATTTATGCCGCTGAGGGCCTGTTCCGGATTGATGATCTGTTTTCAATTGAGAAAGAGGCCGTAAGGTACACAAACTTCAGAGTCAACGATATAATTTTTGACCATGAAGAATCCATCTGGGTCTCAACCTCGGCCAATGGGTTAATTCAGTTTTATGAAACTCCGGTATATCAGGGAGATAAATATCAGGCTGTGGCAGATGTACCGGTGACGGGTATTTTATCAGATCGTAACGAGAATTTGTGGATGGGTACGAACTGTGATGGGCTCTATCGTTTCGATGAAGATTCGGTGATCAGATTTGGCAGAGAGGAAG
>SL_3KL_010_SEDDRAFT_10002446_pt1 | contig 16945 bp, 15 predicted proteins | sample SodLakKL_010_SED_2_FD_10381 | JGI IMG/M metagenome (IMG submission 10381) | reverse complement strand
CAGGGAGCTTGCCTGGCATCGGAATTTGTGGCACGTCATCCCGCACGATATGGAGGATTAGTGGCACTCAGCGGCGGGTTGATTGGTAATTCGGTTGATGCCGATAATTACAGCGGCACGCTGGATGGGACACCGTACTTTGTTGGCTGTTCCGATATAGACCCGCATATCCCCGTTGAGCGGGTTCACGAGAGTGCAGCCGTTTTTGATAAGCTGAAGGCAGATGTTACTAAAAAAATATATCCGGGTATGGGCCACACCGTAAATGCCGATGAGATTGAAGAGGTAAATAAAATAATAGACCGTGTGCTATCGGCTCCTTGATTTGTTATTTTTGACGTGTTTAGTGGTTGAAATTTGTCGGATATCAATTACAAGCAGACTTCCGCATTCAGCTATCAGCAGATAAACCGGGAATTAAAGTACTGAGACCTTAATTTTAGGATAATTAAAACTTCCTCTTCTTTATTGAAGCATACAATTCACCGCTAAACGCATTATTTTGCGTTTTTATGATCTAACCTGCATAATTCAGGTTAACTGAACCCCAAAGCTATTTTGAATGCAAACCGTAGAAGAAACAATCTGGGAAGTGGTTTACGCCATTATGCCCATCACTGTTCTTGTTCTCATTCTACAGTACACCCTGATTTGGCTGCCGTTTGAATCGGTGCTGCAATTTTTAATTGGAGTAATTTTTGTATCAGTAGGGCTGGCCTTTTTTTTGATCGGCGTACATATCGGGCTCTTGCCGGTGGGTGAGATGATCGGATCGGCACTGCCTGGTACCGGTAAAGTGTGGGTGATTTTACTATTCAGTTTTATTCTTGGATTTGCCGTAACGGTGGCAGAGCCGGATGTGCACGTTCTCTCGGCATATGTTGATCAGGTTTCTGACGGCGGTATCGGAAAGTGGACACTTATTTTTCCCGTTGCTATCGGACTCGGTATTTTTGTTGCCCTTTCTATGGCACGAATTATATTTGAAATCTCTATTAAATGGCTTTTAATTGCCGGGTATATTGTGGTTTTTGCCCTTGCACTTTCACCCTGGATACCTGAAGAGTTTATTCCCATTTCTTTTGATGCGGGCGGGGTTACCACAGGCCCAATGGCTGTTCCATTTATCCTTGCTTTTGGAGTGGGAATTGCTTCAGTTCTTCGAAGTGACGATAAATCTGTCAACGGATTTGGACTGGTTGCGCTTGCCTCAATCGGCCCCTTAATTGCAGTGTTGCTGCTTGGAATCTTTTTAGGGTAGAAACTATGGATGTGAAAATTTTCTACGGATTTGGTGAAGTTCTTCAGGAAGTCTCTATGGCGCTGGTCCCACTGCTTCTCTTTTTTCTCTTTTTCCAGATTTTTATGCTAAAACTGCCCTGGAAAAAAGTAAAAGATATTATTATTGGAGTTGCATTGACGTTTATAGGCCTTGCCCTGTTTTTGCAGGGAGTGCATGTAGGTTTCCTGCCGGTAGGCCGCGAAATAGGTGATATTGTGGGCGAGTGGGATTACCAATGGGTGCTGATACCTGTCGGCTTTCTACTCGGCTTTGTTGCAACATTTGCTGAACCTGCCGTTAGAGTACTGAATACCGAGGTGGATAAAGTATCGGGCGGTTATATTCCCTCGAAACTGATGCTTTACACGCTCTCTGTTGGTGTTGCGATCTCTATCGCTCTGGCAATGGCGAGAATTATTTATGGCATACCACTCTGGTATTTTATCGGCCCGGGCTATTTTCTGGCTCTGACTATGGCGATATTTTCAACAGAAACATTTACTTCCATCGCATTTGATGCGGGTGGTGTGGCAACCGGCCCTATGACCGTAACGTTTATTCTTGCAATTGCACTCGGTTTTTCAGAGACTCTTGATGACAGAGACCCGTTACTTGATGGTTTCGGTATGATTGCATTGGTGGCTCTTGCCCCGATTTTGACCGTTTTAACCCTTGGTTTAATTTATAAGTTTAAAGAATCCAGATCCGATGATTGACAAAGTTGGCGATGAATTTAAACTCTTGTTTATAATTGTAAAAAAGAACCTTTCCAGGCGTGTGGTTAAAGCGTGCAAAAAAGCAGGAGCCGAGGGTGGAACCGTAATTCAAGGGCGTGGAACCGGTAAGCACGACACCGGTTCTATTTTCGGAGTGAAAGTGGAACCGGAGAAAGCGGTGATTCTCTGTTTAATTCCCGATCCGATAGTTGACCGGGTCATATCAAAAGTAAATGCTGCAGTTCGGCTCGATAAACCGGGGACCGGTATTGCTTTTGTTGTTAACAGCAAAAGCATCTGCGGGATCGCCCATCTGCTTGAAAAAGATTTTTAATTAACAGATCATAAAACCATGAGTAAAAACAAGGAAATGGAGTTCCAGTTGATTGTCACTATCGTGAACAAGGGATACTGCGGCTCTGTGATCGATTCTTCACTGGAAGCCGGGGCCGAAGGCGGAACAATCATTACCGGACGTGGGTCTGGAATTCACGAAAAAGCCAAACTTTTTTCATTTACAATAGAACCTGAGAAAGATATTATCCTCACACTTATACCGGCTGATCGCACCGAAAAAGTACTGGAAGCTATCGTGAAAGCGTCAAAACTGAATGAGCCGGGCAACGGAATTGCATTTGTGGTGGATGTGGAAAAGACAACGGGAATCAATCATCTGATTGAATAAATCTGTATGAATAAACCCACACTTATCTACGCATACGATCCACTTTGTGGCTGGTGTTTCGGGTTTCATCCGGTGATGGAAAGACTGGCCCGGCGGTTTGATTATGACCTGAACATCAAGGTGATGGCAGGAGGCCTTGCTATCGGAGAGAACATCCAATCTGTTTCGGAAGGGTTCGGTTACATACCACAGGCAAGTAAACAGGTGGAGAGTGTAACTGGCGTGAAATTTGGCAGAAATTTCTACCTGCTGGCTGAAGAAGGAAGCTACCTGTACAACTCAGAACCTTCCTGTATAGCCCAGAACGTGGTAAACGAACTCTCACCGGAACATTCGTTGCAATTTGCAGGAATGATGCAGAATGCACTCTTTAAAGATGGTAAAAGCCTGAATGAATGGAGCACGTTCGAAGAATTGATGGGCGGTCTCTCCATAAATACCACCGTGGCAAAAGAACTTTTTGAAAGCGACCGTATCAAACAGAAAACCTACAATACCTTTGAATGGTGCAAAGAAAACGGGGCATCGGCTTTCCCCACACTCCTGATCAATATTGGTGAAGAGACGGGTGCTATTTCCCGCGGTTATCGGCCGTTTGATACAATTGAATCGCATTTGCATCACATTATTAACAACTTCAAAAAGCTCCATTCATGAAATACCGTTTTTTACGGGAAGAGTTATGGTGATGTGCCTCTCGGTGAATGGGTAGCTTTCCCCACAGCGAACGACACTATTTTACTGGCCCGAAATCACGAAAGCGCAGACGGATCAGCCGGACTTGAAGTTGGAGATAAAGTGATCATTTATCGTCTGGAAGATTGAAAAATCTGCCGAAAAGCACTGTTTGTTGAGTCATGCCATCTTTTATTTCGGTCGCGTTTTGCCTACCTTTTTCGAGCCATTATTTTGAATAAAAAATCATCATATTCCATGATCAGGCAGTTATTTAAAGCGTCTGTTTCTGTATTGATTTTCATACTGCTTTCTGCAGATCTGTTTGCCCAAACCGAAACACGGGAGGTTCCGGAACAGTTCGGTGATGACATCCGTTTTCCCGCCCTGCCGTATTATAGTTATGGCTCCGGACTTGGCTGGACTACCCCCGATAGCACATTCCGGCTGAACCTGCGTTTCAGAATGCAAAACCGGGCTACATACATGGAAAATGATTCTGAAAATGCCGCTATCGAAGCTTCGGTGAGAAGGCTGAGGCTTCGTTTCGACGGATTTGTGGGCGATCCGCGATTTTTATACGCCATCCAGCTTTCATTTGCACCGGGTGATGTGGGTACGATACAGCAAGGTGATAATATTAATATTATCAGGGATGCGGTGATGTTTTACCAGCCAAATAATTACTGGAGCCTGGGGTTCGGACAGACCAAACTGCCCGGCAACCGTCAGCGAGTCAATTCATCAGGAGCCCTTCAGCTTACAGACCGCTCTATCAACAATGCACGATTTTCAATAGATCGTGATTTTGGCTTCTTTGCATACCACCTTAACGAAAATACGGATCGTTTTTCTTACAATATTAAAACAGCCATGAGTACAGGAAATGGCCGCAACTGGACGCAAAATCCCGATGCCTCACCTGCCTATACCGGTCGTTTGGAGCTGTTTCCGCTCGGTGCATTTCAGAACAACGGTATGCTATTTGAAGGTGATTTGGTAAGAGAAGAAACCCCGAAACTGCTGCTGGGAGGAACCCTGCATTATAACCCCGGTGTGCAGCGGGAGCGGGGTCAGCTTGGCAGTGAACTTTTTGAGAGGCGCGATTTAACCTCGGTGTTCCTGGATGGAATGCTTAAATACAATGGATGGGCTTTTCAAACGGCATTTATGAAAAGAAGCACCGATGATCCGGTGACTATTAATCCTGCAGATGCTGATCAATTCCGCTATGTATTTGCAGGAAATGGACTCGATTTTCAGATGAGTTATGTTTTTCCGGTCAACCTCGAACTGATCGGGCGCTATTCCATACAAACACCAGTAAGGGAAGTTCGCCACAGGCATCCGAAATTGGATCAGTACAGTGTTGGCCTCACGCAATATATTTGGGAACACGCCATGAAGTTTCAGGCTGAACTGACATTCAACCGAAATGAATTTTTGGATGGAAATAAAGCAAACGACTGGTATCTGCGCTTTCAGATTGAGATCGGGATTTAGCCATGAAGGGCAGGCTTTACAGACTTAGTTGAACCCCGCCCATAATCCAGCGGCCGGGCATGGGTGCTCCGAGAATTTCCTGGTACTGTGTATCGGTCAGGTTCATGATACGCGTATAAAAACTGATGCCCGACTGAAATGGCGAAACGGTTAGCCGCAGATGGGTGAGGAAATAGGAGGAAGGAACCTCGCCATTTACCAGCATTTCTGCCTCAGGTGAGCGAACGTTGTATTCGGACTGAGAGTGAACGGAAAGCCACGAATTTCTGAACTGTAATCCAAAACTGACCTGGTGAGAGGGATGGTTCGCGATATACCTCGATACCGTCTCCTGATCGCTTGTGGTGTGAATGTATGTGTAACCGCCCTGTGTTGAAAGGGCACGGTTTGTACCGAAATTCAGGGTTCCCTGAGTGAGCACTTCCACACCTTTTGCACTGCTGGATGAGATGTTCATTGCATAAAAGTAATCTTCATTTGGCAGCAGATTCGATGCGTTATGAATTTGTGTGGAATTGGTGAGTGCATAATCGATCAGATTGGAGGAGCTGCGATAGAAGAATGTAGGGGAAATGCGCAGGTTCTGAAACGGACTCCAGTCAAGTCCCGCATCCACTGTAGTGGAGCGCTCCGGTGCGAGATCGGGATTGCCGATATTTCGCTGCGGGAGCAGATCGGGAATTTCTGACGAGATGTAGCGCTCGGTAAAATCGCCCGTGCGGATGGCCCGGCCAACGGAACTCCGGAAGGTGACGGTGCCCAGGTTATAAGCTGCACTAAGCTGCGGCAAGAGATCGGTATTTCCGAATGAATCAAACTGAAGACGCAGGCTGGATGTCAGGCTCAACCCGTTCACCCACGTTGCCGTTCCGATGGCGTAGAGGCCGCCGGAGCCGTCCCGGTGATCTCCCCGGTCGGTACTTTCGATGGTTTTATTCAGAAACTGTCCGCCGGCCATCAGTCGAATGTAGTTGAAGCGGTCGCTGTCTGCTGCAAGTTCGTACTGATGAGAGAGATTCAGAAAAAGCTGGCCGGTTGTATGTTCGTTTACCGGAGAAACAACCGAATTGAAATTAAAAATATCATTTACCTGCCGGTAGGATGTGTTCAGTTCAGTGCGATGTTGGCCACGGTTGTGAGTGATGGCGGAAAGTGCCCACTTGCTGGATATTTCTTCAACAGCCTCATCAAAAATATTCCGTGTATAAAAGTAGCGTGCATTAAAATCGCGCTGATCCATCCCGCCGCGAACGTACCAAGACCAATTTTCGCTGATTCGCTGAGAGAGTGCTGCACTGATGTTGGTAAGATCAAAATAGGTATTATAGTTCTGTTCATCCGATACTCCTTCGGTAAAACCTGGATTGGGTACCGTTTCACCATCTGATCGGCTGGAGCGCACTGATGCGCTGAAACGCCATTGATTGGATTGCACTCCCACAGAGGCATCGGCCATCTGGAGATTGTTCTGTCCGCCGGAAAGATCTGCCGAAGCCCGGTTGAGTCCGCGATGTTCTCCGGTATCGGCCTCACGTTCGAGATACATGTTGGTTTTGATATGAACCACACCGCCGACAGCATCAGCCCCGAAGGAGGTGCTCGCAGGGCCGCGTATCAGTTCGATCTGTCCGATTTCAGAGAGTGAAACCGGGATATTGGTATTAAAATGGGCGGTCAGCGGATCGTTGAGGGGCACATTGTCGAGCATAAAAAGTACCTGGGAATAGGTGCTGCCGCGAATACCCACATCGGCCTGCACACCAAACCCCTGCCTTGCATTGATGTTCACGCCCGGCAGTGAGCGCAGAAGTTCGTCGAGAGAAGTTACGGGCATTTGACGGATATCCTCACGGGTAAATACAGATACACTTTTTCCGCTTTCAGAAATATCGGTACTGATACGGGAGGCAGTCACGGTAATACTGTCAAGCTCAACACTTACTTGTGCAAGGGTGGAATAGGGTGAAAAGAGCAAAAAACTGAACAAAAAGAGAAACGGGGGGAACAGGTTTTTCATGAGACCGATAACACCGGATTTAAAACCGGTTGTTTAATGTGGTTGTTAGTATGAGCAAGTAAGATAAGATATTTAAAAATTCATTTTCATAATGATGATTGGTTGCAAGCCAAGGCTTTAATTGAGGATAGCCGAAATGGGGTTATGGCCAATATTAGTTGTGGGCGCGGATTGTTTTAGAGTATTGAGTGAAGTATTGAGATATTTGTTATTGAAGGAACTATTTTGGCAGGAAATCGAAGATTTCAATATTCAAATAACAACCCCGCTATCTGCTACACGTAACCACTATCCAGCCGAAACTCATGAAATCTCTTCCAGACAGCGAAAAAGTTCCCGGATCACTTTTTCACATTGATCAGATCTGGTATAGGGCGCTGGTCCAATGCGGATGATCTGTCCCCGCGCATCCGTGAAGATATTTTTTCCCAGAAGCATATCCCTGAGAGTACGGGCACGGGGCGATTTAAGAGCTAAAAAACCGCCGGATTCTTCAACCGGACGAGTATTGGCATGTTCAATTCCGGATTCCGGACGATTTGCCTCATCAAAAAGTGAACGAAGGTAAGCCAGTTGCGAGGAGTACTGTTTATGCAGGATGTCCGGGGCCAGGCCGCGGCTTTGAAAAAAACGGGTGACGGAGGCTGCGCGGAATTGCGAGACAGGATCGTACGTGGCTGTGGCAAACTTTTGATCGCCGCTGTCGAACTGAACGGATTTGTTATCGCGGGGCTGGTCGAGCTGTTCAAACGCCGAAAACCAGCCTGTGATTACCGGCCTGAGCTCACAACCGGGCGGGTATCTCAGAAAACAGTTTCCTTCGCCCCACTGGAGATATTTGTATCCGCCAACAAGAAGATAGACATGTTCCATCTTGTTCTCACTCAGTGAGAGCGGAACCACATTCGTGCCGTGATAGTCATCGATCAGAAGCGGAACTCCGGTTTCTTTTGTTAATTGAGCAATTTCGGGCAGTTTTGTATTGACTTCAGCCGTTTCAAAATAGACACGAGAGAGCATCACAGAGGAGGTTTTATCGTCCAGTTCCTTCCGGATCGAATCAAGCAATTTTTGATCATTTTCATAAGGCAGATAAACAACATCGAGGCCATGTTCCTGAAGTCTCCTGAGCTGGCGGTGCATCGAGTGAAACTCACCGGTGGTTGTGAGGATTTTAGGCCTCTTTTTCAGATCGAGAGAGGAGAGCCAGGAAACCAGAAGGATGTGTGTGTTCTGTTCGCGACAATATTTTCCCCTGGGATCGTCATAATAATTTCGCAAATAGTTTCGAAGGATTTCTGTTTTTTCGAAGGCAATATTCCATTTTTTATCCACCTGTGCGGAAACGGTTCTCATATACTCCTGAATTCCTTCAAATGCTGCATCGGGCCAGGCCTGGTGCGAATGTCCAGTAAAAAGAAGGCGATCTGCAACGTTGAAGTGAGAATAGTGAGGCTGAAGAGATTTCGCTAAAGGGTCAAATTCCTGCATAAATTGAAGAAATAGATTCGTGTTACGTCAATGTTAACCTGCATTATTCACCAATTATTTATTTTTTGTGAATAATGCAGGTTAAAACACCATCAGGCAAAAAATCAAATGTACTGTTTTTCTGTAAAGTTGTCTGATGAGTCCGGATTTCATAAATAAATTATCAGTTTGGCGTGGGAAAAGGTAAATTTCAATTAATACTTGCTTTAACCCGCAATAATTCGATTATTAAACCTTTTCCATTACTAAACCGGAAGAAATATGGGTGTTGAAACAGTAAAATTGGCGGAAAGTAAAGAGCAGGTGCAGGAATTTATCAAATATCTGCTGAAGGATATCCGGGCGATGGAGCGGATGCTGGAAGGTGATCTTTTCGAAACCGATACTGTTCGGATCGGGGCAGAACAGGAACTTTGCCTGGTCGATAAATACGCGAAGCCGGCGCCTATTTCGATGGAGCTTCTGGAAGTGCTTAATGATAAAGATTTTACAACAGAACTGGCAAAGTTTAACCTCGAAACCAACCTTGAACCGCTCGTTTTTAAAGGAACTTGTCTTTCTCAGATGGAGTCAAATATCCTGAAACAACTTGAAAAAGCAAGGGAGGCGATCAGGCAGTTTGACGGGGATATTGTACTGGCAGGAGTACTTCCCACGATCCGTAAATCAGACCTGGATATTGAGAATCTGACACCACTTCCCCGCTACCACGCTCTTTGTCAGGCGATCAACAAATTGAGGGGAGATGAGTATGATCTCCGCATCCAGGGAATGGATGAATTGTTAATGCGTTTTGACAGTCCGCTGCTGGAGGCCTGCAACACCGGTTTCCAGGTGCACTTACAAGTGGCGCCCGGTGAATTTGTGAATAAATATAATATTGCTCAGGCAATCACCGGCCCGATTCTGGCAAGTGCTGTAAATTCTCCCATTCTTTTCGGAAAGCGGCTGTGGGCCGAAACCCGCGTAGCGCTTTTTCATCAGTCTGTAGATACGCGTCAAGTGGGAGACCACCTCCGCGACAGCAGCCCCCGTGTAACTTTCGGTAATGAGTGGCTTAAAAACAGTATTCTCGATATTTATAAAGAAGATATTGCCCGCTATCGGGTGATGTTAAGCTCGAATGTGAACGAAGATGTGGACGAAATTCTGGACCGGGGTGAGATTCCCAAACTGATGGCCCTTCAGGTCCACAATGGAACGGTCTATCGATGGAACCGGCCCTGCTATGGAGTAAGTAACGGAAAGCCGCATCTTCGTATAGAAAACCGCATTTTTCCTTCCGGCCCCACCGTTACCGATGAAATTGCAAACGCATCATTCTGGCTGGGGCTGCTGAACGGAATGGGAGATCATTATCCCGATATTTCCCTGGAACTCGATTTTGATGACGCCCGAATGAACTTTATCGCCGCTTCCAAGCTGGGACTGGATACCAAATTCAAATGGATAAATGATAAACGCTATTCCGCAGTGGAACTGATTACACAGGAGCTGCTGCCCATCGCTGGTGAAGGCCTCGAAATAGCGGGGGTAAATAAGGGTGATATTACCAGTTACCTCGATATCATTAAAGAACGAACCGAATCTGCCCAAACGGGAAGTTACTGGATGGTGAAATCCTACAACTCTCTCACGAAAAAAGATGTGACACGAGAACAGGCTCTTACTGCTATCACCAATGCGATGATCAAAAATCAGCGCAAGGGAGAGCCGGTGCACAAATGGAGCCTTGCCAAAACAGATGACCTGGAGCTGTGGCAGCCCTCCTCGCTTCTGGTGGAAGAGTTTATGACCACCGATCTGTTTACCGTTCAAAAAGATGATATCATCGAACTGGTAGCCAATCTGTTTGAATGGAGGCGCATTCGTTATGTGCCGGTGGAAGATAACAGCAAGCATCTTGTCGGGCTTATCACGATGAGAATGATTTTTCGTGAATTTAACAACATCGTTCATAACAATGGGAGCTCCAGCAAGTCGGTGGGGGAGATCATGATCAAAAATCCGATTACTATTCATCCTGAAGCCTCAATACTGGAGGCGACCGACATCATGGACAGCCAGAGCATAGGCTGTCTTCCTGTTGTGAAAAACAACCGCCTGGTTGGCATCATCACCGAGCAGAACTATATGACGATTACTGCAAGGCTTCTCCGGCGCCACCACAGCGAAAATAACAAAGAATCATCTAAAAACAGATAGAAGGAGTAACTCTCCGTAAAAAGATGGGCCAGCAAAAACTTTCAATAGCCAAAGACCCCGAAACAAGAAAACGGTTTTTAAAACATCTTCTGCACGATGTAGAAGCCATAGAGCAGATGCTGAAAGATGGAATGTTTGAATCGGGTGTGAGCCGTATCGGGGCCGAACAGGAGTTCTGTCTTGTAAATAAATACTACCGTCCGTCTCTGCACGCCCTTGAAATACTGGAAAAAATTGATGATCCGCACTTTACATCCGAGCTGGCACGCTATAACCTTGAGATCAACCTCGATCCCTTCGAACTGAATGAAGGCTGTCTTTCGAAAATGGAAACCCACCTCAATACGCTGATAAAAAAAGCGCAGGAGGCAGCTGCCGCACTCGATGAAAAAATTATATTGACCGGAATACTGCCATCCATCGATTTCCGGGCGGTTCAGACCGAGTACATGACTCCGAAACCGCGTTATGAAGCTCTTTCCAATATTATGGCTGAGTTACGTGGAGAAGACTTTGAACTGAATATCACCGGTGTGGATGAACTGATTTTGACGCACCACAATATTCTGTTTGAAGCGTGCAACACAAGTTTTCAGTGCCATTTGCAGGTTGAACCCGAAGAGTTTGCCGATATGTACAACTGGGCCCAGATGCTCTCCGGACCGGTGCTGTCGGTCTGTGCAAATTCTCCTCTTCTTATTGGTAAACAGTTGTGGGCGGAAACCCGAATCCCGCTTTTTCAGCAGAGCATTGATACGCGCGGGAAAGGCTATCATCTGAGGGAACGGGAGCAGAGGGTGACGTTTGGAAACCGCTGGATTACCGGAATTGGGGATGTGTACAAAAATGACATTGCACGGCACACAATTCTTTTTCTGACTGATATTAAAAAAGATTCCCTGGAAGTGTTGAAAAAAGGAAAAATTCCCAAACTGGAGGCTCTTCAGCTTCACAACGGAACCATCTATAAATGGAACAGGCCCTGTTATGGAGTTACAAACGGAGTTCCGCATATGAGAATCGAAAACCGGTACATACCATCAGGCCCGACTGTTTTGGATGAGATTTCCAATCTTGCTTTTTGGGTTGGATTGATGAGTAATATGCCCGATAAAATAAGAGGTAACTGGGATTCCATTCCGTTCGAAGAAGCCAAAGAAAATTTCTACAAAGCAGCGATGTGGGGTATTCAAAGCGGAATGGTTTGGGATAATGAATTGATGTCGGCCCGCAGGCTAATTCTGGACCACCTGCTGCCGATGGCACGCGAGGGATTGGAAAAGAAAAAGATCAGCCGGTCGGAGATTGACCGTTACCTTTCTGTGATCGAAGCGCGTGCATCTGGCTATGCCACCGGTGCGCGCTGGCAGGTGAAAAGTTATCGGAAACTGAAAAAATCTCTGGAACGCGATGAAGCTACGGTAGCTTTGACGGCCATTATGTACAACCGCAAGCAGAGCGGAAAGCCCGTGCACGAATGGGAACTGCCGGGTGATGAGGAAGCTGAAAACCTCGAAATGTATTACGACGTGGTGGGCAACATTATGGCTACCGACCTGATAACAGCTAATGAAAACGATCTGGCCGAACTTGTTCTGAAAGTGATGGACTGGCGCAATATTCGCCATCTCCCCGTTGAGGACAGTCGCGGAAAGTTAAAGGGAATTATTACAAAGAAGCGACTTGTTCGTTATCTTAACAACCCCGGCCGAAAAGCCCTCTTAACGGCAGCAGATGTGATGGAAACAGACCCCGTGACTATTAGTCCGAATGATGATATCAAGTTCGCGATGCTGTTAATGCTGGATAAGGGAATAAGCAGTCTTCCTGTTGTTGAAAAAGGCGAATTGGTTGGGATTATTACAGACTATGATACGCAAAATGTCTGGAACAAGATGAAGAAGCAGGGTAATGTTAAAAAGTAATATAAAGCATAGCAACTCCGAACATATTGAACGCGTTCGGTGGAAAAAATCAGGAGATAAAACAGGCCCCGTTCTGGTACTGTTTGTTGGAATCCACGGCAATGAACCAGCAGGATTGAAAGCAATTGACCGGATTGCGGATATTCTTAACGAAAAAGAGACAGAATTTGGGGGAACGGTATACGCTATTACCGGGAATATTCGTGCACTGGAGCTTGGGGTTCGCTTTCTCGATACAGACCTGAACCGTCTCTGGGAGGTATTTTATACCGATAAAGATTTTTCGCTGAAAAAAAATGGAAAACAGCAGCCATCCGAATATGGAGAAAGTCTTGAAATTAAGCGCACAGTAGATCAAATTATCAAAAAGCACATAGATCAGCCCGGTGACCTTATTTTTGCCGACTTGCACACCACATCATCACAAAGCTGTGCATTTATTCTGCTGAACGACACTCTCGCCAACCGTAAACTTTCCCGGAAATTTCCTGTGCCGCATATTCTGGGGATTGAAGAAAATATTGAGGGAACCTTGCTAAGTTATATCAACAACTTAGGATACAAGGCTGTCGGTTTTGAAGCGGGTGCCCATCTCGATGATGTTTCGGTAGAGAGAAGTGAGGCATTTTTGTGGCTCCTTTTTTATAACACCGGCATTCTGGAAATATCCGATTTAAAACTCAGGAAAGTTCGGAAGACGCTCGAAGCTCATCCCGGGGTGCCTGATAGCTACTATCAGGTAAAGTACCACAAGCTGGTAGATGATCCGGAAAAGTTTGAAATGATTTCGGGATTCGAAAATTTTGATGTTGTAAAAAAAGATACACCTCTGGCTTACGAACATGGAGAACTGATTCGCGCGCCCATTTCAGGCAGGATATTCATGCCGCTCTATCAGAATGTAGGGCACGATGGGTTTATGATTATCCGTGAAGTATCCGAATTTTGGCTGGAATTATCTGCCATACTAAGAAAGAGTCCGTTTCATGGCCTGCTGAAATTCTTACCCGGTGTGAAAAAAATCAACTCCAGGAGTTATGAGGTTGATTTGAGAATTGCCCGGTTCCTGGTGCGGGATATTTTTCACCTGATGGGTTATCGAGTCACCGAAAAAGATGAAAATACACTGATCTGTTACAGGCGTTAGCAACCTCGGTAAACGGGAAAGTTATTGAAAGAAGAGTGATTCTTCCTTTTTGTTAAAGGCAAATTGATATAGCGGCTGTAAAATCCCCTCTTTGAGAGGGGAAATGTGAAGACAAAAAGGCGGAGCCTGATTTGTCGAACGAGGGGTGTGTTCTGGGGATAGGTCCTTTTTCTTTGACCTGAGCCCGTTTCATGGCTTGGTAAACACACATCTCGTCAGTCAACAAATCACGACAAGTCGTGTTTTTGACTAACTTTCCCCTATCAAGAGGTTTTCGAAATCCGACCCGTCGGGGAGGGGATTTCCAATTATCTCAAAAATAACTACATAGAATTCCTGTAGAGCATTAAAATATTTACTGTGAGATATCCAGGCAAAAGAGAATTCTATTCAAGCTGCTTTTCCCTTTTGCCTCATCACGATTCCCTCTATCTTCACAGGTCATGATTCAATTTTCATTTTTTTGATTACTTATGCTTGATTATCGTTTTGTTGACGGAACACGGCTCACTTCTGTAGTGGAAGCTCTTATTTTTGCCAGTCCCGATCCTCTTTCATGGCAAAAGATCTCTTCTATCATCAAAGAGAGTGAGGAGGAACTGGACCTTGATGAGACGGTGATAAGCCGGATTGTGGATCAGCTCAATGAGCGCTTTGAGCAGAATGACCTCTCCTTCCGGATTGAGCAAACCGGCGGAGGCTATACGTTTGTCACGCAGCCGCGCTATCATCCCTGGCTCAGTATCTTCCAGCATGAAAACGCCTACCGCCGACTTTCGCAATCAGCGATCGAAACACTGGCGATTGTAGCATACCGGCAGCCTGTCACAAAGCCGGAGGTGGACAGCATTCGCGGCGTGGATTCGGGTTATATTTTACGGCAGCTACTTGAAAAGATGCTCGTGAAAGTATCTGGCCGTGCCGATTCACCGGGGAAACCGCTTCTCTACAAAACCACACCCGAATTTCTGAAACATTTCGGTATTAACTCGGTCGATGAACTGCCCAAACCACGTGAAATTGATGAAATATTGAAGGACGATGACATGGCCGAACACCGTAAAATGCTGATGGAGCGGCAAATGGAACTCGACGATGAGAAAGCAAAAGAGCTGTTTGAGGATTTTGCCGAAGAAAACAGCGGCGATGAATCCAATGAGTCAAAAGAAATGGACCGGTAAGGGTAATGCACGGAACAGCAGAAACCGAAAAACAGATAAACTGAAATATATCCAGCCGGGAAAGTAACTCCCTAACCCGGATTTCGTTTCACGCCTGTCCCGAACAAAGGTGTCGGGAGGAATCGCTTGTCGCTGCTTGCTAAACAAATGATCATTCCGGCTGGCTATTGCTTGGATTTTGGGGAATTTATATTATTTAAAAAGGTTAGATTCAATTTAATCATGACCTGCCTATTCATTAACCTAATTATTCCAGTCCTATGAAAAACTCATTTATGTTTTTATCCGCTGCAATCCTGCTTTCGTTTTTTTTGATGGCAAATCTTCACGCCGAAGAAGGCCCGCTGCTTGGTTCATGGTCGTTTGAAGTAGCCCAGGCGCCCTGGGAATACAGCAAAGGCAAAGTTATCTTTGAAACCGGTGAAGAAAATTTGATCACCGCAAAAGTTCTGTTTGATTCAGGCCGTCAACTTTCCGTCAGGGAAGTGCTCTATGAGGATGGTGAAGTCCGGTTCCAGACGATGGTAGACGGTTACAGAGTAAACTCAGTGTTCATACTCGAAGATGATTCCCTTACCGGCCATGTGGAAACGGTTGAAGGAAATATGGATTTCAAAGCATCCAGGGAAAAGGAAGAAACTGCAGAAACCGATGAATAGATTGACTGAAAAATGCCCAAATAATAAAGTAACTCCCTAACCAATTACTTTTGTTCAAACCAAACTTTTCACTGTTCTTCGGTTTCAAACGGATCATCTTCATAGTCGATCTCCTGGCTGCCTTCTTAAGTGAAACCGGTAATATTGGAATCTAATTTCAAAATTGGGGAAACTCCCCAAAAAGCAGCTATTGAGTTCAATGTTCAAAGTGTGTATATTTATACACACTCAAGAAATAAATCAATCCCGTTTTGCCTGAAAAAAGTTTAACGTCATCTGTTTTATTGGATCGCTTTGGAATTGGTGTGTCCGGAATCTGTGCTATTCATTGTCTGGTGGTTCCGGTCCTGATTTCTGTGTTGCCGTTATGGTCGGTCTCGATGACGATCCATGAATGGCTTCATCCTCTTTTTATTTTGTTGTTACTGCCTGTAGTCTATTTTGCTGCGAAAAGAAGCCATTACGACCGTAAAATTACCACACTATTGATTACCGGCTTTCTGTTGCTGCTGGCCGGATGGCTGCTCGGCCACTTTTGGCTCGGCCTGATTTTTGAATCGGCAGCAACCTTTACCGGCAGTATTTTGTTGATTGCCGGACACTGGTTCAATTACCGGCATCATCGTGTTTGTACCAACCATCGCCATAATCATCATCCTGTTGTGACAGAAGAAAACTAACTGAATATGAAACGACTCAATTTTACCTTAGACAACAACACCGTTTCACTTCTGAATAAACTTTCTGAAAAATATTATGGCGGGAATAAGTCGCAAACCGTTCGTGCTGCACTCGAAAGCCTGGCAGCGAGACAGGGACACGATGGATGGATCATAACTGGCTACACACCGCTCCGCATTGATCATGAAGTAAATTGCCACACCTGCGGATCGGAACACAATGAAGGAAATATTTTGTTCAAACCCGTATTTGAAAAAGGGAACAGCCCACAGGCCATCAAGCAGATTCCCAGTGAAGAGTGGGTGGAATGTTCAGTATGTGTAGAGAAGCAGTAACAGAAAAGTTATCAATTTTGTTTTCAATTATTTATATAATGTGATCCGGAAAATCAAACATATCTATTGGCCATGTACAGCGCTGCTTACAGCCATTGGGATGTTTCTGTGGATGATTCACCCGGTTGTTCATCTTGCCGATTCCCACACTGACAGTCACCATTCTTCGGAAAACAGTGGAGTGCCAGATTTTCCCGATGAAGATTGCTTTGAATGTGTACTTACAACAACTGCTCTGTTACAGGCAGATTCTGCTCAGGAAGAAAAGCTCTCTGCTACAGGTTTACCCCTTTTAATGCCGGATTATCCTCCGGTCAGAACTTTCGCAGGCCACGGTTTTTCCCTGCGCGCCCCTCCCGGTTTATACGTTTAACCCACATTTCTCACCAAGAAATGCGGGGTAACCAAAGCTCATCCAATCATGCAGGTTCAGTGAACCTGTA
>SL_3KL_010_SEDDRAFT_10002445_pt1 | contig 16946 bp, 14 predicted proteins | sample SodLakKL_010_SED_2_FD_10381 | JGI IMG/M metagenome (IMG submission 10381) | reverse complement strand
CACGTTGCACAATGGCTGATCATTTATGCATTAATCATACCGTTTGCCGCCGGTACTGAATTGTTCATTGCGTTTCTGCAGGCACTAAAAAAGATCAAAGAAATGGCACGGGCGCAGGCGATCATTAAGCTCCAGGCGTTCCTGTTGATCATCATTTGTACCTATATATGGGGATTCCCGGGATTTATATTTGCATCAATCGGCGCCTACATTGTCGGAATCATACCGCTGCTCTGGCAAACGGGTACATCGTTTTTACGGGCACCATCGATACAGGCGCCGGCAGGATTTATGGCTATCGCCGTGTACAGCATGTTCTCTAACGGTATAAGTACAATAAGCAAATTTGCAGATATGTTCATTCTCGATCACTTCTCACCCGACCGGGATGCTATCGGCTACTATGCACTTGCAACCCTCTTTTTATTCGGCGCAGTGCAGGTTACCGCTACCGTTCAGCAGGTATGGACACCGTATTTAACCGAGCGGGCAGATGAGGAATCCTGGTTCAGGAAACAGGTACGCCGGATTCAACTCCGGACCATCTTCTTGAGTATCGGTGTATCGCTCCTTGTTGTTCTCGCTGCCTACGTACTGGTTCATCTGTACTACGGTACTGAGTATATTCCAACGATTACCTATCTATCGATATTAATATTGAAATACATTTTATGGTCAGCATATGCAGTTATGGGAATAGCACTTCTCGGTCTCGGACTTATGAAATATAACTTCATTGTCGTTGCAATAACAACTCCGCTAGGTTTATTATTAAGTTACGCCCTGCTGCAAACAATCGGTATCACCGGGGTTGCGTGGGCGCAAGTTATCACCGCAGCACTTGGACTAATCTTGACGGTGTTGTATTATAAAAAAGCTCTGCTGAAACATTATTCCGGAAAATAAATTGAATCACAAGACCATGCCCGGGGAAAAAATCTCAGATCTGTATCTTCTCCTCCTTTTATTTTTGTGGAAATTGAAAAATGTATACTGCAAACCGATGCAATCGCGTTTTGCCTCCCCGAACGTACCCGGGACTGGCGAAGGTTTCTTTTTCGGCACCCGGAATAAAAAAGAATTTTTCCTCTCGCTGCTCACATCTTATCAATCGGAAGTATCAATTTCACTGGAAGCAGATGAAATTAAGACTTCAATAGATCAGGGATCGGTTGATGATTCATTCAGGTTTATATTTCCACTCGGTAAAGAATACTGGCTCAGGCAAATTTCAAATGCACCGGAATATTTTCATACAGCAATCGACAGGTGGATTGCTCATAATCCACCCGGATCAGAGCGATGGTACGATCTTCGAATGAGCGCCATACGTATTATTAACTGGATTGCAGGATTCCATCTTTTTTCCGACCATTCATCGATCAACGAAAAATTCCGGCGGCGGTTTTTTAAAACTATATTCCTTCACGGGAGCTGGTTCTATATATTTTCTAAATCACGATTCAACTCGAATATCGAAAAACTATTGCTGTTGACCGCACTGCAGTTCACCGGCACCTTATTCTTAAATAGTAAAAAGGGAGATACATGGCTCAGGAGAAGTATAAAACTTATCGATACTGCAATACTACATGATGATCCGGCAATAGAACCATACTCATTTGCCAACCGTATTGAGTTTTATACACTCAGTTATATTCTGTCGGAAAAAACCAACATTTCCCGTTCCACTGAGATCAAGAAAAAGCTGCACACTTTGTATTATTCACTTTCCAACGTTGAAGGTGAACCGGAAATAGAGCGGCAGTTATTTCGGTATACAATCACCGAAGATATACCGATAGATAAAGGATTGATGACAGTCGGTGCAATACTTTGTAATGATCCGGAGCTCAAGAAACGGTATCCTCACTTCAGCGAAGATGCTCTCTGGCTGCTCGGGGCAGAAGGATTTGAGAGTTTCCGAATAATATAATCCACCAGGCAGCTATGTTGCATTTTCTCCTTAAATATCCGATATTACATAAATTTTAAAAAAAATAACCAACCAATAAACATAGTAATTTCACCGCTATATATGCCTGACAAACAACCAACTTCACTTGTCACAGGCGGCGCCGGATTTTTAGGTTCACATCTTTGCGACCGGCTAATTGCCGAGGGACATAAAGTTATTTGTATGGACAACCTGCTCACCGGCAGTATGGAAAATATTGCCCATCTGATGGGAAATGAAAATTTTCAGTTTATTAAATATAATGTGACCGATTATGTTTACGTCGAGGGGCAATTGGATTATATACTTCACTTCGCTTCACCTGCCAGCCCGATCGATTACCTGAAACTACCGATCCAGACTCTGAAAGTCGGTTCACTCGGTACCCACAAAACACTCGGACTGGCAAAGGAGAAAAAATCCCGTTTTCTGCTTGCTTCAACATCAGAGGTCTATGGTGATCCCCAAATTCATCCGCAGCCGGAGAATTACTGGGGTAATGTCAATCCGATCGGGGTTCGTGGTGTCTATGACGAAGCAAAGCGCTTTGCCGAAGCAATGGTCATGGCATACCACCGTTATCACAATCTTGACACACGAATAGTGCGTATATTTAATACATACGGCCCACGTATGCGGCTTCACGATGGAAGGGCACTACCGACCTTTATGTACCAGGCGTTAACAGGCAAAGATATTACTGTATTTGGTGACGGCTCGCAAACACGCAGCTTTTGTTTTGTAGACGACCTGGTAGAGGGCATTTTCCGGCTTCTGATGTCCGATGAGGTAGAGCCGGTTAATATTGGTAATCCGGAAGAAATTTCCTTATTGCAATTTGCTCAGGAGATAATCGAAATAACCGGCACATCAAGTAATATTAAATTTGAGCCCCTGCCACAGGATGATCCGAAGATACGGCAACCGGATATCTCAAAAGCCAAAAAACTTCTCAATTGGGAACCCCGGATAAACCGACGCGACGGCCTTATGCGAACATTGGAATATTTTAAAGAACAACTTAAAAATTGACATTTTATAGACCCTTAATTATATTGAGATTATATAAATAGTTATATAACAGAAATCAGAATTATACGGAGATTGCACACATGCCTGACTCATCACTCGATGCTCTTGGAATGGTAGAAACAAAAGGTTTAGTAGGTTCAATAGAAGCTGCCGACGCAATGGTAAAAGCTGCAAAAGTAAATCTTCTCGGTAAGGAGACGATTGGCGGAGGGTATGTCACAGTGATGGTCAGAGGCGACGTTGGTGCAGTAAAAGCAGCAACCGATGCCGGAGCAGCGGCTGCACAGCGTGTCGGCGAGTTGGTATCAGTACACGTCATTCCTCGTCCGCATAACGATGTGGAATTGATACTGCCACAACGCCCGGCCTCAAAATAACGGTATTACAACAAAATAATAAAAATGATCCAATACGCACTCGGACTCATTGAGACCCGCGGTCTTGTCGGTGCAATCGAAGCTGCCGATGCAGCCTTGAAAACATCGTATGTTGAACTCATCGGTCAAGACCGGGTCGATGCCGGACTTATTACCATTAAAATCGTTGGAGAAACGGCAGCGGTGCGCTCTGCAGTCGATGCGGGCGCTGCTGCTGCACAACGAGTCGGTGAACTTGTATCTACCCACGTTATCCCGCGGCCGCATGAAGAATTAGGAATACTTCTGGAAAATAACAAAAAAAGTGATGTTGTAGTAGAATCTACAACGAAACAACCAAAGACTACTCAACCACACGAAGCTTCTAATGATGCTGCATCATATCAAGCAGAACTTGAAAAACTGACAGTGCATCAATTACGATCAATCGCACGTTCAGTTGAGAATCTATCGATTCAAGGTCGACAGATATCGATGGCAAACAAAAAACAGTTGATACATGAATTGTTGCGAGCTCGGTTTGGATAATATTATTCGTGCAGAAAGATGGAGAAGTTGAACAGAACACCTATAATTATTGCTTCAGTGATTTTTGCTATTGGACTGTGGCTAACCGTCAATCTTGGGTCCGACTACACTACCACTAAAGATATCCCAATCGTTATAGAAAATCTCGATAGAAATGTTTCTTTCAGTAAACCGCCACCGGAACATATCCGTGCACGATTACGAGGAGAGGGATGGAAACTACTCGGGATGAAACTCGGCGGTGACGCAAAATATGTAATTGATTTACGAAATGAACGTTCGACCGTCAATATCCGAACAACTGCAGAACTCGCCGAGCGGTTGCGAATACCGAGCGATATCGAAGTTGCGGAGTTATCACCATCTGAGTTTGTCCTGGAACTTGAACAGATAACAGAAAAACGAATTCCGATAGAACCTGTACTTGAAGTTACCTACCGCGACGGTTTCAACAGAGTAGGAGCGGTATCTACCAACCCGGACAGTGTCAATGTGCGGGGTGCCGGATCAGTACTTGCCGATCTCCAATCCTGGAAAACACAGCCATTGGAATTGCATAATATCCGTGCGCCTGTCCGAAAATCGGTAAAACTATCGGACTCATTGTCTCAAATAGTATCGCTTGATCAACAAACTACTGAACTTTATTTTGATGTCCAGCCGATAGCAGAAAAAACTATATCCGGTATGCAGGTTGAAGTCGAAGGTGTACCGGCAAACCGTGAAGTTGTGATAATACCACCAAGAATGGATTTCATCATTCGCGGAGGAATTAACCAATTAGCTGCAATAGAGGATGACGATTTTACGGCAAGAGTACACTATCGAGATCTTCTTGCCGATACATCAGGTATAGTAGCAGCCCGGATCGAAGGTCCCGACGATGTAAGAATCGTACAACGATCACCCGAACAGTTGCAATATGTAATTCGGCGAGCGCAGTAATTCTTTGAGATGATTACTTTTCAGAATGGACGCATAATCCTGAAAAATATTACAGCAGATTCGGAATGATCAGTCCTCCATGCAAACCCTAATCGTGCATTTCCATCACGGGATCCAAAACCGAATCCAATTGATGTTTTCATATTGTTCAAAGAAAAATCATCAAACCCGCTGAAGATACCAATACTATTGTCCACATTTCCAACCCAGCCTGAATCAACAAACAACAATAACGATAATCCACCAAACATATTGCGCGGAATAAATGCAAGTTGTGAAAGAACATCACCACGTATCACATATTCTGCATTCATTAATAGCATACGATTACCGGCAAATATCTTATGCGGAAATGCAGGCAAGGTTCCCAATCCACCCAGCTCGTAAATGCGTTGCATAGGTACATCACCTTCTGACGTACCTGCGCGTAACCGGACATTAAAACTGTCATAGCTTGATACCGGCTGGTATCTACGGACATCAATTATGTATTGCGTGTAATCAAGGTCGCTGTTCAACGAGGGTGATGTATATTCCATTGCAGTAAGCACGCGCCATCCGCTGATTCGTTGCGGTGACGGTTGTACCGAACTCAAATTCAATGCAACACGAATTGCGTTCAACCTGCCTTCGTCAATGTCCGGATTTAATCTGAATGAGCGATCACGGCCAAATAATGCCCAATCGGTGCGATTTCGCATACTGGAATGTAGTTCATTTAAATACTGCACCCGCAGATGTGCCGATAAAGCAGCGGTATTCAGATAATGACCTGCATAGAATGAAAATCCTTCGCGATCATAATAATCCCGATAATCACGTTTCAGGAAAAATGCAGCAAGATCATTTTCGGTTTTATCAATGATCCATTCATCTTTTGTGTCGGTGAGTGTATAGATTTCACCACCCAGTTCAAATAAATTATTTGTTCCGGCAGTAAATTGTCGGGTTGCTCCCAGCTGCGCACGCCATCGATGAGCTTTAAACGCATAGCCAACTTGTCCGTATAATGCCAAAGCCATCGAGCCATCCCAGTATAGATGTTTCCGCGATCCAAGTCCGATGGATAACCCTTCTACTCTATTAAATCCTATTCTGAACGGACTTAGTTGCAGATCACGAACAGTTATATCCTCTTGCATACTGTATGACAACCGGTATGGTCTACGTTGCGCAGGTTTTCGTTCTTTATAAACAATATCGACATCTACCCCTTCCTGTTCATCAATCTCACCGGTAATTTCGCCTCCAAGATTAACGACACGACCGTTTACAGTTGTTACAGAGCCGTCCACTTTACCACCATTTGCAATAATTGCATCACCGTTCAATACAAGAATATCACCATCTATTTGACCGCGAACGGTTATTGATCCATTCCTGACAACAATATCACCATCGATACGATCGCGTTCGTCAATTACTACATCGCCGTTAAAGTGTATAGCCCCGCGCCTGCTATCGAATGTTATATGCATACTTGAAGTATCAGGATCTTCCTCTTGATATTCTTCATAACCAAAATGCCAGATAAATTCTCTCTCTATTCGATCGATTATATCATCTACAAATTTACCGAATCGAGAGGTTTCATCGTTCAATGTTGTGTCAATGGGGTTTTCTCGATTTCCTGCTTGCCCGTTTGCCGAAGAGCTGAGGAAGAAAATTGTGAGTATAAATACTAAAGATTGGCGAAGCATGAGGTAATCCTCCGTTTCACTATTATATCGTCGATAAGAGATTCTTTAAGCTATTCGTATATACGATAAGATTTTAGGAAAGTTGCAAACAAATATAAAAAAACCCGAACCGCAATATCCACAGTCCGGGCTTTTTGAGAGTTCACTATATTAACCAGCTTTTGCCATAGCTCTGGCCTGTATCTGTTCTAACTCATCTTCATAGAAGAATTTAGCCTCGCCAAATGCCGGTTTAAGCTGATCAAGCCAGCTGGCTTTTGTATCATATTTCGCAAAGAATGGGATTTCAACCCAATCGGGATTTCGTCCCTGTATAAAGCGAAGAACGATAACTTTTTCGCCTTTAATTTCAGTAACGCCCTGGACTTCCACTTTACCCGGTGTAGCCGACATACTCGGTCCACGGGCAGTACGTCCGAGACCGGACACATTTTTCCAGGCATTACGGAAGATATCCCAGGCCTCGACGAGTGGTACTTCAAAATAATTACGTGCACCGGTATCACGCTCAACAAACATATAGTAGGGAATCAACCCATACCGTACCTGATTTCTCCACATTGTCTCCCAGACTTCAGAACTATCATTAATATGACGAATAAGAGGCGATTGTGTCCGAATTTGAGCTCCGGTATCGCGAATACGTCTTATTGCCTCTTGAGCAATCGGGGTCTCAAGTTCAACCCAGTGATTGTAATGTCCCATAAAGGCAACGTGTTTACCGCTCTTCACCAATTTTTCTACAGTTTTTAAAAATTCATCTGCGTCCTGATCGGTCACAAACCGTTGCGGCCAATAGGCAACTGCCTTGGTGCCTATCCGGATAGTTTGAACGTGGTCAAGCTCGCTTTGCAAAAACGGTTCGAGATAGCGATTAAAGACACGTGTTTTCATAACCATCGGATCGCCGCCGGTAAAGAGAATGTCGCTGACCTCTTTATGTTGCTTGAGGTATTCGACCAGTTGGGTTGCTTCTTTACTGGCAAACTTTAATTCATTGATTCCGACAAATTGTGCCCATCGAAAACAGAATGTGCAGTATGCGTGACATGTCTGTCCCGAAGTCGGGAAGAAGAGAGCAGTTTCATTATATTTGTGCTGAACTCCCGGTAATGGTTCACCATTGACCTTTGGAACGTTCATCTGCATCTGTCCCGCCGGATGCGGATTCAATGAATAGCGGATTTCATCGACTTTTTTCTTGAGCTCTTCCTTCGGTGCTTCCTTTTTAAGCAAATCAGCCACTTCGTTAAAAGCCTTTTCAGTTAACATCCCCTTCTGAGGGAATGTTAACTGAAATATCGGATCTTCGGGAACATTATCCCAATTTATCAGTTCATTGAGAACATACTGATTGACTTTAAAAGGCAATACCTGAGCTACAACACGCATCGCAAATCGTATTTCCGGATCCAGCTTTTTAACCTGAGGGATTTCATCGAGATCCTTCGGGGTAAAATGCCGGAATTCGGTATACTTCGTCAGGGAATTTTTCGAAGAGCGAGCAGTATTGGCCGACTTTTCTGTAGTTGTTGTCAGTGTCATCAGACACCCCTTTCTTATATAATAGTGAGCGATTTATCTGAACTTTCTTAATTAGAGAAAAAATCGGATAAAAGTCAACTCCAATCACGTTAACTTGTTATTTATCAATGGTTTGTAGATTTTTCGTGTGTTTAAATAACCACAGGATTGCCGTATAAAGTTCCAATAATTCTGGTATTTCAGGTAAGAACGTACTGTTAGGTAATAAATTGCATTATTGGGTTGAAACGCTGATAAAGCTGATTCCGGTACTAATGAGTTCACACTGAAAAAATCAGGCTTGCCCGAATCGTCAGGGAGGAGTGCTTATTAGTTTTTCAGTGAGACCTATTTACTCTAAGCACTCCGGCGCGAGGCATCTACGGACTCAATCGCCTCTATTATTAATGGGAAATACCGGTCAAGGCCGCAATCAAGATTATTCCGGACCACGCAGATGCCGTCCTCATCTTGATGTTTACACTGCGTACAGACCAAATTTCGCAATTCCACGACGTAATCCTCAACTTTATCGCTTTGCACTCGTTGAATTGCTTGTACAATCTCGGGGAGAAATTCTTCAACTGCACAAATTTCATCATAGTGCAGCATACAATTGCCTTTCTCATCAGTATCAATACAACGTGAACACACACGCTTTTGAATCGCTTGAAGGTATTGATCCGTCATAAATCCTCCCATTTTTAAGAAAGCAAACTGTCAAAAAATAGAATTGCAACATAAAAAAATCAGATTTTTTTATTATATGTTGCATTTCATTAAATAATATTGCAATATTTATGCCAGCATATAAAAAAAACCTCCAACCCGAGGAACATACCCTTCTACCATACGCGTGGTGGAACTTGTTCCTCGGGACCTGGAGGCGCGCCTGACCCGACCCCTGATGCTCTTCATAATCCGCCGTGGCGAATTATCCAGGCTTTTATTTACACAAGTTTTTCTTTCAACACTTTTGCAATTGCACCCGAACGTGTGTGAACGTGGAGTTTGCTGTAAATATTTTTCACATGTGAGTCAACCGTATGACTACTGACGACCAATTTTTCAGCGATAGCTTTTTTGGTTAACCCGTCCACCATATGTCTGAGAATTTCTTTTTCTCTATAGGTTAGATTATAATCTGCACGCGGAGCGTTCCCTCTCGAGAACATATCAAGTACTTTACGAGCAATACGTGGATTTATTGGAGCTCCTCCAAAAGTAATTTCTAATATGGACGAAACGAGTCGTTGAGCCGGTGCATTTTTAAGCAAATACCCCGATGCTCCGGAACATATAGCCCGGAATACTTTGTCATCATCATCATAAACCGTTAACATAATAACTTCAGTTGTAGGAGCCATTGCCTTGATTCGTTCGATTGCATCAAGTCCACTCATTCCGGGAAGACCTATATCAAGCAAAATTACACTCGGTGCATACTCTTGTTTTAACTCCAGCAGCATCTGCTCCGATGATGAGAATGCTTTTTCACAATACATTCGCTCTGATTGATTTATCAGATTTGCCACCGTGCGTCTGAATGATGTATTATCCTCTACCAACCAGATACTGATTGCGTTTTCATTGCCGGCTGATATACTCTGTTTCTGCATCATAATATGATTTCCTTTACATTAACTCTGCTTTTAATTCTATCGAGGTTCCTTTACCGGGTGCACTCTGTATTAACAGATTCCCATGAATTTGTTGCGTACGGAACTGCATATTTTGCAAACCATTACCATCTGAATTTTTTGATTTTTCAAATCCTATTCCGTTATCCTCAATACGCATCTGAAATAGTCCGTCGGTTTCCGTGATTACTATATTCACTTTCGTTGCCCGGGCGTGCTTGATGATATTATTTAATGCTTCTTTGTATATCAGCAATACGCTTCGTTTAAAATCCATACTCACAGTCTCATGTTTACTGATAACATCTGCATTAAAACTGTAATCAATATCGCAGAGCATATTTCCCGCCGTTGACTTCATTCGATCTATGAGTGTGCTGAATTTATCATGGTCAGGATTTATAACCCACACAACATCCCGCAACGAATCCACCATTTCACGTGCTGTCTCTCCGATAGTATCAAGCTCCTTTCGTTCTACTCCGCTACCAGCTACTTTATTTGACACCATATCAATCATTAATGCAATACTGCTGAGACTACTACCGATATCGTCATGGAGATCGCGTGCAATTCGAGTACGTGTACGCTCGACCTCGAGAAGCCGGTTTACACGATATTTATGAATAGAAAGTAAAATTAGAACAATAAATAATCCTGACATACCATACGCCCACCAGGTACGATACCAGGGCGGGAGAACCCGGAACTCAAACGTTGCCGCTTCACTGACGTTTCCATACACATCTCTGCCGCGCACCATAAAACGATATCGTCCCTCACGTAAGTTGGTATAGTCTTTAAACCATTCATCAGTCCACCTAGACCAATCTTCATCTATGGGTTCAAGTTTGGTCTGGTACCTGTTTCCCTGTGCATCTCCATAGGCCGGAATAGAAAATATAAAACGCAGGTCATTTTCAGTATATGGAAGTATTCTCTGTGTAATATCATCGGTTGACCGGAGGAGCCCCCTATATAAAAGTGAATCCGCGTTGATGTACACATCACTTATCAAAGTATTCAATTGTAGTGTATAATCATAGTTGATATTTGAATCATACCGGTATAGTCCTTCGGATCCGCCAAACCACACATTGCCCATAGGATCATTATAAATTGCCTCAAGCTGTGTTATTTTAATCCGGTTAAGAACACCTTGTTCGATATTATATTCACCGTTTTCAGTTGGCCGGGCAACAAAATGATCGGTTAATGATCTGAAAAATATCTCACCTTTATCATTTTCATCGATTTTATAGACATCCCGCCCTCCACCTGCAAAGGTGCTTGAAAGTAACGAATCCGGAATCAAGGTTGTATGATCCGTGGAAATTTTATATAAGCCCCGGTATGTAGCAACGCGTATTGTATCGATAATCTTATAGACAAAAGATTGTTCGGTAGATTCCCACTCAGCAGGTAAGTCAATTCTCCCGGCATTTCGCAGCATTCTATTGTTTCCATGTAGGGCCGATTCGATATCCCATTGTAAGCGATATACACCATCGGCACGTGTACCTACATACAGCGTTCCGTCATCAGTTTCTACACAGTTTATCGGACCCGGTATTCGGCCACTTTCCGATAGTACGGCAAATTCATTGTTTGCATATCGACCCAGCATTATATTATTCTGTTGTGCCGCATACACTATCCGATCATCGACACCGGATGTCAGTAGATGGGTCACCCTGTCTGAATATATAGGTGATGCCTGATGATCGCTAATACTGAATATACCCTCATCGGTTGCTGCAAGTAAACTGCCTTCAACTATTGTAAAATAACGGGCAGCAGAATTAATATTACGGATTTTTCGAAAATTACCATACCCTCTTAATCCCGTATTCTGCGGATCAAATTTATATACACCGCTATTCGTTCCTGCATAATATATTCCATCATGATATATGAAACTGTGCACTAAATCTTCGATACCGGTTCGATCATCATACCTTGTAACAGGCAGCATCGGTTCGACACGGCTCAATCCGGTTTGCAGGCCAAGCCATAATGACCCACTTTGGTCTATATAGGTATAGAGCACCGATTGATCGGATAACCCGGCCAACCGATCCAGTATAATACGAACGGCCCCGTCACGTTCAACGACGACGACGCCGCCCTGCAGCGTGCCAAATGCAAAACTACCGTCGGGAAGAGCAGATCCGTTATAAAGGACATTATCGGTGATGTACATTTTTGCATCGGTATCCCACCGCTCATATGTGTCACCATCATACAGATAAAAGCCATCGGTACGGGTGCCGATTAGTATACGTTCCGCATCATACGGCAGAAGGGCGCGGACAAAGTGGCCGGCAAATATCTCGCCATCCGGAAGGAGGGAAATTGTACCATCCTTTAGTTCATATAAGCCCATGTCTTCCTGCCATACTAATATCTTATCATGGATCGAACCAAGAAAGTTAAACCGTGTTTCGGGCTCCCACACACGTACTGTTTCATAATCCCAGTAAAACAAATACTCCGGCGATCGGAAGTAAATTCCATCGTCAGTTGCTATCGATTGCCAAACCGTCGAATAATCGTGATATCGCTCCGGTATGTGTGAATTTAAACTACTGTAAGAAAAATCACCTGAATTATCTAACGTTACATGACCGATCTCAGATAATCCTCCGATATAGAGTTTCCCGTCGTTCCCCTGTGCAAGAGAAAACACATGATCACCGGGAGGACTAAAGAAATAGTCTTGATGTCCATTATAAAAAGATACACCACGATGACTTCCAAAAACCATTTCGCCATCATCAAGCTGTACTATAGCCCAATACTGTGCAGCTCTGGCAAAGCCATCGGTATTATATTCTTGGATAAGCGGTATTCCCCCTGACCGGTTAACGGATTCTCCGGACGGATCGGATTGGATTCGATCTCCATCGACAGCATTGAGACAGAAGGAACCTATTATCAAATGAAATCCTAATAGTACTGCAAAACGCATAGGAAAGCCTTTATTCCGGCGGATGTACCGTTACATTTTTATCATTGTTATTATTTTCATCTTTCCCACCGTTGGGGAACATCAAGGTGTTGAATCCCTGATCCTTCGGATTGATTTCAATCCAACCGGGGAAATCGTTTTTACCGAACTCTACGCGAAACCCGCGCGGGTTCTTAACACGCAATTCAATCCTTCCTCCTTCTCCGATTGATTGGTACGTTTTTGCTTTTCCGGCTGAAAGCTTTTCATATCGAGGTGATGACTCCCCCCGACGATACTGAGTAATCTCAAGTTCGATATCGTCAAGATTGTTTTTAATATTCCAACGAACAGTTGTTTTTGTAGTATTCATATGAAGAATCACTTCCCGTAAATCATTTAGATACAAAAGGCGCCCGCTCTCCCCAGCGATCTATCGAACAGCGGTTCGCCTTTGCTGTAATGTAATAAATCTATACATTGGATGCCTAATTTATAGCAAACCCAGGTGTTGAGAATTTCAACACTCAGAGATCACCATTATTTACACATTAATAATATTATAGAATTGGAAGTAATACAATCCCCTGTTTAAGGTATTTTAATTGTAAAAAATTCAATTTACCTGCAGGAATTATCAATCTTCCTCATCAAGGATCCATTGCTCGGTATGAGCTTCGAGTCCTTCAAGGAATCGTGATGGTTTGGTGAGGATTAAACCACTCTCGCGGTCATATATATTAAGCGGGTAAGTTATATAAAGATTTTCTTTTGCTCTTGTGCAGGCTACATACATTAGCCGGCGTTCCTCATCCATTTCATCAGGTGAGTCTGCCGAGCGATATGAAGGGAAGCGACCCTCAAGACAATACATGACAAAAACCGTATGCCACTCCAGTCCTTTTGCACTGTGAATAGTTGAGAGAATAAGGTACTCATCTTCGCTTCCTGCCGGCGTTATATCGGATACACTTTCGTTGGGCGGTTCGAGTGCCATATCCGATAATAATGAATTAACAGATTTATACCGCTCACATATCGTCTGAAACATCTCAAGATCTTTTTGCCGTTTGCGGTAATCGTCGTACTTTTGTTTAAATTGAGGTGTGTAATGCCTCAATATTATACCGATTTTATCGGCCGGCGGAATATCGCCGGAAGCTATCTGCTTTATCACATCGAAAAGATCGGTTAGCTTATCGGGATAATTGTTATAAGTCGACCAGAATGAGCGGGTGCTTTCCGATGAGCCGTTTACTTTGTGCTGTAATATATCGGAAATTACCTTCTCTGCTGTTCTTGGCCCGACACCATCAACGAGTACCATGATTCTGTTCCACGCCACAACATCGCGGGGATTCTCAAGCACTTTCAGGTAGGAAACTATATCTTTTATGTGGGCGGTCTCCATAAACTTGAATCCGCCGAACTTCACATACGGAATACCTGCTTTGTTCAACTCGATTTCAAGGTCGAATGAATGAAAGGATGAACGGAAAAGAACGGCGATATCGTTCAGCGGTACTCCTTCCTCACGCAGCTCGAGCACTCGCTGCACGACGAACTTTGACTGCATATTCTCTGTGGCTGCTGTAATAATAGACGGAGTGGTTCCGCTCCCTTTATTCGTGTACAGTTCTTTTTGGAATTTATGCCGCTGCATGGGTTTTAGTTAATTGTTGTTTGTTGTTGGTTAATAGTTCTTGTTCCTTCACGTCGCAAAGAATAATAAACCAATCTCATATTAACTAAAATTACCACGAAGGGATGGAAAATGCAAATAACTGTTATACTTGTTAACCGCCCGTAGGGAATTCAATATGACCGAGTTGTGAAAGTATCGTCAAAGTATCGTAAAATATCTCACCCGAAACAGGCACCCCATCATCATCGAAACGCCATATCTCGCAGACGGGAAACTCTGCGCGCTTGCCGCCCGGAGAAAACGGACCGATCTGCCCGTCGTTGGTGCCGTGTATTCTCGATGTAATAACAACGGTATCTCCTGCATCGATGAATTCAAAGTTACCTATCTGTACATCGGAATACGCGCCTCTGCGGATACGCAGTAACTGCAGCCACTCATCCCGTCCGTGAAACGTTGTATTCATTGAGTGATCGATGTATGTTATATATTCCGATACTTTATTACCCGCCGATTCGAGATCTCCGTTGTTGATGTCCCGGATAATATCTTCAATTGTTTGTACATTATTATTTTTAGTGGTTTGTTCATGTGTATTCATTGATAAACTCCTCTTAAAATTTGTGAGATTGTTTTTTTCTCACTCACTCCTCCACCACAACCATACGATAGACAGAATACGTTATTGCAGTTCCGTTCTCGACCGTACACCGGACGGGGTCGATATATGGCTGTTGAACTTCTACTTCAATAAGAGTAAATTCCTTTGGAGCGTCTCCGGTATCGCGCCGTTGAAAACGCCGTTCATCCATTTCGATGAGGAAGGTCCGGTTCATTTTATTCTGCAATTCAGGATATAACGTCCGGTAACATTCGATCCAGTGCATCGACGTTTCTGCACCTGCTTCGCGAAAATATGACTCCAGCATATCGGGTTCTGCACTTGCCATCGGTTCCGATTCTATTGCTTCTATCACCTCATCCTCAAGAAACTGTTTAAACTGTGGAATTGCCTCCGCCGGGATGCCCTGCGCCCTCAAGTCTTCAATTAACAGTCCGAAATATTTTTCTCTCACCTCATCTACCGAAAGGGATGTGGTATAGACGCGCACATCGGCTTCGACCGATTCATAAGAGACAAATTCCATTCCGGTTCCCCCGATCTCTTCTTCCCTGCCGCCTATTTCATCGATCATCGCTTGCATCATCTGGCTGAATTCCGGTTGATATTCAGCGAAATCAGGTACAGGGACAAACTGCTCCGGCGGGACTTGGGCGGCGGTTTTTCCGATCGGAAGAAAAATTACAAGGATAGATAAGCTAATACAAAGATGTGCCATAATTTCATTTCTCCTCTTTTATTTTGTTGAATTATCATATGCAATAGTTTTATTTACACTATTCACACTTTCGATGTCTCTACGATGAATCTAATACCACCCGTGATCGAATTCAAAGTTCTTCCGAAACCACAATTATCTCAATAAATCCTTCAACATTTCCGTTACTTTGTTTCGCGGGTTCAATCAATTGTCCGTCCTCGTCACGAATCTCACTCACCGCACCGGCAATTATTCCAACATCCATTTCGATTACAATCTGTGATGATAAAACATTTCCTAATTGAATAGATCGCGATCCCGACGGGTTACCGGCTCCTTCAATAACTTCGAACAAGGGAATAGGTGGGCTCATCGGGCTGCCGCATTCGGGTATATATCTATAATCCGCAAATGCATCCCAGGTAGCTTCTTCTTGATCTCCGCCAAGTTCTCCGGTAATATCCCATTCTATAAGTACTTCCATATCACCATGCAACCCGAGGTTCGACACATCAATCACAAGGAATACACCGTGAGAGGGAATGCCAAACGGATCGGCTCCCTGTGTGCCGGCCATCGCGGCCCAGGAGAAGGTCTCTTCCGGCGGTGTTGCAGCAGCAGATAATGTATATTCCACCGTAACCCGCGTATTATCGTCGTGGGATTGAATTGTCATTGATGCTGCGGCAGAAAGTCCATGAGACGTGGTTTGCGAAGTGTATATTGAGGGACCGCCATCGCCGAGGAGTATTCCACCGGTATAAAAATCGCATATGGGATCAAACTCCAGCCTGGGAAGATCCGGCGGCTGACTGTCATAAATCGGCACTGCAACAGGGAATAGATCCAGGTATGTTCCTGCAAGGCCACCAAAATCATCACCTTCAAGAAGCGTCGGATCGAGGCCGACACTCAATCCGATGGCAGGTCCTGGAATACCAATATCGGGTGGGGTCGCAGTTACTCTGAAAATAACGCTCAGTGTATCATCAGCTTCATCATTGTCATGACCCTCGTGTTCATAATACATATTTGTATTGGATACGAGAAGATAGACCATCACATTTTCATCATCCACAGTGAATGTCTGCGGTGTATTCTCACGGGTGTCCACCCGGCATAATTCCGTTCCGCTCTCCTCGGGTAGGTAGAACTTATATTGAAGACCGGTATTAGCCGTATCCACTCCTAATGTAATTTCGTATTGTTCTGATTCAGGTTCTAATATTAACTTCATAACTTTTGAAGTTAATATCTCCAATTCGAGTTCTACAATTGTTTCATCATCATCATCATTTGGCACGATGGTAATTTCCATTGGAGTTG
>SL_3KL_010_SEDDRAFT_10002444_pt1 | contig 16953 bp, 11 predicted proteins | sample SodLakKL_010_SED_2_FD_10381 | JGI IMG/M metagenome (IMG submission 10381) | reverse complement strand
GCCATCATAGCCGAGATCCTGGATCTCTTCCAGAAGTCGAACACGGCTCAGACGAGGATAGGTGTTCAGCCTCTCCTGGATGTATGGTTTGAAGGGATCCAGCTTACTTGGCTTATTTCGGGTCTGAGGATGTTTTGAGGGTTGATCCAAAGAAAGATGCCGAGCTATGGTTTTTCTGTTATAGCCGGTCTCTCGGGACAGCAAGCTGATATTGACTTTCCCTGTTGCCAGTTTCTGTATACGCGCTAAATCCAGTAAAATAAAATACTCCTCGTCCTCGAGCATGGGAATCCCAGATACTCTCTGGTTGCACATTGGGGATTTTTATTCCGACACATTTGTGCGACAAGTAAAGCTATATTGAGGATTGCAGGTCAAAATGCCATCCTATCCGTTTGGGATGTCTCTACCATGGTATGCGCTCCTGGTAACGGGAGGGTGTGAAGCCCATGGGACAACGTGGGAAAGGGCGGAACCTCGATCTGCTCCAACTGCAAGGGAAATGATGTCATGGGGAAGCAAACGCTGAATCATCGAAAGGATCGTTACGGTCGAAAAAGTGAAAGCGGGGTGTTACACTTTAGCTAAAAAGCATGGAATCAGGTCATCTCTGCTAATTTCACAGGATGACAAACGGACAACACGGTTCCCGGTCTACAGATGGCCCCTAAAACATCAACAATTATCCTTGATACAGAACTTGGAAACCCGTATACACCCCTCACCCGAGGTATGGAGGTTGTGAAACTGACAAACGGTGTAGACGGAACAGGATGTCCCAAGAAGCGAATGCCTGTCTGTAATGGGTGGGATAGAGGTGTATGACTCAATCTGAAAGGGTGCAGACGTGGGACAGGTATTTCACAGTATGAAAGGAGGTAAACCCGTGAAAGTATGTTATTCAACGACGCTGTATGGCGAGAAGCATACTGACAAGGATCTTGCCCAGCAATGGAACTCCATCGACTGGAACAAAGTAAGATCTGATGTTAACAGGCTACAAACCCGAATTGCAAAGGCTACGAAAGAAGAAAAATGGAACTTGGTGAAACGACTCAGTTATCTGCTGACACACTCCAAATCTGCCAAATTATTGGCAGTGCGAATTGTTACCCAAAACAAGGGGAAACGTACCCCCGGGATCGATGGAGAACTCTGGAACACAGCATCAGAGAAGATGCGTACAGTCTCGAACCTCACAGACAAACAGTATCGAGCGCAACCACTACGACGTATCTACATCCCAAAACCCGGGAAGGATACCAAACGTCCCCTCTCCATCCCAACCATGTATGATAGGGCAATGCAGGCACTCTATGGTCTGGCACTCCAGCCGATTGCAGAAACTACCGCAGATCCCAGGTCATTTGGATTCAGACTCTTACGCTGTGCTCAGGATGCATCACAGTATGCATTCCTGTGTCTATCGAAGAAAGGGTCTAATCAATGGATTTTGGAAGGAGACATAAAGGGCTGTTTCGATACTATTGCCCATGACTGGCTGAAAGAACACATACCAATGGATCAATCGATCCTTGGTCAGTTCCTGAAAGCAGGCTATGTCTTTGATCAGAAACTTTATCCAACAGACAAAGGGACACCCCAAGGTGGACTGATCTCCCCAATTCTCGCCAATATGGTGCTTGATGGGATGGAAACAACCCTTAAATTGCGATTTCCGAAAATGAGAGTCTACCTTATCCGCTATGCTGACGACTTCCTGGTCATCACTCCAACAAAGGAAATAGCAGAAGAGGCAAGAACAACCATTCAGGAATTTCTCTCACCTCGAGGACTGGAACTGTCTATGGAGAAGACCCAGATCACCCACATCGATGAAGGATTTGATTTCCTCGGATGGAACTTCCGGAAATATCGCGGAAAACTACTGATCAAACCATCTCTCAAATCGATCAAGTCAATCAGGGAAAAGATCAAGACAACCGTGCAAAAGGCACAAGCGTGGACACAAGATGAACTGATTAAGATACTCAATCCAATTATCAGAGGTTGGGTGAATTATCACAGACATATCGTCGCCTCTAAAACATACGGAGACATCGATACATACATCTGGAAAACCACATGGAAATGGGCCAGACGAAGACACCCTAATAAAGGACGAAAGTGGATTGCTCAAAGATATTGGAAATCAAGAGACGCAAGGAACTGGATTTTTCAGACCAATGGGAATGAACTTCTTAAATGCTCGGATGCAAATATCCGAAGATATTCATACCCTAAACTTGAAAAGAATCCCTATCTTGACAGAAGATACTTCATCGAGAGAAACAATCGAATCAAAAGACAGACACCATGGTTTCAAACCACTTTTACATTTTTCGCAGTAGGTAGCCGCCCATAAGATGGGTAGTGAAATGCATGAGCCGGATGCGATGAAAGTTGCACGTCCGGTTCTTAGAAGGGGGAGAGATGGCAACATCTCTCCCCTATTCGACGGGTATTTTTACGCCGACGAAACTGGGGAAAAGTAAACCGACATTGACACCATCTAAGCACCCTATATATTATTGTGGCTCTTCTCCTCAATTCTGATATTCAGGTTGTGACTGATACAGATCCCATCACTCCAGATTTCTGTAGACAACGTTCCTTGGACCGACTTTAATCACATAAATTATCAATTTATTTCTTTTTATATCAAGAATAACCCTATAGTTGCCCACTCGATATCTATACCCGGCTGATCCCGCCAACCGGTCAATATGCGGAAACGGATCGTCACTAATGGTGTCAACTCGCTCGATTATCCTGGCAGCGGTATCTTTAGATCAGGTCATCAAGGATGAGGATCTCAATATCCTGTACCTTCTTAAACCCTCTATCATTCGTTATAAAGAGTTCCGCACCATTAACGATTCCAGTCGCTCATTGGATGGCATCGGGTGTTCGTAATGAGTAGGCTGCCCTCAGGCGTGCAGATTCAACCGCGATTTCTCTATCAACATCAGATAAAAAAAGATTTGCTGAATCAGACATGATTTCGCTATATTTTCGTATTAATTCAGTGTTATTTTCTTCCAGAGGCTTTATAAGAACTTCAATAAGGGTGATGGTGGAGGTGCAGGCCTGGATAGCACCCCTACTAATCCCAAGAAATATCAGTTCGACAAACCGGATATACGTAGGATTTTCTTCAATCAGATAGATAAACGGAGCTGTATCCAGTGCGACTGTCGCCTTATCCTTCAAGAGAAGCTGCAGATTTACTCCCATTCATTCCTCAGCCTATTGACATATTCCTTGGCATCGGTACCTTTCCAGATATCTTTCCCGCACCCTTTTAATTCAAGAATGTCATGTTTTTTTATTGCAGGTCTGCATCCTATCTTCATAAGCCGTACAATATCCAGAATTTTCCTCTGGTAATGAAGGGGCAGTTCCCTGATTTCGCTCTGTAAATCCTGTTCAAGACGTGTGTTTCCCATTATAATCCCCAATCAGTATCTCTCTTGAAGCCACATTGATTCAGACGGCCGATTACCCCGACAATAGCATCTCTCAAGATTTAATATCCAGCTCTTCCAATACAGCTATCTCTTCTTGATATCTTGTCTTGATAACTCTTCTTGATCACGTTCTCAAAAAAAGGTATGGCCGTATAAGATCCCTTCCCTTTGATAAAAGAAAGGGATCGCGTCAATCGACCTGTACGAATAAGGTTCGTTGAACAAACTTTGCACAAAGTGAAGTGTGCAGACAATGTTTGCGCAATTGGTTGCCCGGCAGAAACAGCCGCATCGGATTGAGAAGATACTACCCGCTTTCCGGATGAACAGCTCCCAATCACCACCGACAACTCCTGGCAGGCTTACCCGGGCTGAGGGAGACTATCTGCTCACCGATACTGACAAGATTTCCATAGCAATGCGTCGATCGGAAGGTGTCGAATTCTCGCCTGCGGGGAAAGGTGGAATAGAGGTATCACGCATTTATCACGCATCATCACTCCCGTCTACGGCACCTCCTCCCTGAGCCGGAGTAAGAATATCATGGGTCTCGCGCCGCGATCTCCCTCTACCTGGTGAGTTCAACCTCGCCTGCCGCGAGAGGGCGGCAGCACAATCTCCCGTCATGCACATCTTTCATCGCGATATCGATCTTCCGGGAGATCTCCACGCTGTAGTAGGCCTCGCCGCACCGGTCGCAGATGAACCCGGAACATCCCTGATGAAAATGATCTGTTCCCCGACCCGTGCATGAACTCAGCTTTTCCTTCCTGCAGAGTCCCTTTACAGAGGGGTATATCTATCTGGAATCATAATGAACTCCGACTGCTTCACGAAGATTCTCCTTCAGTTCGTCTGATGCTCTCCCCTGTCTAAAGATATCGACCCCGAAGCCGCAGGCGCACCAGAATTCTCCATCATTCTAGATCTCAAATCAGGATATTCAGGTGCTAGATTCACCGTGATCATATATTTTTTCCCGGCTTCAAGATGGACGGCTTCAGAGGGTCTGAACACTGATTCATCAAAGAATACTTCCATTGTCTTTGCCATAGGAACGCAACCTTACAATTTTCGTAACAGGTCAGCACCCCCTGTCCTGACCCTTCTTTGAATCACACAACAAGGCACCACTTTTCAGAAAATACGCTCGCATAACCGGGGGATCCCTATATTATGAGAGATTAAGCGAAAATACCAGTAAAAACGTACATCGCACAAAAAAAGGAGGGAGATGCCCCCACAAAAAAAACTGCTTATCCTCTCTTCCGCAGACCCATCAGGAGGAGTCCCGTAACGCCTGCAGAAAGGAGAGCAATGAGGCCGCCTGCAGACTGCTCAGCCGCTGGCGCTTCTGTCGGTGGGACCTCGCTCAAAGGCGCATCTCCGGTCACCGGCGGGGTTACCGGCTTCTCTGTCATAACCGGAACAGGATCATCAGAGTGATAACTCATCATAGCATACTGGCCGGCCCCGGAGATCTCCGTAACCAGGGATGAACCCTCAACCATGGATGGAACGATCGTCCATGCACCATCCCTGTATGCAGCGATGAACGGTGTTCCGGCATCCCCATCCATCACAAACGAGAGGCGGGCCGGGGGCTGGAAAGAGATGCCTGCCGGGGAGATGATATATGAACCTGATGAGGCGATCCAGTCTTTCGGGAGGTTAGCCGGCTCTGACTGGATGATCCGGATATCATCCGGGGAGGCCCAGGTCACCGAAGATGTGACAGTCTTGAGCCCGACGATGCCATCAAGTGAACTGACCGAGACCCGATCATCAGGCACTGGTGTTGTTGTGCCACCTGAGCTTCCGGAACTTCCAGATGGTGGCGGTGTCGTCGGTGTGGGGGCGATCGTCGGTGTTCCGATGGTAATTCGCTGGTTCATCGCTTCACTCCCATCCACCAGGACGATGATCCGTGCTGCGCCATCAGAGATACCTTCCAGTCCGAAGGTGATAGACCCGGCATCAGGTCCCTTCTTGGTTCCTGAGAGTTCAAGCGAGATATCAACATGCTCTGCACCGTCAGCCGGCTTTCCGAATGCCTTAAGAACATCGATGGTTCCTGACGGGATGGTATCGAGTGTCTGTATGATCCGGACCTCACCTGTCTGAGTGCGCTGGGTCATCCGCTTGATCGTATCGCCATCGGATGCCTCAAGCCCCGCCTCAGTCACCGGGGAAGCAAGGAGGATAACACGCGGGCTTTCCATCCCGAATGGTACAGTCACCCGATTGGACTGGTAGGTGAATGATGATGCACCATCCAACTCGATGGCAGCCTCCATCCGGAGTGCAAAGATACTACCATCCTGAAGTCCGGATATATCAATGGTGATCGTATCCCCTTCCTCAATCTGCTGCGGGCTGATTGTGACTGAGACCGCTGAAGCATTGGCAACGAGAGCGAGAAGGAGAAGGCATACTGTTAAAACAGTGAGTCTGTATCGTCTCATATCATCACGTACCTGAGATTTTGATCGCACGCTATCTAATCTTTCCGGTAGATCTCCCGTATACAAACTGAACCTTCATTCTTTGCTGCGGAGTATTTGGTTCTTATGCATAGATTAACGATTCATGCCATACAGAATATATAACACGCATGAGTCAGAGGGTCAGGCATTACTATCATGGTATCGGAACCATCAGGGAGGAGCGTGGTGCCGAATCACTCGTCGAATTTGATAGCGGGGAGGCTCTCTGGGTATACACCATGACCCTCACCCCCATCAGGATCGAGCAGGCAGAGACGGCCACCTCTCACCCTCCTGAAACGGACACCCGTCCCCATGATATTCCACAAGAAGAGGTCAAGACAGACACTCTCCTGTTCACCAGAGATGCTATGAATCCCAAAGAACAGACGCCGTCAAAAAACGTAAAAAAAGAACCGGAAAAAAAAGCCAAACCAATCCCCCCTCAGGCACATGAGACGACCAGAAAGGATGCCTATCTCACGATGATCGTGCTGATCATCGGGATCATCTTCATATCAGCACTGATCATCACAACCACCCCGGAACCGCCTGAGCAGAACCCGGTCACTCCGGTATATGGTACCGTCAACCAGAGCCAGCCGGCGGTCTGGGCTATGCTCGAGGACTACTTCGGCAGATCAGTGATCGTCATCAATACAACACCTGATCTCCCCCCAAAAGAGCCTGACAATGCAACCGAGCCAGTGATAGAGTACGATGATGAGCTCTTCATTCAGACGATCACCACCGGTGCAATTCCTCTCACCATCATCAGCATGCATACCATCATCGCCATCGATCAGTCAAACGCGCGGATCCTTGCCCAGAACGTCGAGAGCCTCCATAAGATTGCAAGTGAAAACTTTGCGAGTGTCAGCAAAATGAGGGTCTCCAGGGAGCAGATTGAGCGGAAGGAAGACTTCCAGCATGCAATGCTTGATTTTATCTCCGTATCCTCGTACCTGAGACGTGGACTGCCAGCCTCAGATAATGAGAGGCGGGAAGCTCTGAATATCCTTGCAACAGGAACAGAACGGCTCGATGCAGCCCTCCGCGACATTGATCTGAACCTCGAAAGCCTTGCTGAACGGGATCTGTATGCGGTTGAATTATCCAAACTCAGTACACCAGCAAAGCCTGATGATCTCCTCGCTCCGGGAACCCCGTTCATCTACAGGGATGCGACACAGAGTAATGAGATCTCCATCTATCCCCGGTATGCACGGCAGCATACAACCTTCTGGTACGAGTCCGAAACCGGAACGGAACGCCGCAACGCAGGGGAGGGAAAAGCTTTCATCGCCATCCTCATGCAGACGACACACCGCGGGAACCTTGACGGACGCCGGTATACCATTCAGACACCACAACCCTCTGCATTCACGCTTCATGGCGGCGGGGAGACATTTACACCGGTGCAGACAGTCGCACATACATCCCTTGGAGATATGTATCGGTCAATGACATTGGACCGAAGGGAGAGTCGCCAGAGCTTCATCGTCTTTGAGGTTCCCTACAGCCTCAGCCCCGCCGATACTCACCTCACGATCAATCTTGGATCGACCTGGGGAACACCGGCATGGGATCTCAGGGAGAGATCATAAGGAAGAAATCTCTCCAACATAATACCAGGCGATCCTCGCGGCATCAGCAGCATCAACAATGGAATCTCCGTTGAAATCTGCTGCCAGATCAGAAGGCAGAAGACCGACTGCCATATAGGCGACCCGTGTGACATCCCCGATATCAACACGGCCATTACCATTGAAGTCGCCGCGGATCTCCTGCTTCCCAACGATAATCCGGGTCTCTGCCACCTCCTCCCCGTCGACCGTGATGGACGCATCGATCGTTCCGGTAGTGATACCAGAGAGGGCGAAGCTGATCGCAGCCCGATCCGGACCCTCCTTTACACCCCGAATCTGGAGCTGAAGGTCAAGCTGATCGGCTTCCCCGCTTGCTATCCCGCTGATGATAAGCTCCTCGATTGCTCCTGCTGATACTGTCTCCATCCGCTGGAGGATCGACACAACGCCGGTCTGGCTGTTCTGGATGATACTCTTCTCAGCACCACCTTCCACGACCGAGAGACCTGCACGGGTCACTGGTTCAGCACGCAGCCGGATCTCAGCACCGGTGAGGGTATAGGGAATGGTCATCTCCCTGGCCAGGAGGGCAAACTCCGGCTCACTGATCGGGAGATCGATGGCAAGCTGTACTGCAAGGGTACTCCCATCTTGGAGATCATCGATCGCGATGGTGATGGTATCCCCGTCATCGATCTGCTCCGGAGAGATGGTGACCGAGACCGCCCCTGCGCAGAGAGGAAGAAGAGCCAGACAGAGTGCTATGATAAGCAGCGTTACGCGTTTCATGCCATACAGGTTCGTCATCAGATAGTATGACTGATCCGGTTTGGGATTGAAGAGATAGACCGGGATTACCAGATAGGATGACGATAAAAAAAAGATTTTATTTGTTTTTGTTATAATAATATGCCCCGCCTGCAATTATAAGCAGAAGAACGATACCAACGATTACGTAGGTCCATGGGAACGGAGTTGGTTCAGGCGTCACCGGGACATCCGGTGTCGTCGGAACATCCGGCGTGATCACAGGTGTTGGTGTCGGGGTCGGAGTAATGATGACAGAAGGCGCCTCCGGATCGGTAAAGAGCGCAAAGATACTGAAGTGAGTGATCGATGCGGTTATCGTCCGTGTTTCCGGATTCACCCTCGTTGGGACATTCTCCCAGACACCGGCTTCTGCATTATACCATTTCACGACGAGGAATTCGGGATTCTGTTCTGCCTGGCTCATCACTGCGTTCCATTGAGCATCACTGAGTTCGAAGGTGAGCCCGATAGATGGCGAGAAGGTTGCACCTGCAGGTCCAAGGGTCACCGCGTGGCCGGCAAATGAGAAGGCTGCACCAGAAGGTACTGCAGGAAGGTCACCATGTGCCAGATCATCTATTGTCACCTGAGAGAGCGGAGCTCCATTTCTGTCGAGTGCAACGACATTTCGGTTCAGATTCACTTTGGCTACCTTCGAGGGTGAATCCACAATATAGGACTGAAGGAGCTGGCCAAGTGAGTTTGTCAGAAGCGATGCAGAGCCAACTGTCTCGATTGGACGGGGCACAGTTGTTCCACCACGGCTTGGACCAGGGGGAACCGGGGTTGGTGTCGGCGTCGGAGTAACAGTTGTCAGTGTGATCTGTTTTGTTCCATACGATGTCAGATAGCCGGTATTCTCAATCCCCATGTGGACGGTATATGTTCCAGCCAGGAGCCCGGTGGTGTCGATATTGAGCGTTTTGGTATTTGTTTTGTTCGCAGCATTTCCGTATCCTTCGGATATCCAGACATTCGCCTGGGGAATGAGCTTCTTAACGCTCTGGTTACCATCACCGATGAGATAGACGCTATCAAGAGATCCTGTGCCGAGGGTTGTCAGGTCAATCGAAACATTTCCGGTATAGGTCGAGCCTTCCCGGATGATAAGACCGGCAATGTTCTGTGGCACTGCCGCTCCACCCCAGTTGATAACAACAGGGTTCCCAATGAGATAGCTGTCAGCGGTTGTGCTGAACTGGGATGCTTCCTCAGTGATGACAAACGGAGTTGCAGTTATGAGCGAAACACGCTCATCAGGGCCATCAAGGCACATTGCGACGATGGCATACTCACCAGGACCGAGATCACTGACTGGAAGACCAAACGGAGCAGTGTACAGAGAGGAGAGATCAACGTAGTTCGCCTTGATCATTGTTGGGAGATCAGTATTGAACGTAAACGTGCCCTGCCCTTTGATAGATTCTGCAGTGCCATCATCTTTTATTCTGAAGATACGATATCCTGCATTGCCATACATCACAACCTTGTCCTTGGAGAGCATCGCTTCGATGGTATCCTTGGACGCGGAGACTGAGCCAGTGCGGAGGACCTCATCAATCAGGGTGCTGTTTGCTTTTCCAATGAGGATGGCAGCCTGATCGATGTTTGGAACCTCAGCAGTAAACGTCAGGGTTCCCGTTGGGTTGATAAAGTACGAGAAGCTCTCCGGAATGGTATTTACTGCAATATCATCGTTTGCACGGTTATCAACGACGACGCCCGAGCCCGGTGTTATCTGCTTCTGAAGAACGCCAAGAGTCGGGAGGTTCATTGTTCCCGCAGCTCCACCGATGGTAAATGCACGTGCCACCGAAGGTGTGAAGTAGTTGTAGACGGCGGTCTTCGTCAGGTCAAGACCAGCAAATTCACCGGCTGTTGGCTCATCGATGTATGCGAGATAATTGTTATAGATGTGGAATGGTGCACTCTGGCCGACATTTCCTGCCTCATCAACCGCATAGACGACAGCCTGCCTGTTTCCTCGGGTATTACCCTCCGCGACACCATAGGCCAGGTCTCCGGACGGGAATGTTGTGCTCGACGCACCGCCGATCCAGATCCTCTTTGGGTTTGCATCCGTGACGGTGTATGCAATCGTCAGCGTCTCCAGTGCCTCGGGATAGCCGTCCCCATCAGAGTCAGTGATGCCGGTGATCGTGACGACGGGTGCTATAGTATCTTTCGTGAAGGTCTGGGTTCTGCTCACCTCTCCTCCACCGGGAAGTGAACTGGTGCCATTGACAACGATTGTATACTGTCCATCTGCAAGTGCGCCATAAGCCGCATAATTAAGTTCAATCGAACCTGCCGTCGGGCTGCTTTCTGTCAGAGTGGTCTGCCCGGTTACATCGACATTGTTGATGAACATCTTCACTGAGGCGCCGTTGACCTGCACATAGTCTGCTTTAATGGCCGGCTGGGTTGCATTTGTAAAGGTACCGTCAAGGTTTGGATTGAATGTAATACCGGATTCAGCGACGGTGATGTCATGGGTTTTTGTAGCCTGGTTACCTGCTGTGTCAGAAGCAGAGACCACAACGGTTCTTGCACCCAGTGGTACATCAGTCCGGGTTCCTGTGACGGTATAACCTCCGGCAACAGGGGTGATCGTCAGGTCTGAGTTTGGAATGGCCACTCCACCGACTGAGACGGTGATCGTCGCTGGATCAACACCACCGACATCGGTGATGGTTGCGGATACGGCAACATCCTGAGGAACAGTTGCACCATCAGCGGGAGTGGTGATGGTGATCTCCGGAGGAACCTCGTCCTTTGTCTGGAAAAGGCCATTTACAGCAGTATATTGATCCGTGACAATAACTCCATCCTCACGAATCTGGGTGATGGTTACAGTTATTGGGGTGGATGAGCCGTCATTTTTCAAGGCGGTGCAGTCCATTCCAAATAAGGAACCGGTCCCTGTAATATACCGTGCTACATTAGTTGTAACACCAGAAAAAATGCCCGTAGACGGATTGGGAGTCATAACCCATCCATTGGGTTCATAGGTGTCATTGTACACAATAGACATCACTGTTGGATCATATGACACACTAACAGTGAACCCATTCATTAACTCTGCATTATCAGCAAATATGCCGACTGGAACGGTCGTTCCAATCCCCACATTTAATGCATCCTCTGCGCGAATCTCTTTCGCGGCAGAAATTCCGGTACATGCTGTAAAAAGCAGAACCAAGATCAAACTAATAGTAATCAAACGTCTGGAGATCATACAATTCACCTCATCATTCTTTACTATACTCTACTCCTTTTTATAAACATTACGATTATTAATCCAGCAATCACTGTTAGAACCGAGATCGGTGTTTTCGGAATAGTCGTATCCTCCATTCCCCCATGAGATTCTGATTGTTCTGATACATTGTTCTCTTCTTCAATCAAAGGGGAAGCTGCATCTGAAATCTGTGGGATTTCGCCCTGATTAGTCTCATTTCTTTCAATCACACCTGCCGGGGATTTGGGAGTTACAGTTCCTTCGATGAGTTCAGATTCGGGGAATGTCCAGGGAACCCTGACTTCAGGAGGCACCGTAACGACTGGTTTAACATCAGGTGTAGAGGAGGGGCGCGATTCTTCTCCAAGAGGATCTGAAGGTACCACCTCATTTTCCTGACCAACCAGAACATTGAGATTATAATCACGTAAGCTTTCAATTGTAATGATTGGGTTAAATGGATATCTGGCAGAAATTCGAGCAAGTGGAATGCTCGTGGCAGGTGGATATTGTTTTGCAGTAATTCCAGATATTCTCAGTACACCATCTCCAGTATCATGGTAGGCAAACAAATCAAATGGTTCAACAGATTGGACATTGATAATCGCATCTTTTTGATCAAAGTCCAGCTGAACTGTATACCCACTAATGGTAATGTGAGTAGGAGATGTATAGACCAAAAGATAATCTCCATCCTTTTGTTCCAGAACTACCTCCATACCAATGGCCGGAGAAATACAGATGAAGACAACTATTGTTAAGAGACAGACCCACCGCATAGTACCCTCAAAAAATTAGAGAGGTTGATAGTAATTGTCACGGGCACCTACTGTATACCAAAGTAGCTCCAGTGCATCGCCAATGTCAACCTGCCCTGTATTCTCAACGTCGGCGTAGAAGAGATCATTACCCTCCCAATCAGGCCGTGCACCAACAGTATACCAAAGAACTTCCAATGCATCCCCAATATCTATGGTACCTGTCTTTTCAACATCTCCAAGTTTACGACCTGCAAACTCAAAGATGACCTTATCAATTGTCGCGGTATCGACTCCTTCTATGATGAGAGTACCATCAACAACATCTCCTTTATAATTAAATGGACCCTGCCATCCTGAGGCATTATGATAGCTAAATGTCACTACATCCATCAACAAAGTTGAGTTCGGCCTGTTTCCAGGGGATGATGGAAGACGCTCAACAATCGGCACATCCACTGCAATCGTGGCCATACCACCACTGCTTGAGATAGTGGAGTTGTAGACCTGTTTCGCCTTTACCGCTGCATTCCAGTGGTTCGAGCTTGTCTCACTGATCGTCTCCTCAATCTCAGGTGGCATCACCAGGACATCGCCGGCAGCACCGGTGACCGTGGTGATATGCGGAAGGCGGGTGTCGGTGACGAACTGAGCAGAGTAATCGGTTACTTCCCCGGTGTTTACACGGAGTGTGGTGTTCAGCCACCGGTCTACACCGGTGCCGTAGATAGCTACTCTGTACGTATCCTCGATCCGCTCAATGGTCGTTGTATTGACACCAGTTCCAACAGATATATCATTGACATAGAAGTCTGCGTTGATTGGATCTCCATCCTCATCAACAGCTGAGACGGTTAAGGTACCAAACCCTCTGATCTCTGTGGTGGCGTCACCAACGGCCATCCACTCGTCATCATACATCGGGTAGACACGCGCCTCAACGGTCTGTGATCCGGACTCTTCAAACCGGAGTGGAACAAAGAAGTTCTTTATCTCGCCTGCGACGATGCTGGGCTGTGACTCATCATCAGATCCAGGGTAGACAAAGAGCCTGCCTGCCGTCCGGTTGGCCATGTGCGACAGGTATGCCTTTGATGTCGGATCCGAGGGATCACTGAGATAATATGCAGAATTCTCTCCATTATCTGGTCCCGTGAAGTTCACACCAGCACCGATTGGAATCTCAAGGATCATCACCGTCTGATTCATATTCCCAGGTCCGGTGTTATCCACAGTGAAGACGACATCAACATCATCTCCGACCTTCAGGCCAGCCGGAACATCGACAGGTATCGTGACATCAAGGAAGAAGTCGGTTGCAATTGGGTCGATGAACTCTTCGGGGATACGATCAACTGGGCCAAAGTTCGCCCTGGCAACAGAGAGTGGCACCTTCTCGAAACTCTGAACGGCAACAACCATCTTCACCGCGTCATCACCTGCATCTGACTTTCCGGTGATCGCAACCCTTCCATACCTGTTTGCAACATCATCGCCATAGAGGGCATTGATCTGTTGTGGAGTGAGGCTGATTGAGTGGCGGACATTGGCGTTGTCAAACGTCAGCGTCTCAGGTGCACGTATCTCAGTCTGACCATGATATACCCCGATATCAGCGGTAAAGTCAAAGACAGTTTTCACCTGTAGTTCCATCAGGGTATTGACAACTGCTCCGGTCGCCCGGGTGTTCCCCCACCGTCCATTGGTATCATACTGGCTGATGAGGTAGCGGAGTCCACCAGCGATGTATTCATTGTCATTTGGAAGACCTGACCTGTTTAATGCAAGGATCGCATAGGCAGTCGCCTCACTCTCTGCATACCATCCATCCTCCCAGTAGAAGTTACCGGCTGCATCAGTCTTCCGGTCGGCAATAAGTGCGTCCCGCAGCTCTGGAATCTTCAGATCAATCCTTTCAACAAGATCCTGATTATCGCTGTAGTGCTCTTTGATCGCATGGAGCCCAAATATACGGAATGCAAGAGCCTTTGCTGTGCTCGTATCCTTTCCATCAGTGAGCAGATACTCAACCGACCTGTTCAGCGACTGGTTCACAAGAGCCTGGGTCGCAGGTGTCAGGAATTCAAACTCACCGACGAACTTCTCGGAGACGAAGCCGGTCCATTCATACCGGTTGCTGATGTAGCCCCAGGAGTGCCATCCGCCCGCATGGGTTCCTGTTTCGATCTGCTGATCAATCAGCCAGAGGGTGCTTGCACTGAGGTTGATCTCAGTCGTGTTAAAGATATCAACATTCCAGTATCCCGGATCATTGATCATGTCCTTCTTCAGCTCTGAAAAGACGTAATTTGGCTGGAGCGTGTAGAAGAGCGAGGGGGATGATCGTGTACCCCATGCCCATGCTCCATAATCATCCTGGCTAAACCGGGTGGTGTCAAGTCTCTGCGGGTTTTGTGTGCTCGTTGCTTTCATCCGGTCAAATGCCTGATCCATACTTGCCTGCACAGATGCATTCATCGAATCCGTCAGGCCGCCATGTTCGGCATAATACTGTTTCACACGAAGAGCCGCAAATGCCGGGCTCATCGTCTGCTCAGGACAGCCATGCGGATATCCGATCAGGTACTCAAGACCTTGTAAAGTACGCCCTTCTGCACCTGCAGAGGCAGTGATGGTTATCTCACGCCCCTCTGATGGCTTGCGGTTGAAGATCTCAAATTCGATCTCTCCAGCAGCAGCATCCCCGTCAAGAGAGGTCGAACGGAGTACTTTAATATCGACAAACGGTTCTCTGACGACCAGCGTTCCATTCACATAGTCAGATGCACCCCGTGCCTCAAGCTCGATTGAGTAGTTGAAGGTTCCAAGCTCCCGTGGGACGATGGAGTACCAGATCGCAGAATTCCAGTTTGAGTTGTACCCATAGAAAGTCCGCTCTGCAGGGTGCCAGGAGCTCATCTGGATAGGATGGTTCTTTGTCAGATCTATCTCGCTACCATTTCCAGCATACCACATCCGAAGCCTGGCGTTCACCTGGCCGGGCTGATTGGCAGTGTAGTACGTTCCCAGCATCACCGAGTTACCCTGGACAACCGACCGGTTGAAGCCATACCACTGATTCCAGGAGTTTTTATTCTGATTGGTTATCTCCAGGTCATAGGTATCGATACGAATCGTCCGTGTTGCAACATTTCCTGTAGGATCTTCATCCCCGGCAATCGTTGCAGTCAGGGTCTGCTGTCCGGGAGTGTCCGGCTGCCAGGTGTTGACGGTAAAGGATCTGGACTGATATGCCCCAAGTGCAATCTCATCCTGCTCCCAGAGAACAGCCCCGCCGGTCGTCACATTCGCAGATACATTCACCGGAGTGGCCTTTGTATTCCAGACCGAGACCGAGAAAGAGACGGTCGAACCAACAGGTCCTGATGTCGGTGCCCAGAGAGAGACGCGGGCATCAGTCACCCTATCCTGGGTAAAGGTTCCACGGGTGATCTCAAGCTCAAGGAAGTTGTTGTTATCTGTTCTGACAGACGCCGAAGTTGCCGATCCAAGCTCGGAAATTCTGCCAGCCTCAGACTGCGCCTGGAACCGGAGTATTGCTACGGTTGTATCGTCTGCATAATTGACATTTGTTCCCTGGACGAGAAGCCGGCCATACCCTGGATTGGTCACTGTCACTCCATCAACAGGAGCCGAGCCAACAAACCTGCAGACGGTTGGATCATAGGTGACAGGAATTGAGAATGAACGAACGGGCGCTTCTTCAGAGACATTGGTGAGGACGATAGGAACATCTTTGATCTCAGCACTTGCTCCGGTGACATGCGGCAGGACGACCGTCACAGGTTTTACTGAAGCAAATTCCGATGTTATCGTCTTCGAAACCTCTCCCTGGTCGGGATTTAGAATCCGTTCTGTTGGTTCCTGTTGTGCCGGACCCCGGGAGTTCACCTCGACAGTGTAGGTTTTGACGCCTTTGGTTTTGTCCAGCTGAATCGTCTCGCTTGCAGTCCAGTTTTCACCGGGTGCAAGGGCAGGGACAGAGATGAACTGATCCACACCATCCCGTGCGACACGGAGGTATGTCGGGAGTGCATCTACATCGCCGTCATTGCTGACACCATAGGTTACCCGGTGGGTTCCCGGGACGAGATCGGCATCGACAACAGTCCTGCTCGATGAAAGCCCCTCAATCAGTGTTGTGTCAAGCACTGGAACGAGATCCGGATAGGTGACCCAGGCCTGCATCTCATGATAGTTGTTATCATATCGAATCTCCTCAAAAGCCCGTGGTTCAGGGTTAATCTCGATGGCGATCTTCTTCATACCGGTTGTGATCTCTTCACCATGAGTGATCTCAAGGGTAAGAGAGTCAGCACCACGAGACTCAATAACCTCAGTACCTGTATAGGACGGATCAAGGATGATGTCGGTGTAAATGGTGAAATTACTGTTGACCGGGATCGTATAGCCCTGAACGGTCCATTCTTCACTCTTATCAACAAACGTCACTTGAACTTTAAAATCTTCATTCACAGGTGCCAGGCCAACATTACGGATCACAAAGGTTGGATCCATCATGATGGTGCCGTTCTTGTACTTTTTGATATAATTTGGAGAGATGATCTCATTTACAGC
>SL_3KL_010_SEDDRAFT_10002443_pt1 | contig 16954 bp, 15 predicted proteins | sample SodLakKL_010_SED_2_FD_10381 | JGI IMG/M metagenome (IMG submission 10381) | reverse complement strand
ATAATCATCATTTATCCGGCAGTAGTTCTTCCCTTCTTGAACGCATGGCTTTCAGACATGTGATTTTAAAACATGCCGGTAGCAAACACAAACAGGCTGAAAACAACCCCGCCGGCCAATGACAGCAGGGCAGGAACCTTTACTGCGGCGCTGCTCTTCCAGATCGGTTTCAGGTTCATCAGGCCATACGCAATTGCTAACACAAGCACCACAATCACAATCCGTATAAATGCCCATTTAGAAGGCAGGCCGAATAATAGGATGTATGGATTGGTATTCACGGCATCCATGATTGCCAGGCCGTACAGAGCCGCCACCAACAGGGTGAGAAGGCTAACGAGCCAGACGGTAATTTTAAGCTTAGAAAGCCCCTCAGAGGGTCTGGACCGTGTTTTGCGGATAAACTGTCTGATCGGAATAAAAAGCAGACAGACAAGGCACAGAAAAACGGCAAGCCCGGGAATAATCAGCCTTTGATACTTTCCGATGCTTATCAGGGTAACTGTGTCTGATACTCCGCGATTCAGCGATACGTCGGTTACAAATTCAAGAGGCCGCACTTCCATATAAGATTCGTAATCCATCTGCGGATCAGGATTTTCAAAAAAGGGTGCAAACCGCATTTGAGCATCTGAATGCGGGTAGTGTCCGGCTCCGGGAATCACGTGATGGCCCGCATTTGCAAAGTAGGCGCCAAAGTATTCACCGTAACTGGGAGGTGTAATGGGATCGAGTTCACCCGAGATAAGCAGAACGGGAACAGGAATCTTAGTCAAATCCCAGGTTTCGGGTTCTCTTTCACTGGGTCCGCGAAGCATAGGCCAGTAAGTTGTGTAACCAAGCGTATCTGAGGAAACATATTCTGCTATAACATTTTTGAGATCAATGGATGCATACGGGGATACATGTGTAGGGTCAGGTAAAAGCTGATCGTTTTGAATGGCAATCATATTGGCATCCGCTTTACTATCTGGCCAGGTATTGACTAAGGGGATAGCCATATTATTCATAATCCAGTCGTTTCCATCAGCAAGGCTGCTTATGAACAATGGAATAACCTCAATGCTTTGCCGGGAATAGAGCAGGCGAAAAAGTCCGCCAAAAATCTGCGTTGTTGTGATGTAATAATCTCCTTCAACAAGGTATGGGCTGGTTTGCGGGGGGAGCTGATGCGGATTGCTGTTGATCCGGCTTAGCCATTGAATTAAATCCGACTGAAGATGGGGAAAGGCCTCATTGCAGTCAGGTTTGTTCTCACATTTCGCAAATAGAATATCTAATGATCGCGAAGTGAGAACCCGGTTGGCATTTTCATAAAACCTGAGCGGAGCGACGCCCGAAAAGACCGCGCTTCTTGCTGAATTTGGGTACTGCTGAATAAAAGTCATGCCGTGCCGCGTGCCATAAGAGTGGCCACGAAGGTTCCATTGTTCATACCCCAGAGTGATGCGAAGGTCTTCAAAGTCCTGTGCCACTTCAATGGCGCTGTACATGGTTACATCTGCGCCGGCCGAATCAAGATGGCGCTTGCACTCCTCAAATGCACTACCAAGAAACTCCGGCATTCTTTCCGGTGGGGTGAAGGATCGCAATACATTATACTCAGCAGTATTCAGGTTTGGACAAAGCTCGGGATGGGAGTAGCCTGCCGACCTCTGGTCAACCAAAACAAGGTCACGTTTTTGAAGCATATCATGGAAGTCAGGATGGGTAGCGATGCTATTAACAAACCTTGATGAACCGGGCCCCGGGCCACCGGCAATCATAAGTACGGGATCAGGAAGTGGATTTTCAGCGTAGCTTTCAACAACCGTGAATGCTACATATATCTCGCGCGAATCGGGGTTATTCCGGTTTTCGGGTACCAGCAGGAAACCAAAGCGCACCCTGTCTTTGATTTCTTCATCCAGCTCAACGGGGTGAGGTTCCCATTGGATTTGGGGCTGGGCTTGAAGCGGCAGTGCAGCAACTACGAAGAGTACAGGTAATAAAAAAAGGCTTTTCATGATGTTTGTTTTTTGATGGAGTGAGCTACAAAGCTTTAAAACATGCCCGTCGCGAATACGAACAGGCAGAACACAACCCCGCCGGCCAGTGAAAGCAAAGCCGGAATCTTTACAGCAGCGTTGCTCTGCCAGATTGGTTTGAAGTTCATCAAGCCGTAAACAGATGCAAACGCAAGCATGACGATCACAATCCTTATAAAAGCCCATTTTGACGGCAGGCCAATTGCCAGGATATAGGGATTGACGGACAGCGCATCCGTGATGGCCAGGGCATAAAAGGCTACCACGATCAGGGTGAGAAAGCTGATTAGCCAGACGGCGATTACGGGTTTTTTCATACCGTCATTCGGCTTTTTGTGAATCCTGCGCACCAACCCTCTGACCGGGAAATACGCGAAGCCAATCAGGCAGAACAGAATGGCGATACCGGGCAGAATAAATCGCTGATACATACCGGCGCCAGCAAGGGCTAATAAAGTAGAAATGCCTCGATTCGGGGTTACGTCTGTCACAAGCCGAAGCGGCTGTACTTCCATGTGAGAATGGATATCAAAGCTCGCAGGATCAGGATCATCAAAAAAAGCCGCAAAGTTGATTTGTGCATCAGCATGAGGGCTGTGGCCTGAACCGGGAATTACATGGTGCGCACTGTTGAGTAAGTATTCTTCAAAGTTGTCACCATGTGAGGGAGGAGTGACAGGGTCCAACTCCCCGGATATGAGCAAAACCGGCACATCAGAAAGCTCCCATATTTCGGTTGCGGCCTGCTCAGAACCACGGATCTGCGGCCAAAAAGCACGGAATCGTTCTTCTTCCGGCATATAGTGCATCAATAGTTCTGCCAGTTCATCTATTTCTCCCTGGTAAGAGGTCCTGACATCCGGACTACGGTCGTTGTTGCCGAGGATGAAATTTATATCCAGCTCAAGCAATGACCACTGGTTTGCAACAGACAGATACATATTCTGTGCTATCCAGTCATTCCCTTCGGCCAGCTGATGAATGAGCGCGGGTATTATCTCAATTCCGCTTTTGGCATACAATATCCTGAAAAGGCCTTCCTGTATATATAGAGGTGTTATTTTTATGTTTACTTCCCCAGCAAGGTTCTGAGCAAATGAAGGAATAGGAATAGGCTTCTCATCAATACTCTGCAAAAGCCTGATGAAGTCGCCCTCAAGATCCGGATAGACTTCATTGCAATTATAGTCACTGCTGCAATAATCAAACACTATTTGTAATGATCTCGCAGTGTAAACCGGCCTGTAGTTGGAATATCCATGCAATACAGACATACCGCTGAGTGCAGCGCTTCTCACGGTATGAGGAAACTGCTGTATCTGGGTCATACTGTGCCGCGTGCCGTACGAATGTCCGCGAACATTCCACTGTTCGTAGCCAAGTGCTGTGCGAAGGTCTTCGACATCATGCGCAATTTCAACCGAATTGTAGGCAGTGACTTCGGCCCCGGCTTTCCTTAGTTTTTCAGCACATTCGTCAAAAGCTTGTTGCATAATACGCTGTAGTTCCTCTCCCGTTTTAATATTCATTTGTGTCATCAGCTCTTCCGAGTTCAGATTAAGGCAGAGCCGTGGATGAGAATAGCCTGAGCCCCTTACATCAATGATGATAAAATCACGATTTTGTAAAACCTGCTTTGCAAAGGAGCTTGAAGCAATCGTATTTACAAACTGGTTATGTCCAACACCAATACCACCAGGCAGCAAAATTACCGGATCAGGCAGGGGATTATCAGCAGTGCTCTCAATCACCGTAAACGCCATATAAATCTCCCGCGAATCGGGGTTATTCCTGTTCTCGGGAACCGGTAGAAACCCAAACCGAACCCGGTCTTTGATTTCTTCATCCAGCTCAATCGGGTGAGGTTCCCATTGGATTTGGGGCTGGGCGTGGACATTTATGTTGGGTGCAATCAACAGAATAATGAAAAAAATGTATAGCACACTCTTACTCATATCTCTTCTCTTTTTTATTGATTAACAAAGCTGCTTCGTGGTAAGTCTTCTCAGGGAAACTTCCATCTATCTGCTGCCTTTGATGGGATGGAGCTTCCAATGCGGCATCCGGGCTGATACTGATATGCTAATTGACGCCCAAAACTGCTGCCGCAATTAATAAAGTAAACTAAGGGTTAAATTACCAGAACATTTTAGTTTGGCCTATATATCTATTCTAAAGCATTAACACCCATCAAAATACATCATGCAACCTTATGATTATGAGACATCACTGCCCACTCTTCAACATGCCCTCATTTAACCTGAGAATAACCCTGCGTATGCTGTGGCTTTCGCGGTTAATCACCGTGCATTACATGCCACCCCGGGAATTCTGTATTTGATTTAAGAGTTTTGCATATTACTCGAATAAAATTTCAACATCTCATTTTAACTCTTTTCCTCCGATGAACCTGCCATTCAATCTCACCCTTGTTTCACTTCTCATTTCAGCACTGCTCCTGCTGCCGCTCGTAACCTCCGCACAGGAGATCACCCTCGAGCCGGGCGACGAAGCCCCTTCCTTTACGGCTATGGCCGATAACGGCGAGCAGTGGAACAGCGACGATCATGTGGGCGATTCCATTATCGTGGTCTTTTTCTATCCGGCAGCCATGACGGGCGGATGTACCGCGCAGGCGTGCAGCTTCCGCGATAACCGAACAAAGCTCACCGAAATGGGCGCCGAGGTGGTGGGTATCAGCGGCGACACCGTTGAAAACCAGCGCATCTTCAAAATCACGAACAATCTTAACTTTCCACTGCTGTCCGATACCGACGGAAGCATTGCCCGCTCATTCGGCGTGCCGGTGCGCGAAGGCGCCTCATCCATCACCCGCGAAGTGGATGGGGAAGAGGTGGTGCTCTCCCGCAAGGTAACCACTGCGCGCTGGACTTTCATCATCGACCGCGACGGAACCATCGTTTACAAAGACACCCAGGTTGACGCCGCCGGTGACAGCGAAGCGGTGATCTCAGCGATTGAGAGGCTTGCGGTGAGGTAATGGTACTGCCTCAGTGAATCCGGGTCCGCTGAATTCACTTTGTACCTATTTAAACTTTTACGGTAAAATTGTATTGCTATCCTACAGGCTGGCATGTACAGCCTTTGTGTAAAAAGGGGTAGGGACTAGTGAAGTCTATGTTGCTGCTTCGAACTAACGTTGAGTCAGGTAATCGTAATTATGATCGATTTTACTGTTCTGTGCTTGTGGTATTGAGCGAGATAAGGCGTTCGTAACACCCTGATTTACAAAGTGAAGGATGAATTTTTTTAACCGTTCGCGTTCAACACGCAAATATTTTGGATAAATAGGTATAAATATCATAATTTGGATTACAACTAATTAACCGTGAGGCAATATGCTTACTGAGTTCGGGTATGCCCTTTTATTCTTAATCACCGGTTCTGTTTTTGTTGGAATAGCATTATTTGTGTCAAAACTGGTCCGCCCTCACCGTCCAAATGCTACCAAACTGATGACCTATGAGTGCGGCGAAATTCCGTTTGGAGATGCCCGTGTTCAGTTCAATAACCGTTTTTACATCATCGGACTTCTGTTTCTGATCTTCGAAGTAGAAATACTGTTGCTGTTTCCATGGGCCGTGGTATTTAAAGAGGTAGGCTGGTTTGCTTTTGCGGTCATGTTTGTGTTTGTGTTTCTGATCTTCATCGGTTTTATCTACGAACTCGGCAAAGGGCAGCTTACCTGGGATATCCCAAAACCAAAAGTGCCCCGGTATGTTGAAGGGGTTGGAGTGGTAGAAGAGGAGGAAGAGCGCGATCCCGACAAGCTGAAGATACTAACCGAGGTTTAGAGAGAACAATATGGGAATGCTCGATAAAAAATATCACGACAGTAACATCATCATTGTTGGTCTCGAAAGCGCACTCAATTGGGCACGAAAAAACTCACTCTGGTACGAGCAATTCGGCCTTGCGTGCTGTGCCATTGAGATGATGGCCACAGCCGCATCCAGGTACGATTTTGACCGGTTTGGGATAATCCCGCGATCCTCACCGCGACAGGCCGATGTTATGATCGTAGCGGGAACCGTAACAATGAAAATGGCTTCCCGGATTCTGAGGCTATACGAGCAGATGTCGGAACCGCGCTATGTAATCAGCATGGGATCATGCTCAAACTGCGGCGGTCCCTATTGGGAGCACGGATATCATGTTCTGAAAGGAGTGGATAAGGTGATTCCCGTGGATGTGTACGTACCCGGTTGTCCGCCAAGGCCTGAGGCGCTGCTCGAAGGGTTCATGAAACTTCAGGAAAAAATTACCGGCGAGACAATCATTGATAAAAAAGAAGATTCAGATCAGATCCCGGAGAAAAGCGAAACCCAAAAAACGGATTCATGAAATCAACGGAAGAAATCCTGGAATATCTGTTTGAAACGTTTCCCGGAACAGAGTTTGAATCTTTGCAAGGCGATGTTGGCCCGGCAAGAATAAAAGTGCCTGCAGCGATGATCAAAGATGTGGCAAAAGTACTGCGCGATGACGACCAGCTTTTGTTCAATACGCTTATGTGCCTGAGCGGACTCCACTATCCCAAAGAAGAGGAGATGGGCGTGGCCTACCACCTGCATTCTACCCAGCTGGGCCACAGCCTGGCGTTGAATGTCCGGGTTTCGGAACAGAAACCGGAAGTACCCTCTGTAGAATCGATATGGAAAACGGCAGACTGGCACGAACGCGAAGCCTACGACATGTTTGGAATCGTCTTCACCGGCCATCCGGATTTGAGACGAATTCTATGCCCGTACGACTGGGAAGGTCATCCGCTTCGGAAAGACTACGTACAGCAGGAATTCTACCGGGGTGTAACCACAAAAGAGTAAAGAGCTGAAACTATAATGATTGAATTGATTTCAGATACCGGCGAGCGTCGCGAGATGACCATCAATATGGGGCCGCAGCATCCGTCTACGCACGGTGTTCTACGTCTTGAATTGGTGCTCGACGGAGAAATCATCAAAAAAGTGAAGCCGCATATCGGATATCTGCACCGCTGTTTCGAGAAGTATGCTGAAGAAGTGGGCGATTACGCGAAAGTAATCCCCTACACCGACAGGATGGATTACGTATCTGCCATGAACCAGGAACACGGTTATGTATTGGCATTAGAGCGGATGCTTGAACTGGAAGTACCCGAGCGGGTTGAGCACATTCGGGTTATTGTGGCCGAAATGCAGAGAATAGCCAGTCATTTACTGGGCATTGGCGCTTTTGGGCTCGATCTGGGTGCCTTTAGCCCATTTCTCTATTTATTTACCGAGCGTGAAAAAATTCTCGACATTTTTGAAAAAATAAGCGGCGCCCGGCTTCTGTATAATTACATGGCGGTTGGCGGACTAATGCGGGATGTGCATCCTGAATTTAAAACGGATGTTGCTGAATTTGTGAAAACATTCAGGCCAAAGATCAAAGAGCTGGATGACCTGCTTTCGTACAATAGAATCTTCATTAAAAGAACGGCAAACGTAGGCGTACTGCCCGTAGAGGTGGCGCTTAACTATGCTGCCTCGGGGCCTGTACTTCGAGGTTCAGGCATGAAATGGGACCTGCGGAGAAACGATCCTTACTCTATCTACGACAGATTTGAATTCGATATTCCTGTCGGTGAAGGCGAAATGGGAACTCTTGGAGATTGCTGGGATCGTTACATCGTCCGGGTCCGGGAAATGGAGCAGTCTCTCCGAATCATAGAACAGGCTCTGGATAGCATGCCTGACGAAGGGGATGTGATGCAGGCTATTCCAAAACGAATTCGGATGAAGGAGGGCGAGGTATATGTGCGAACGGAATCACCGAGAGGTGAGCTGGGCTATTTCATAGCCAGCAATAATTCGGCAAGTCCGCACAGGGTAAAAGCACGCGCTCCAAGTTTTGTGCACTTATGTCTGCTGCCTGCCATTTCTAAGGGTTCGTTGATTGCAGACATGGTGGCCATTGTGGGCAGCATCGACATTGTATTGGGGGAGGTGGATCGATGAGGCCTGAAACGCAGCTATCAAACCCGAAAAAGACCCGCGTAGTATGACAACACTATTGAACATACCCTTGGTGATTCATTTGGCCTTGCCGCTTACCATTATTCTGGTGTATGCGCTGGTCGCCATTTGGGGAGAGCGTAAAGTTGCAGGCTTTATTCAGGATAGGCTTGGCCCGATGCGAGTAGGAGGCTGGCACGGCTGGGCGCAGTCGATCGCCGACCTTCTAAAGCTCATTCAGAAGGAAGATATCATTCCCGCAAACTCGAGCCGGTTTCTCTTTAAATTTGCTCCGTTTATGATGTTCGCCGCTTCCTACGCGGCATTTGCCGTGATCCCATTCAGCAGCGGTTACATCGGCAGCAATATCAATATCGGGGTGTTTTACCTTCTGGCCGTTACTTCAGTGCTCACGCTTAGCATCATCATGGCGGCTTGGGCAAGCAACAACAAGTGGTCGCTTCTGGGCGGTATGCGCAGTGCTGCGCAAATGGTAAGCTATGAAATTCCCACCATCGCTACGGTTTTAACGGTAATTGTTGTGTCGGGATCGCTGAACCTTATGACGGTAACCGAAATGCAGTCGGGGAATGATATACTCGGCTTTCTGCCCAACTGGTTCATCTTTCAGAATCCGTTTCTGATTGTGGCTTTTGTCATCTTTTTCATATCCATTCTGGCCGAATCGCACAGGGTTCCGTTCGATCTGCCCGAATCGGAATCGGAACTGGTGGCGGGATATCAGACCGAGTATTCCGGCATGCGCTGGGCCATGTTTATGCTGGCCGAATATGCCGATATGCTGCTTCTTTCCCTGCTGGGCGCCGTACTCTTTTTTGGCGGATGGAATAGCCCGTTCGGCGACTTCATGAGTGGTCCGCTTTGGGGATTTTTCTGGTTTATGCTGAAAGGGCTTCTGCTGGTATTTGTAATGATGTGGATTCGCTGGACACTGCCCAGGTACCGGGTAGACCAACTGATGCATATTTGCTGGAGTATTCTCATTCCGCTCTCATTCATCAACCTTATCCTGGTGGCACTGTGGGAATTGATTTTTTAAACGAATAAAACGGATTAGAAATGCTAACCGTAGTAAAACAAGGCTGGAGTACTTTTAAATCGATCTTTACGGGAATGGGGATCACAATCCGCCATTTCTTCGGGCCTTCCGTAACGCTGCAGTATCCGGATGAAAAAATGGAGCTGCCCGAAAATTCACGCGCCAAACTGTACGTCAATATTGACGACTGTATTGGCTGCTTTCTTTGCGCCCGGGCCTGCCCGGTTAACTGCATCGATATCGAAACCGCACCGGCTACCGCCGATGTAGACCTCGGCAAAACCTCAACGGGAAATCCCAAAAGGTTCTGGCTTACAAGGTTTGATATTGACATGGCTAAGTGTATGTATTGTGATCTGTGTGTACATCCATGTCCCACAAACTGCATCTACATGGTGCCCGACTACGAATATTCTGAGTTCGACAGATCCAATCTGATTTACAGTTTCAGTAACCTGGTGCCTGAACAGGTGGCCGATGTGAAAGAAAAAGCTGAGGCAGAAGCAGAGGAGAAGAAGAGGCAGCGCGAGGAGATGCAAAAAGCTAAAGCAGAAGCGGCCAGAAAGAAAAAAGAGATGGAAGCTAAAAAAGAAGAGGAGAGAAGCGAAAAAGACGGTAAAGAGAAAGGCCGGGCTCCGTCAAAACCTGAAAATGATGGAGGTGAGTAACTCATGGAAGTGACCACTCTTCTTTTTTATGCGTTCGCAATCATCACGCTGTCGGCTGCAGCGGTTATGGTGTTCTCCAAAAACATCGTGCACTCGGCATTTGCGCTCATGTTTACACTGATTGGTGTAGCGGCTCTCTATGTACTTCTCTACGCCGATTTTCTCGCGGCTGCCCAGCTTCTGGTTTATGTGGGGGGTATTCTTATCCTCATACTTTTTGGCGTAATGCTAACCACGCAGGGACTCACTTTCAGTTTTAAAACAACTGCGGTAAACGTACCGGCGGCAACAGTTGTATCGACAGCCGCGCTGATGCTGTTGATTTATGCCTTTGTGCAAACAGACTGGACCATTGCTGAAACCGGAGTGCGCGACGATACAGTTCGTGAAATGGGAATGATGCTGATGGGCGCTTACGTACTGCCGTTTATCGTAATTGGCGTTCTGCTGCTTATAGCAATCATCGGGGCCATATTGATGTCGACCCGGCTTTCTGCAAAAAATGACGGAGAAATCTGACCTATGAATGACAAACAACCAAGACGATGATTGAACCGGGACTGATACATTTTCTTATCGTTGGCGCCATATTGTTTGCTTTGGGCCTGATGGCCATTCTATCAAAGCGCAACACCATCATGGTGCTGATGGGAGTGGAGCTCATTTTGAACGCTTCCAATATCAACCTGGTGGCATTTAGCCGGTTCACCGAATTGTCGCTCGACGGACAGATGATCGGGCTTTTTATCATCATCATTGCCGCTGCCGAAGCAGCTGTTGCCCTGGCCATTGTGCTGAACGTGTACAGCCGGTTTAACACCATCAGCCTGGATAAAATTAACCTGATGAAGGGGTAGTAATGACAGAAACCAGAATATCAATAGATGGGGATCCATGTTCACACAACTGCCATTAGTTATTTTACTGCTTCCGCTGCTGGCTTTTGTCCTGCTCATCTTCCTGGGCAATAAACTTCCCCGGCAGGGCGACTGGCTTGCAACAGCGATTATGGCGGCCGCTTTCGGTATGTCTCTGTTGTTGATGATTACAAAATTGACAGCCCATTCCGGTGAGGTATTCAGCCATTCCGTTACCTGGGCTGTAGTGGGTACTCAGGCCATCAGTTTTGGCATTATGATCGACAACCTCGCAGCCATCATGCTGGTGGTGGTAACGCTGGTAAGCCTGCTGGTGCATCTCTTCTCCATGGGTTATATGAAGGACGATGTTCGATATTCGCGCTACTTCGCAAAGCTCGGGCTCTTCTCTTTTTCCATGCTCGGAATTGTGATCACCAACAACATCCTGCTGATGTATGTGTTCTGGGAACTTGTGGGCATCAGTTCCTACCTGCTTATCGGGCACTGGTATGAGAAGAAATCGGCATCCAACGCGGCGAACAAGGCGTTTATCGTGAACCGTGTGGGCGACTTCGGGATGTTCATCGGTATTATGATTCTCTTCTTGGCTTTCTCCTCATTTGCGTTCGAGTCGATCTTTGCCTCGATCGAAGCGGGCCAGCTGCCGTTTGGCAGCGAGGGATGGCTGACCGCCGCCGGGGTTCTCATTTTCTGCGGTGCCGTGGGTAAATCGGCGCAGTTTCCGCTTCACGTATGGCTCCCCGATGCTATGGAAGGCCCTACGCCGGTGAGCGCACTGATCCACGCGGCCACCATGGTTGCGGCGGGCGTGTACCTGGTTGCGCGGGTGTTCCCGATGCTTACCGCCGATGCCCTGCTGATTATCGCCTACATCGGCGCCATTACCGCACTGATCGCTGCCACGATTGCCATCACCCAGTTCGATATTAAAAAAGTACTCGCGTACTCTACCATCAGTCAGCTCGGGTATATGATTATGGCGCTTGGGGTGGGAGCCTACACAGCCGGCTTCATGCACCTGGTAACGCATGCTGCATTCAAAGCCGGCCTGTTCCTCGGAGCAGGAAGCGTCATTTTTGCCATGCACGCCTCGCTTCACAAGCTGCACGATCATGATACCGACGCCCAGGATATCCGCAATATGGGCGGACTGAAATCAAGGATGCCGGTTACCTACTGGACATTTTTGATTTTTACCCTCGCAATTTCAGGCGTACCGCTCACATCCGGGTTTTTAAGCAAGGATGAGATACTTGCCGGAACACTGGCGTTCAGTACGCTCAATGGCCACTGGCTGCTGCCGCTGATCGGCTTTATCGTTGCCGGGCTTACCGCGTTCTACATGTTCCGCCTGTTTATTCTCACATTCCACGGCAAACCTGCCGATGAAAAGGTGAATACAGGCATTTCCGAATCGCCGCGGGTGATGACCATTCCGCTGATTGTTCTTGCCGCGCTGTCGCTGTTCTTCTTCTACAGCTTTAACCCGTTCGGCGCCTCGGGCGGATGGTTCTTTGCCGCCATTGAACGGCCGTTAAGTGTGGTTCCAGAACTGCTTCAGCCTGCATCGTATCCGGTATTCTACGAAGCCGTAAGCAGTGTGCATCTTGTGGCTATGATACTGTCGGTACTGATTGCGGGTGCGGGTATTCTGATGGCCGTTGCCGTGTACCACTGGAAAAAAATCAGCGCAGATAACCTTGCTCAGATGGCCGGGTTCCTCTTCAAAGGTTCCGTCAATAAATGGTACTGCGACGACATTTATAACACGCTTTTCCTCAATGGAAGCCACGCGGTAATGAGGGGATTGCGGTGGTTTGATGAAACTGTTGTCGATGGAATAGTGAATGGGGCGGCAACGGTTACAACCTTCTTCTCGCGCATCAGCGGATGGGTGGATAACCACGTTGTAGATGGCCTTGTAAACGGAACGGCAGCAACGGCCGACAAGGCCGGGGGATTGCTCAGCCGTATCCAGACCGGAAAAGTACAGACATACCTGCTGTACGTCATTTTCAGCTTCCTGATACTCTTTGTCTTCTTTATGTGATCAACGAATTTAAACCGTAAAACCCTATGGAATTTCAACTTTTTGGTATTGGTATTCTAACCTGGATAGTTTTTATCCCGATTGCCGGAATGCTGGTGGTTCTTCTGCTGCCGGATAAAAACCGAACAGCAATACGTATTACAGCGGTAACGGCAACCGGGCTGCAGCTTGTTTTTGCCGGTATCATATTTGCCCTGTTCGATCGAACCAAAGGAGGCATCAATGAAGCGGAGAGTTTCCAGTTCGTTGAAAAATTCAGCTGGATTACGGTTGAAGCCGTGCCCTGGGTGGGACGCATCGAGATCAACTACTTTATGGGGATTGACGGCCTGAGTGTGCTGATGATTCTGCTTACCTCCCTGATCGGATTTATCGGGGTGATCTCCTCCTGGAATATTGAAAAGATGGTAAAGGGATACTTTGCGCTCTACCTGCTGCTGGTTACCGGGATGATGGGCGTATTTGTGGCGCTCGACTTTTTCCTCTTCTTCATCTTCTGGGAAGTGATGCTGCTGCCGATGTACTTCCTGATCGGTTTGTGGGGCGGGCCGAGGCGCGAATATGCCGCCATCAAGTTTTTCATCTACACGTTTGTGGGCGGTATTCTGATGCTTCTCACCATGCTGGCGCTTTACTTTAGCGTGGCCTATACCGATACGGCTACCGGACAGTCGGTTCACACATTCAATATCCTGCATATGATGAACCCCGCCAACTATGTAGAGGGAGGGCTTCTCTCCGGCGTGGATACCACCTGGAGGTACGTTGCATGGATGGCGCTGTTCATAAACTTTGCCATTAAAATTCCGCTGTTTCCGTTTCACACCTGGCTGCCCGACGCCCACGTGGAAGCGCCGACCCCGATCAGCGTTATTCTTGCCGGTGTTCTGCTGAAGCTTGGAACCTATGGACTGCTGCGCATCAACTTCCCCATTTTCCCGGATGCAACCGCCTATTTTATCTACTTCATGGCCGCGCTGGGTATGATCAGCATCATCTACGGCGCGTTTTGTGCCATGGCGCAGGACGACTTCAAGAAACTGATCGCCTATTCATCGATCAGCCATATGGGGATTGTGGTTATCGGAATTGCCGCACTAAACACGCAGGGTATGGTAGGCGGGGTGCTGCAGATGTTTAACCACGGCATCATTACCGCTGTGCTGTTCCTCGCGGTGGGTGTGCTTTATGATCGCACCAAAAAACGGGGCCTGTACGATTTTGGCGGCATTGCCAATCAGATGCCGCTCTATACCGGCCTGGCGATGATCGGGATGTTTGCGGCGCTCGGCCTGCCGGGGCTGAACGGCTTTGTGAGTGAGCTCTTCTCGTTCCTCGGAGCGTTCGAAGCCTACAAGTGGATCACCATTATTTCAGTGACGGGCATCATCATCACCGCCGGTTACATTCTGTGGACCATTCAGCGGGTATATCTCGGAAGTACGCCCGAGAATCTGACCTCCCTTAAAGACCTGACGCCGCGAGAAATCCTCATGTTTGTGCCGCTGATCATCCTGATTATTCTGCTCGGCGTGTATCCCGCACCTGCCATCGAATTGATGAACAGTTCACTGAGCCATCTGGTGGAATTTGTGAACAACGGAGGCCAATAGAATGATGCACTTTTTTAAAAGACTTATTTCTATCGCCAAGAGCTGGATCCCCTTCAAGCATATTTACGCTGAGGATTGTGCAGATTGTCGCAGAATTTCAGCGAAAATCTGCGGTTTCATCTGCGGAACTCAGCGAGAAACGACAACTGCGATAATTGAGCACGTTCACCAGCAACCAGTCAGATTCAGCAGAACATGGTAGATCATACGATACATAGCCTGGGTTTTTATCTGCCTGAGATTGTGATGGTGGTAACTCTTTGTGCGATTATTGTGGCAGATCTGCTCATCAAAAAGCGACAGCAGGTTTCAGGAATCGTGTTGTTGGCAGGACTGCTGCTGGCAGGGGTGATGCTCTTTTTTCAGCCTGCGGAGGCCGAATCTGTTTTCCATGATTCTATTGCTTCTGATCCGTATGCCGCATTCTTCAAAGCTATGATTCTGCTTTCGGCATTTTTTATCGTTCTCTATTCACTAAACAGTCGAGAGCTTGAGGAGTATCGCGCCCGTATTGGCGAGTTTTACATGCTGATCGCAGGTATGGTATTTGGAATGCTGATGATGGTAAGCTCAACAAACATTCTGCTCATGTTTCTCGCGCTTGAGATTACCAGTATCAGCTCGTATGTACTGGCAGGATTTACCAAAAAAAACAACAAATCGTCTGAAGGCTCCCTTAAGTATATCATTTACGGCGCGGTATCATCCGGAATCATGCTCTATGGATTCACCCTGCTGATTGGAGTCACGTCGGCGGTTGATATCTACGGCATCAACGAAGCTTTGGTACAGGGTACAGGTCAGCCGCTGCTGTTAAACCTGTCGGTGTTGATGATCATAGTCGGTTTTGGTTTTAAAATAGCTGCGGTACCGTTTCACTTCTGGGCACCTGACGTGTATGAGGGATCGTCGTTCCCTGTAGCGGCACTTTTGGCCGTGGCATCCAAGATCGCCGCTTTTGGAATGCTGATGCGATTTTTTGCAGTCTCCTTCATCGATTCATCCGGTGTGTCGGCTGACGGCACCTGGGACATCATTGACGGGCTTCACTGGGACCTTCTGTTAGGTGTGATAGCTGCACTTGCTATGATCCTGGGCAATCTCACCGCCCTGAAACAGGACAACATCAAGCGGATGCTTGCCTATTCAAGTATTGCGCACGCGGGTTACCTGCTGATGGGTGTGGTACTTTTAACCAGCGAAGGGATTTCGACGGTGATGATGTACCTCTTTATCTATCTGTTTATGAATATGGGAGCATTTTACGTGGCCATGCTCTTTTACAATACAACGGGTGCGGAATCGATCGAAGAGTACAAAGGGCTTGGAATACGCGCTCCTCTTGCCGGTGTCGCACTTACCATCTTTTTGGTCTCTCTTACCGGTCTGCCGCCTACCGCGGGCTTCGTTGCGAAGCTATACATTTTTGGTGCCGCAATTAGTGCGGGATGGATTTGGCTGGTAACCATTGCCGGCATAACGACGATTATTTCACTTTTTTACTATATCCGCGTGGTGCGCAACATGTATTTCTTTGAACCTGCACCGGATCAGGAGCCAATCCGGTTTAGCCTGTACTCAAGGATCGTGCTTTTTGCGCTCCTGATACCGACGCTTGTTCTCGGAATTTACTTTTCGCCGCTGTTGAAGGCCGTCAGAGATTCTGTTTCGCTGATTGGTTTTTGATTTAATCTGCGTAGAACTGCACCGCGGGCTGGATGTGCGATGTGCTGTGAGCACAAATGAGCAGTATTCGCAGGCATACAATTGTCTGTGAAATGAAGAATGTTTTCAATTTAAAATGGAGCCACTGAAATGAACCAATCAAAACCGGAACTGCTGTTTAAACAGGCTGACGAAGATTTAGAGCGTGCCAATCAAGAGCTTTACAGGCCATCTGAAGACGTTGTTTCCTACTCGGCATGTCAGTACTCAAGACTTGCGCTTTACAGATTTCTGAACGCGCTTGCCATCATTCAGTCGAAAGATAAAAACATCATCCTTGAACCCGACCTTACCCTTGATCAGCTGATTACTTTTTGCAGTCAGCACAGCAAGGAGATTGATAATATCGATTTCAGCTCACTTCGATGCACCTGTGAGCCGGTAATCGAAGATGGTGATAGTGAGGTCATTTACTGCACAAGCGTACAAAAGGTGGATTACTGTGCCAAGCTGGCCGCCAAAGTAAAAGATATTGCAGGGAAAGAGTTGAATAAAAGCATCTGATTGAAGTGGCTCAGCCGGTTTGAACCGTGTATTATCTGCGGCACTCACAAGTTATGGCTTAGTTTGCTCAGGATGTCTCCCGGCCCCGCCTGCTGAAGCTACAGCGCAGGCAGGGTCACAATATCAGCCATGCCCGACGGCAAGTCCCACCAAAGGAATCACGCCCTCACGGCTGCCATTCCAAAACTCCGCGAACTGCCTCCGGAATAGGATCCCGTGATTTTTTACACCATTCGCGCCCGGAGGCTGGGTGGCTTCGCCATGGCAACCCCGGGCTTATTTTTGTTTCACAAAAACCGCCCGAGGCTACTCACATTGAACACCTCCGGTGTTCGGTTTTAGCCCGTTACTGGATTTTCGGCACCATCGTTACAATCCATCAGGTTTAGTCTATAAAATTTTTTCTGTCAAAATGATAAATGAACTA
>SL_3KL_010_SEDDRAFT_10002442_pt1 | contig 16954 bp, 13 predicted proteins | sample SodLakKL_010_SED_2_FD_10381 | JGI IMG/M metagenome (IMG submission 10381) | reverse complement strand
GAAGGTGGAAGGTGGAAGGTGGAAGGTGGAAGGTGGAAGGTGGAAGGTAGAAGACAGAAGTCAGAAGACGGAAGACAGAAGACAGAAGATAGAAGATAGAAGATAGAAACCCAATTGCCAAGAGCCAATAGCCAAAAGCCAAAAGCCAAAATCTACCTTCTATCTTCTACCCTCTACCTTCTACCTCCTTCGTTCCTTCCTCCCTCGCCTATCGCAGCACCTGTATCCTGCGGACTACCGTTCCCTGTCCGGTTACGGCCCTGAGGATGTAATTTCCTTCGGGCAGGCTGCCGAGCTGGATAATGTGTTGGTCAGCGTTGGGGTTGTTGCGGTACACCACATTGCCTAAAATGCCCCACAGGCTGATCTCCTGTATGGGAAAATCGGACTGCACAGAAAGCTGTTCCCTGGCCGGGTTGGGGTATACCAGCAGGTTGACCAGGTCGGTGTCGCGGATGCCGGTGTCGTCAACCCCGTGCATTTCGATCGTTACATGCGACAGCAACAGCCGGTCCATGTCGGCCACATTATGGTGGCGAAATGCGATGTGCACCGTTTGTCCTTCGTAGAAGCTCAGCTCCACCTCTCTTTCGAGCAATTCGTTCTGAGGGTGGTCTTGAGAGATCGTCTCGCTGAAGATCTCAACGAAATCGTCGGTGTCAAGGCCGGTATAGGAGATCATGACGCTGTAATGTTCCTGCCTGTACGAGGGCGTGGACGCACCAGAGGCAACCCTGAAGGTGAGCTCGATCTCCTGACCTTCGGCCGTGATGGGGTCCAGTTGTATCTCGGGAGTGATCAGCCAGTTGTCTGGAGTAAGTTCCTGCCACTGCCCGGTTTCGTCCTGGACGGCCGACCTGGACTGCATACGGCCATAGACCACCTCCCCGTCGCTCACAATGGGCACATAATACCAGTTGTACCCGTCCTGGTTGGCATCGATGGCCCTCCATCCGTTCGGCAGCCATCCTTCGGGGGTGGCGGGACCAAGGGCCTCCAATCCGGTAAAGGATTCCTCGAAGGGCAGCTCGAGGATGCTGTGGTCAAACACCCTCACAATAAAGCTGGCGTCGGCGCCCAGGTCGAAGCCCACCTCAAGGATGAGGTATCCGGGATCCTTGTCGTCAAAATAGGCGGCAAAAATGGTCAGCAGGTCTTCGTCCACCTCATAATGATCCAGGTCGAGGGCCTCCCCGCCCAGGGACACCGAAACCACTTCGGTGGCACTGTTCCATACAATCTCCACAGCCACATCTCCAGGCTCCTGAGGATCAAAGTCGACCAGGTCCTCTTCGATGATGGCGGCTTCGGGGCTCGCCCCGACAGAGACCGTCAGCGGTACATTGCTGCCGGCGTCGAACACGATGTCAAAAACCACATCCCCTTCTTCTTCCCCTGCAAAATAACCAGCCATCAGGGTCAGTTCGGAGCTGTCGTCGTCGATGGCCTCCACAAAATAATCGGTGCCTTCTTCCAGCTGCAACTCCCCACGGTGTACGCCCACGACTTCGGTGGCCCCGAACCAGGTGATGTTGGTGCTTACATCTTCGGGCACAATGGGGTTAAAGGACAATACAGAGGGATAGACCGTGGCGCTGTTTACAAAGGCCAGGTCCACATTGTTCAGCACCAGCCGGTCTTGGTCGGTAGTGTTATAGTGCACAAAGGCAAGGTATACGGCTTCGCCGGCATATGCGTTCAAATCGATGTGGCGCCGCGCCCAGCGACGTCCCCGCTCGGCCTCGGTGAGGGTTTCTTCGAATACGATGTGGTTGTCGTCGAAGTCGCCGAGCTGGTTGCCGGTAGTGGAAACCACTATTTTGTAGCGTTCTTCATAAAAATTGTTTCCCGTAGCGGCAATATCGTACGCCAGGAGGAGGTATCCCTCGCCGATAATTTCGGGAAGGCGGATCTGGGGGGTGATCAGCCAGTTTTCGGGCTCCAGCGGCTCCCCATCCCACGAAGCGGAAGCCATTACCTTCATTTCGTCGCCCACCTCCAGGTACCAGTTTTCTCCGTCGCCGTCGGCATCGATGGTGGTCCAGCCGCTGTTTTCCAGAAAGTCCGCGGTATTCTCGTAGGCTTCAAAGTTTTCTGCAAAAGGCAGATCGTGATCTTCTGCCTCGATCATCTCCACGGCCACGTTGTTGATCAGCAGCCGTCCCTGATCGGTGCAGTCGTAATGCACAAAGGCGATAAAAATGTCCTGTCCGCTGTAATCGGTGAGCACCACCTCCCTTTTGGCGTAGTTCCACCCCCCTTCGCTTTCGGTGAGGGTTTCTTCGAATACGATGTGCTCGTCCTCAAAATTCCCGGCTTCGTTGCCGGCTGCCGACACCACCACCTTGTAGTGCTCCTCGAAAAACGTACTGCCCGATGCGGCCACATCGTAACTCAAAACGATGGTTGAACCGGCTTCCAGGGCGGGCAGCCGCAACCTTGGGGTCACCAGGTAGTTTTCGGGGGTCAGGGCGCCCTCATCGCTTTCCCACGAGCGGGATACCATGATGTTCTGATCGTCTGCGCTGTCGTAATGCAGGAACCAGTTGTGGCCGTCGCCGTCGTGGTCGATGGTGGTCCAGCCGCTTGTGGCCAGGAAGTCTTCGTGGTCCTCATACCCCTCGAAGTCATCGGCAAAAGGCAGCCCGAGTCCGGGAGGCATTTTGACCTCCACGGCTACGTTGTTGATCAGCAGCCTGTCCTGGTTGGTGCTGTTGTAGTGGACGAAGGCGATGTATACTTCCTGTCCGGCATACCCGGCGAGGTCGATGGTCCGTTCGGCGTAGTTCCACCCACCCTCGCCTGTGGTAAGGGTTTCTTCGTGCACGATGTGGTCGTCGTCGAAATCGGCGGCTTCATTGCCGGTAGCAGATACGACCACCTTGTAGTGCTCTTCGTAATAATTGCTGCTTGCTGCAGCTACATGGAAGCTCAGCACGACCTGCCAACCGTTTTCAGGCACCGGTAAGGCAAGAAGGGGCGTCACCAGGTAGTTCTCGGGGGTCAGGGCGCCCTCATCGCTTTCCCACGAGCGGGAAACCATGACGTTCTGATCGTCGGTGCTGTCGTAATGCAGGAACCAGTTGTGTCCGTCGCCGTCGTGGTCGATGGTGGTCCAGCCGCTTGTGGCCAGGAAGTCTTCGTGGTCTTCATACCCCTCGAAGTCCTCGGCAAAGGGCAGCCCGGTGGCCTGGGCCGACACCCGGGCTGTGCCCAGAAATACACATGCTGTCAGTAAAACAAGTAAAAAGTGTACAAGTTTTTTCATATGTTGGTTGTTTTTGGTGAAAAAAATCGTAAAAAGAATGCGTTGTTCGCTAAGTTAGTAAAACCCCGGGTTATAAAAAAGGGGTGGCCGGCCGGCATATTTTATTATTTTTGTTAACCGCCCCGATCGTTAAACCCTTTGCGCCCATGTACCGAATTTTGAACATTTTTTTTCTTCTTGCGGCATCCTTGTCGTTTTCGTTTGAAAAGACCGTGGCCCAGGCCATTTACCGCACCGGAAGCACACAGCCGGTCGAGACCGCCCATCAGCCCGGCCTGTTGCTGGCCGGGGGTGCCACCGACAACAACGACGCGATGCGGTGGATGCTTGAAAGGGCCGATGGCGGCGATGTGGTGGTGCTGAGGGCCGGGGGGTCGGACGGATACAACAACTACCTGTATTCTGCTCTGGGCGTTGAGGTAAACTCGGTAACCTCCATCGTAATCCAGTCGACCGAACATGCCAACAGCGACCAGGTGCTCGACATCGTAAAACATGCCGAGGTGGTGTTCATTGCCGGGGGCAACCAGTGGAACTATGTCGATCACTGGCGGGGCACCCGGCTGCAGGCCACCTTAAACGAGCTGGCGAACAGGAAAAAGATCACCATCGGGGGCACCAGCGCCGGGATGGCCGTTCTGGGGCAGGTGGTGTTTTCGGCCGAAAACAATACCGTGTGGTCGTCCGAGGCCCTGTCCGACCCCTATCACTGGCGCATGATGCTGGAACGGGATTTCCTCGACATCCCCCTGATGGAATATACGGTAACCGACACCCATTACAACCGGATCCAGGGCGACGACATGGGCCGCAAAGGCCGGCATGTGGGTTTTCTGGCCCGGATGGTGGCCGACTGGGATATGCCGGCCAGGGGCATTGCCGCCAATGAATACACCGCCGTAGCAGTCGACGGGCAGGGCCGGGCCAGGGTGTTCGGCGATCCTGCCTACGACGACTATGCCTACTTTTTACAGGCCTATGGGGGCCCGCCCGAAACAGCTGAGAGCGGCAAACCACTGCACTGGGACCGCGATGCCCGCGGGCTGATGGTATACAGGGTCAAGGGCGACCGCCAGGGAAGCCGTTGGTTCGACCTGGCCGACTGGATCAACGGGCATGGAGGCCACTGGCACCACTGGTTTGTCCGCGACGGGGTGCTTCACGAAAGCCCGCCCCTGGACGATGAGCCCTGGATCCGGATCGAGGTATGGGACGCCGAAGAACAGCGGCCGGTCGAAGGGGCGGAAGTGAGCCTGATTCACCACGGCAACAAAACTACCCCTCATTACGGACTGGTCAATTTCCGGCCCCTGGAGAGCGGCAGGGCATGGGATTTTGTGGTGATGCGGCAGGGATACATTCCCCTGGAAGGCTCGGCCGATCTGCAGGACGACAATGTGGCCCTGAGGGTTGAGCTGGTGCCTGGCGACGCCACCGCGGCAAACTTACCCGGTGCGGAACCCCTGTTCAGTGTTTACCCCAATCCTGCCTCCGGATTCATCCACATACAGTCAGGGAAGGAAATCAAGGAGGTGTGCCTGATCTCCCTTACCGGCCAGGTCATTTACCGGGAGCCCGTGGCCGGGAAGCAGCACACGGTGCAGCCTGGCCACCTCCCGGAGGGGTTGTATCTTTTGCAGGTAGTTACGGCTGCAGGCAGCACGGTGCAACGCGTACAACTGCTGAGGTAGAACGCTGCCAACAGCCCGCCTTCGAAAACATGCAGCGCGACGAACAACAAATGGACAACATTTTGTATCTTTGCCAACGAAATACGGCTCCGTAGTTCAATTGGATAGAATAGCAGATTCCGGTTCTGTCGGTTGGGGGTTCGAGTCCCTCCGGAGTCACCAAACCCTTCTCATACGAGAGGGGTTTTTTATTCAATCTCATTTTTTGGGGAAGGGTTTTTTAATCAGGAGATTTCCTGCAGGGCCTTGATGTAGCACCTGGCGCGTTTGTGCTGCCGGGCCTCGTAGCCCGTCCACAGTTGCTGCACCTTTTTGTTGTCTTCGAGCTCGCGGGTGGTTTCAATATGCCTGACCCCCTTTCGGTAGATGGTGCGGGTGATCTTGTCAAAGATCATGGCGTTGACCCCCCTGTTCTGGTATTCTTCCCTGACACCGATCAGCAACAGGTCGATGGTGTCGTTTGAGCGCAATGCGCTCATAAGGTGAAACCATCCGAGGGGAAGCAGGCTGCCTTTTGCCTTTTTCAATGCCTTCACCAGGGAGTGGATGGCCACGCCAAAGCCCACCACCCTGTCGTCGCGGTCAAGGATCACCGAAACAAAATCCGGGTCGACCAGTTTGATAAAATCATCGGACAATGCCATGATCTGTTCGGGGGTCAGGGTAGAGAACCCGTAGATGCCCCGGTATACCGTGTTGACCAGATCGAAGATCGCCTCTGTGTGTTTTTTCAGCTCCCTGCGGTTGTTAAAGCCTGCGTGGCGCAGATCGTAGCGTTTGGCCACCAGCTCCGCCAGGTTCACGATGCGCTGCGGCATTTGCTCCGGGGTCCTGATGCGGTATTCCACCCAGTCGGCGTCTTTTTCATAGCCCTGCTGCCGGATCAGGGGGTCGTAATACGGATCGTTGTATTTGCCGAAGGTGGTGGGCCATTCCTCAAAGCCCTCGATGAGCACCCCCGAGGCATCGAAAGAGGTGAAGCCGAGGGGGCCGTGGATGAACTGCATGTTGTGCTGCCGGGCCCAGTTCTCGACGGCCCGAAACAGGGCATGCACCACCTCCTGATCTTCAATAAAATCCATCCACCCAAAGCGCATATACCTGCCGCCCTGTTCCTGGTTGTAACGGTGGTTGATGATGCCGGCCACACGCCCGGCAATTTTCCCGTCTTTATAGGCCAGCCAGTACTTCGCTTCGCAATGGCCGAAGGCCGGGTTTTTATCTGTTGAGAGCGTGGAAAGCTGGTTCTGATGAAGCGCCGGCACATAATAAAGGCAATCTTTGTAAAGGGTATCGGGAAAACGGATAAAATCCCTCAGTTGTTTGCGGGTCGATACTTCGTGGAGCGTCGTATTCATACTGAAGACTTTTGGAGGGTATGCAGTGGTTCAGGATCGGCAAAACGCCCATTGTTTCCCGGAGGTAATTGCGAGCCGGGAAATGTTGCCCGAAAGGTAATAAAAATAACGGCCATGCCGGCATGTTTACACAACAATAAGCCAAATCCCCATCGCCACCAGAAGGGCAGCAAACACATAGCGTATGCGGCCTTCCTTGCGCTCGGGATGGATATGGGCCAGCAGCCTCGGGCCCAGAAAGGCCCCTGCGGCTGCACCGCTTCCCAGCAGCAGGATGAGCCGAAAGTCGATCTCACCTAAAAACAGATGCCCCCCAAAGCCCGAAAGGGCATTGATGAACACGATCAGCACCGAAGTGCCGATCACCAGCTTGACCGGGAACTGCAGGATGAACAGGCCGGCAAGCACCGGGGCGGTGCCGCTGGTGCCAAAAAGGCCTGCCGCCATGCCCGATACCATGCCAAAACCCAAAATGAAGGGGAGCTGCTTCCTTTTCAGGGATGAAAAACGGTCGGGTGGTATCGTGCCGCCTTCGGCGGTGCTTTTGGGCACCCTCATGGTCAACAGCCCCAGTAGCACCGAATAGACTCCGAAGGTCGTAATCAGCGTAGAGGGCTCGAGCCTGCCCGAGATCCAGGCGCCCGACAGGGCCCCGGTCAATCCGGCGGCCCCGAAAACAAGGCCCACCGGCAGATTGATGTTGTTGCGGCGGTAGTGCTCCAGCGACCCGATAAGTCCTATGGGGATCACGGCGGCCAGTGAGGTGGCAATGGCCACCCTCGGAGATACCTGGAAAAGCAGGATCAGGGCAGGCGGAAAGAAAAAGGCCCCGTTGCCGCCCACCATGGTAGCCAGCAGGCCCACCACAAACCCGATCAGGGGCAACCAGTGGTAGCTGAGCTGTATCGACGATTCGTAGTACTCCATGGACTCAGTGTGTTTTGCGCTCCCGCAACACCCAGCAGATCCCTTTTACATTGGACCGCATTCGGGGGATGAGCAATTGGATGGCGATGTGCTCCAGTGCGGACAGATTGGCCCACCACCATGAAATAATACAGCACGGGGTTGAACCCATGGGCAAACAATACGACGAAGAAAAGCCCCTGTATATAGCCGCCGATCTTCCAGGAGTACAGGTGAAAGCTGGGCAGCCGTCCGAATTTGATCAGGGCGGTGAGGACGAGGAGAACGCAGAGCCCGGCAAAGATCAAAAAAGGCAGGATGTGGGGGGCGATCACGTCCCATTTGAACACAAAAATGCCCAGAAAGGCCAGGGTGTAGGTGCCCATGTCGCCAATGGAGTCGATGCGGGCCCCCAGCTCGGATTCGAGCTTGAAGCGCCGGGCAATGAGCCCGTCCAGCACATCGGTGACCAGGCTGATGACCAGGAAGACTGCGAACAGCAATTCGCGGCCACTGATAATAAACAACAGGATCAGCGGAAAGACGATGATCCTGTACAGGGATAATATATTGGGCGTTGTCAGCAGTTTGTCCTTGGGCAAAACCGGGGCTTTTCGCCGCGGCCCCTGCCGGGCCGGGGCTGTTCCGGGCAACAAGTTACAAAAAGAAAGGAAATGCGCAACCCGTATGTGCCGCTTTGCTTCCGGATATGTGTTCTGCAGGACGGGGATATGCCGTGTATGCTTCCTGGCCGGTGGAGAGCGTCCCAGGGTCCTTTACCACTCCCTGATGCAGCGAACGCTGTAGCCGTCGCGGCTGGGGCCCGATGAGCGGATCAACTGCCCGGTGTTGAAACTGAGGCCATAATACCTGGCGGCTATGTCGGTGTAGGGGTCCTGTGTCCACCATTTTCCGATCATCCGGAAATAGCTGTAGCTGCCCACAAAGCCGCGATGACCGGCAGCAAGGGCCGAAAAGCCGAAACTGTCGGAGCCATGGTGTGTCCCCTGCCCCAACCAGTAGGGGTCGGTTGTGGTGGCGCATTCGCCCCCCAGGGGGGAGCCCTCCTGCCGGCATGACTTCAGGTAGTTTCCCACATTCTGGGCCGTAATGCCCTGGTAGTTGTCGACCAGGTAATCGCGTAGCCGTTGCCAGTCATTGTCGGTGGGTGCGCGCCATCCGACAGGGCAGAGATCGCCCGGGTTGTTCACGGCATGCCAGTTGTACAGTGCCCCATAATCTTCCTTGAGCGAGGGGTCGTTCAGGGGCCAGGTATAGGCGCCCTGGGTGTCGGTGCGCCAGAGATTCAGCCCCCGCGAGTCGGTGCCCGCATACACGATGGAGGAGCCGTTGCGGTACTGGGTGGTTCTCAGGTTTTCCTTCATCCAGCATTGATTGCCGATTTGTACGGTCGGATAACTGTTCCCGTCGGCATCGGTCATGGTGGGCGTTCCCGGGCAGGGCTGGTTGCGGGGTGTTCTGCTGAGCCGGGTGGTAAATGTTACGGCATTTCCGTAAGCTGTCCCCAGCCGGTTGCTTGCGTAGGCCCGCACGTAATACCCGGTGTTTAACGCCAGCCCGGTCATCTTGCTCTGGAAGAAACCCGAACCGGCTCCCTCTGTGGTCATGCCCAGGTTATCTTCCTTGTCGGGGTTTTCGTGGGTAGCCCATACAAGCCCCCGCCGGGTGATCTTCAGTCCACCGGCGCTGGTGATGTTGCCCCCGGCGGTTGCGGAGTTTTCGCCGATGGCGGTCACCTTGAGGGTGGACACCACCGGAAGCGCCCCGGGATCTTCCTTGTCGGACAGGGAGCAGGCAGGCAAAAGCAATGCCGCCCACAACAGCAACCACTGGCCTGACGGGGACTTCCGGTGTATATGGGGCAGAACGGACATGGCGGAATAACGTACCTTGCTTTCTTCCTACAAGATACAAAAATCCGGGTTGAAAAAGAAAAACCCGCAAGCGCAGGGCATGCGGGTTTTTGGTAAAAACAGCGGACCACTATCCGGCCACGATCTCTTCGGCAGGGGGCTCTGGTACCTCAGGGTCTTTGTCCGTTTCCGTGTCCTGGGGAAGCAGCCTGGCCGACCACATGATGGCCTCTACCTGCCGCATATAATCGCGCTTGTCGTATTTGGGGGCAAACACCCAGCCATCGATCATGAAGAGCCTGTTGGTCTGCTCATCGACAAAGGTGATGGTCACAAACGGACCGCCCATGAAATCGCCCTCTACGCGCCACAGGCTTCGGGCCTCAATGGCGTATTTGCCGTTGAAGTCGATCTCCCGTGTGTCGGGCGGCAGGTAGGGATCCCTGTTGTAGGTGGTCATATAGGTGCCGGGAAACTGCCCCGGAATGTATTGCCTGGTGATGGAATCGCGTCGCGCCCAGATGGTCTTGGTGTCGAAATCCACTTCGGGGTCGGTGTAGTCGAGGGTCCAGATCATCACGGCCTGGTCGAACTCTTCGTTGGTGGCGGTTTTGCGCAACCAGATGAAGTCCTCTCCGGTGGAGGCCACAAAATAGCCTTCGGGGATGACCATCTCCAGATCGAACATTTCCCTGACGGCCCGCTGGGAGGCGGGGCGCTGCATCCGTTGGTAGGCGTTGATCAGCCTCACCCTTTCCACGGCCAAATATCGGTCGTAAAACTCTTGGCGGTTGTTTTCGATTATGCGGACCACGGAGGCCTGGTCAGGGGCCGTTACCCTGACAACCAGCTGGGGATAGGAAAACACATCGCGGGTGATCTCTATGGTGGGCGATTCGAGCCCCTGGTCGATCTCGACCATGAAAATATGGCGGTGTGTCTCGAAGATGCGGCTAAAGTTCCTTTTATCGACGTGTACCACGTGGAACATCGGTTCGATTTGCGGCAACATGGGTACCGGTGCGCGAAATACCTCACGCATGGCCGGACCCAGCCGGTCTTCCCAGAACCTCTGTTCCATGACTACCAGCAACTCGCCGGCCCTGCCCGAGGCAGAGGGTTTTGACGGACGCTCGACGGTGCCGCAGCCCGAGAGGGCCAGCAGCAAAACAGCCCATACTCCGAGGATGACAGGCCTGGTGAAAAAGTTGATGTTCATTTCTCTGTTTGGTTTTATTATTCACCAATAAACCAGCAAAATACATGCCATGCCGGATCAATGGCCCAGGGCACCGGATTCAGTTGGCCTGACAATCAACTGCTGCCCTGGCCGGATGATGGTGCTGCTGAGGTTGTTCCATTGCATCAGGTTGTTTACCGTGATGCGGTACCTGCTGGCGATCAGCCCCAGGGTTTCGCCGCTGCGCACCACATGTACGTTGGCTCCCACAGCCGTGGGTGCGGGCGGGGCTGCCGGGGCCCTGACCACCAGACGTTGCCCCGGCCGGATGAGGGTGCCCCGGAGGTTGTTCAGCTGCTGTATTTCCCTTACCGTGGTCCCGTAACGCCTGGCAATGCTGCCCAGCACTTCGCCACGGGCCACCACATGCACCGTGGTTTCGGCCATGCGGGCAGCCAGCTCTTCCTGCCGTATCTGTTCGGGGGTCCGGAAATTGTAGATGGCTTCTTCGTTTGCCAGGAAAAGGCCGGAAAACTCCCTGGGTATCCGGAGTACATAAGGGTCGTCCTCCCTTCGCGGGATGATGTGCTGCCTGAAGGTGGGGTTGAGGTAACGCAGATGGTCGAGGGAGATGTCGAGCAGGGTGCTGATGTTGCGGAGGCTGAGCTGGGTGTTCACCCTGATGGTGTCGACATTGTGGTGGGCATACAATGGAGGTATGGCATACAGGTTATGCGCCTCGGCGTGTTCCATCACATAGGTAACGGCAATAAAAGCCGGCACGTAGTTTCGGGTTTCCCTGGGCAAAAAGTGCCTGATCTGCCAGAAATCCCTCACTCCGCCAGACCGGCGGATGGCCCGGTTTACATTTCCCGGACCCGCGTTGTAGGCGGCGAGCACCAGCGACCAGTCGCCATAGATCTCGTAGAGGTCGCCCAGGTGTTCGGCCGCGGCAATGGTGGCGCGTACCGGGTCCATCCTGTCGTCGACATAGCTGTTTACCTCCAGTCCGTACATCCGGCCTGTATGAAACATGAACTGCCATAGTCCGGTTGCCCCCATCCTGGAGCGCGCCGTGGGGTTGAGGGCCGATTCGATCACGGCCAGGTATTTCAATTCAAGGGGGATGTTGTGGCGGTCGAGCTGTTCTTCGAAGAAGGGGAAGTACAATTCACCAAGGCCCAGCATCCGTTCGGTGAGTTGGCGGCGGTTGTTGGCGTAAAGGTTGATAAAGGTTTGAACGTAGGCATTGTATACGAACTCGAAAGGCGAACGGTCGTTGAGAGCCTCCATGCGCCTTTGGTAGACCGAGTCGGCATACACGGGCACAAAGCCGGGGGGGAAGTTGTGCCTGCGCATCCCGGCGGTGTCGAGGCGGCGCTCCATGGCCGAGAATACCGAAAGAGTAGCCAGGCTGTCGAGCATGGCCACGATGGGATCGTCGGGGGCTATCGCCAGGGAATCGTTGACCGGTGGAATGTCTCCGTTAGCCGGCGGGGAGGGAGGCGGTATGGCCGGAATTCCCTGGTGGGTCAGCAGGCCGAGGGCAAAAAAGAAAATGAACCGGATGCCTGTGTTCAAGCTATTCTTTTTTGTCGTTATTTTTCCTGTCGACCGCTTTGTCATCCTCTTCGTCCTCTTTTTGTGCATTCTTGAATTCCTTCATTCCCCTGCCCAACCCGCGCATCAGCTCGGGAATCTTTCTGCCGCCAAACAGCAGCAGCACGACCAGCAAAATGATGATGATCTCGGTTGGTCCGGGCGAAAACAATACGATATGATTCATCGGTTTGTGTGTTGCGGGTAGCTTGCCCCCTGGTTATCATTGCTTAAGCGAATGGTGTGCGGCCCGGCCGGGCTGTTTGCCACGGGGCCTTGCCGCTACGCAAACCTAATGGTTTTTTTTATGCGTTTGTCATTTTTGTTTTGGCTTTTGGCTTTTGGCTATTGGCTATTGGCTATTGGCTGTTGGATTTTGGCTTCTTAAACTTTTCAACTTTTCAACTCTTCAACTTTTCAACTTTTCAACTTTCTTCTTCCTACCTACTACCTACTACTTACTGCCTTCTATCTTCTCCCTCCACCTTTACTGCCTCGCAATCCAGGGCGCAGGGTTCAGTTTGTCGTTCCCTTTCCAGATTTCAAGGTGTAGCAGGGTGCGCGCATCCCGGTGGTTGGTGCCCACAACACCGATCTCGTCTCTGGCATTCAGCCTTTGCCCGTTGATGACAAACACCTCCGAGAGGTTTGAATACACGCTGAGGTATTCGCCGTGGCGCACAATGACCGCATAATGGCCCCCGGGCACCGATATGACCCGCGAAACGGTGCCGTCGAAAATGACCCTGGCCATGGCCCCTTCGTGGGTGCTGATGTCTACCCCGTTGTTGGAGATCTTGATGCCGGGCAGCACCGGGTGGGGCTGTTCGCCGAAGTGGCCGGTAATGACCCCTCTTTCGGTGGGCCAGGGAAGCACCCCCCGGTTTTCGGCAAAATTGTCGGAGAGCAGCTGTTCTTCGGGGGTGAGGGCAAACATGTCGGTGGTGTGCCGCCCTTCGGCCCTGGCCTGCTCCTGGGCCCTGCGCCGCTCTTCGGCAATAACCTGGCGAATTTGGTTTTGCAGCTGCCGGGCCGCCTCTTCCTGTTCATTGAGTTGTTGCAAGAGTTCCTGCTCCCTTGTCTGAAGCTGGGTAACGGTCCGCTGCTGGGCATCCTTTTCCCTGGCCAGGTCGCGCACCTCGGTGCGCTGCCGTGCCAGCAACAACTGTTGACGGTCGCGCTCATTTTCCAGTTCTGCGATCTGCAGACCGATCTGTTGCCGGGTTTCCTGGATTTGTCCGGCCTGGAGTTGCCGGTGGCGCGCATATTGCTGGAGGTAACGCATCCGGAGATAGGCCTGGTTAAAATCCCGGGAGGAGAAGATGAACATCAGCCGCTGGATGGCATCCTGGTTGCGGGCGGCCTGCTGTATCATGCGGGCATACGAAATCTTGAGTTCTTCCAGTTCGGCTTCCAGTTCGGCGATGGAACGGTTGAGCCCGACAATGCGGCGGTTGATCAGGCTGATCTCGTTCTGAATGGTTCCGAGGAGTTGCTCACGGCGGCTGATCTGGTTGTTGAGCATGACCAACTGCCCCAGATTGACCTCTGCTGTGCGCTGGGTTTCCTGAAGAAGCCTGCTGGTGATGCGGATCTCCTCTTCGATGGCCGCCTTATTGCGTTCGAGTTCCTCCCTGTCCTGGGCTGTTGCGTTGTATGGTGCTGCCGAAGCGACCAGCGCAAGGAGGCATATGAAGTGTGTAAGTAGTTTGTCCATAAGCAGGTATTCCTTCGCGTTGCCAACAGCTTTGCGTCTCCCCTAGTTGTTCATGGGCATATAACGTTCGGGCACAACAAAGGTCATGTCCATGGGCTGGTTGATGGTGGTCCGGCTATACCTGATGGTAAGCTCGGCCCTTGTGCCGGGGTCGATGAATACCATCGACAGTTCCAGGGGCAGCCGCTGCCCGCCGATCAGATCGAAGCGGCTGTAGAGTGTGCGAAGGCTCCTTCGCATTTCGGGTTCATAGATCAAATTCTCCCTGATGCGGTAGGTGTTGTTGTCGAGCCAGATGTTTTGTTCAAAGTTCATCCCGGGCAAGGAGGGTGACAGCGGATAACGGTTCTCGGTTTGCAGCAACACCCTGTCGGTTGCGGGGGTGACCCGGAAGTGTTCGGTGGTATAATGCCCGAAGTCGTTGCCTACCAGTATGGCCTCCAGCATGTGGTAGTCGAGGTTTGTGTTCAGCATGTTGTTGATCAGTTCCATCCCCCCTTCGTAATAGGTGCCTTCGAGGCGGTTGATTATCCTCACCTCCCTGGGGGTAATCAGCACNCTGAGCAGTTCGATGCCCAGCACCGGCGCCACGGAAATAAAGATGGCTGAGTCTTTCCTGATCCTCAGGTTGCCGCTTAGGCTGTAGTTGCTGTTGTCGATGGTGGCGGTGCCCGAAAAGCGGGTGGCGAAAAAGTCGAAGGATGCCTCTCCGGCCCTCAGGGCGGTAATTGTGCGCGACACGGCCACATCGGGTGGCTCTACTTCGGGGATGACGGGCTCGGTAACCACCCTGGCAGGGGTGCAGGCGTGAATGCCCAATGCAATAAGAAAGATCAGCGGGAGATACTTTTTCAACACAGCCTGGTTTTATTCATACAACGTACGTTCTTCTATTTTCTTATGAAGCAATGCCGATCCGTTGCCGGCCTCCAGGGCTTTTTCCCAGTAACGGACGGCCTTGTCCCTGTCGCCCAGCCGGTACATGACATCGCCGTAATGTTCAAGGATGGCTGCAGTTGGCTCCGGCGAGTTTTCGAGGGCTTTGCCGATCCAGGTTTTCGCTTCGGTGTAGTTGCTCATTTGGTACATGATCCAGCCATAGGTGTCCTGGAAGGCTGCATTGCCCGGCTCCAGGTGGTTGGCCCGCTCCGACATTTCGCGGGCCTGGGCAAGGCGGGTCTTGCGTTCGGCCAGGTGGTAGCTGTAATTGTTCAGGGCGGTGGCATTGTCGGGGTTGACTTCCAGGGCTTGCTCGTAATAACTGTCTGATGCTTCGTGGTCGCCCAAAAAATAATGGGTGTCGCCAAGCATGGTCAGAAAGTCCTGCTGCAGCTCCTGGTCTTCGATTGCCAGCGAAAGGCCGTAGCTGAGCGTGGCGGCGGCGTCTTCGTAGTTTTTCAACTGCATATTGGCCAGGCCGTTGAACAGGAAAATGACGGCATGCTCAAAAAAATACTCCAGGGCCATGTCGGAATGGGTGAGCATGGCTTCGAAGTCGGCCAGCCTCAGGTCGATGCTGAGTATCTGCTGCCATACCTGAAGGCTGGAGGGGTCGAGGCGGGCTCCCTGCAAATACATTTCACGGGCTTCTTCCAGGCGTTCGTCCATATGCAGCACATCGGCATGCACCAGGTGCGAATCCGCCTCGCCGGGATGGATTTCGATCAGCATGGACGACAGCTCCAGGGCCTGTTGCAGGTAGGCGGGGTCGTGGTCGGCCATGCGCATATAGGAATAGATGATGCGGATCTTGCCTTCGACGCCCAGTTCGGGATTGGAGAAGGCTTCCCTCAAATAGTCGAAGGCCTTGCCGGGTTCTCCGGCTTCCTGGTAGTAATCGGCGAGCAACAGCATGGCCACATGGTTGCCGGGGTCGCGTTCAAGCAGTTGCTGGTACACCTCCCTGGCCTTATCTGCCTGCCCGGTTTCCATGTAGAGGTCGCCCAGCAGTTCGTAGAAGAGGGGCTCGTAGGGAAAGTAACCGATCATCTTTACGGCCTCGCCGATGGCTTTTTCGTATTGCCCCTGGTTAACCCAGATCTTTTGTTTTTGCAGGCTCACCTCTTCCGAAATGCCGGTCAGGGTCTCAATGTGGTTCAGCACCCCGATGGCTTTGTCGTACTTTTCGTTGTACAGGTACACGTTCACCAGGTTGTGGTGTACTTCCAGGTTCTCGGGATCGTTTCCGGCCAGCTCTTCATAGATGCGCATGGCCCTGGGGAGTTCGTCCTTGAGTATGTGGATGTCGGCCAGCACCATCTGGTAATAGGGGTTGGCCGGATCAAGGCTGGTGGCTCCCCTGGCGTAGTCGAGGGCTGTGTCGAAATCCCCGTTCATGGCGTGTATCTTGGCCAGTGAGTAAAGGGCTGCGTCGTTGCGCGGATCGATCCTGGCCGCTTCGTGGTAGAGCGCGGCGGCCTGCGACCAGTTGCCAAGCATCTTTTGCCTGGCGGCTTCCACCAGGGTGGCGGTGCTTTTCAGCTGTTCGGTTTCCGACACCTCGGGGGGCATCTGGGCCTGTCGGACGGGGTTGGCCGCCACCTGCTCCCTGGCGCTTGAACAGGACAGGGCCATCAGGGCCGGTATGAGGATCAACAATGCTCTTTTCATAAATGCTTGCTTATTTGGTGCCGGTATGGCCAAAGCCCCCTGCTCCGCGTATTGTTTCGCTGAGTGAGGCGGACTGTACGAGTTCGGCCCGCTCGTGGGGGGCAATCACCATCTGTGCGATCCGGTCGCCGTGTTGCACCTCGTACTCCTGGTCCGAAAGGTTGACCAGGATCACCTTGATCTCGCCCCGGTAGTCGGCGTCGATGGTGCCGGGGGCGTTCAGCACGCTGATGCCCCTTTTGGCCGCCAGCCCGCTGCGGGGCCTTACCTGTGCCTCAAAGCCCGGGGGCAGCTCGATGAACAAGCCCGTGCCCACCAGGCATCGCCCCAGGGGTTTCAATACCACGGGCTCTTCGAGGTTTGCGCGCAGGTCCATCCCAGCCGAGAAGCCGGTTTCGTATGCAGGCAGCGGATTGTCCGAACGGTTTACGATGTTTATTTTCACGCGGGTATAATTTATTGTATTTCGGAAAGGCGAAACGCCGATTTGCGTATTCTTGCCGGCAGAGCGGCAGTTAAAACCCAGGAAAATCCAAACAGGTTTAAAAGTTTAATAGTTTAAGTGTTTAGTTTTCAACTCTTCAACTTTTCAACTCTTCAACTTTTCAACTTTTTCGTTCATTCGTTCTGTCGTTCCTTCGTTCCTCCGTCTTCCGTCTTCCTTTTTCCTTGCAATTTCCAGTTTCATTTCTTTTCCTTTGGTTGTACTTTTTCTTTTGGCGATCAAAAGAAAAAGTACCAAAAAGAAAAA
>SL_3KL_010_SEDDRAFT_10002441_pt1 | contig 16958 bp, 13 predicted proteins | sample SodLakKL_010_SED_2_FD_10381 | JGI IMG/M metagenome (IMG submission 10381) | reverse complement strand
TGCCGCTTCTTTTTTGCTTTTAAGGGGATAACGGGAAATCTGCTTTTTATTGTCTATGATGGTGATTTTGTTTGTGTGGTGAGAGAAGCCGGCGCCCGGGTCATTCAGGGAATTCAATACGATCATATCCAGGTTTTTGGACTGCAGTTTTTTCATGGCATTTGCTTCTTCATTGTCTGTTTCCAGGGCGAAGCCTACCAGAATCTGTGACTTTTTTTTCTGTCCCATTTCCAGCAAAATGTCTTTGGTGCGGATCAGGTTTACAGTCAGCGACGATTTTTTCTGTTCTTTTTTGATTTTCTTGTCATGGGGTTTCCCGGGGGTAAAATCGGCAACGGCTGCAGCCATAATCACCGCGTCTGAATCCGTATAATGTTCCATACAAGCTTCGTACATTTCGCGGGCTGTGCGCACCTTGACCAGTTTTATTCCCAAGGGTGCTTTCAGGTCACAAGGGCCCGATACCAGAGTCACTCCGGCTCCCCTTGCGGCGAGTTCGCCGGCCAGTGCATATCCCATCTGACCTGATGCGTGGTTTCCAATGTACCTGACCGGGTCAATGGCCTCGTGCGTGGGACCTGCGCTCACCAGGACCTGTTTGCCGTGCAGCGATTTTTCCCTGACATGGAAAAAATCCTGTACAATGCCAAATATCTCCCCGGGTTCCTCCATGCGGCCACGGCCTTCATAACCGCAGGCAAGGTAGCCCTCAGCCGGTTCAATGATATGCACTCTATGGCTTTTCAGTGTCCTGATGTTTTGTTGGACTGCAAAATGTTCGTACATCTTGCAGTTCATGGCGGGCGCAACAAACACCTGCTTATTGAAGGCAAGCAGCGTGGTGGACAGGGCATCGTCGGCAATGCCATTGGCAAATTTTCCAATGATATTGGCAGTGGCAGGGGCCACTACAAGCACATCACCCCAGTCGGTCAGGGCAACATGTTCAGTGGTATAATCATTTTGCGTACCGAATACCTGATCGTACACCTTGTTTTCCGACAAGGACTCCAGGGTAACGCGTGTAATGAACTCCATGGCATTGGGGGTTGTAACAACCCTTACCTGTGCACCTGCTCTCCTGAAAAGGCGGATCAGGAAAGCGGCCTTATAGGCAGCGATGCCTCCCGAAATACCAAGTATGATCTTTTTCCCTTTCAAAATGAATGCATACTAAAAAGCCTGCCCCGGGATTGTTCCCAAAAGGAAGTGTGAGCCGGACCTGCTTGTTAAGCGTCTTTTTCCGTATCGGGTATTCTGTAATAAACGTTGTTATTCTCAAATTCTGAGATGGCGATCAGGCTTGGCTTGGGCAATTGTTCATAATGCTTTGCAATTTCAATCTGTTCCCGGTTTTCAAAAACCTCTTCGAGGTTGTCTGTTGAACTGGAAAACTCCTCAAGTTTTGCATTTAGCTCCTCTTTCACCTCCTGGCCAATCTGATTGGCCCTTTTTGAGATGATAACCACTGACTGGTACAAATTGCCGGTGTCTTTGTCAAATTGCCTTAAATCGCGCGTTACGGTAGTGATTTCCGGTTTGATTTTTTTTGTGTCCATATTATTGATGATTGTTTTCGTTGATTGATGCTGCCTGCTCCTGCTCCCTTTGTTGAAAGCGTGCAATAACCTCACTGGCCCTATCTCTCATTTCGGTGGCGTCTTGCCGGTATTGGCTGTCGGGGTAGCGTTGAACAAAGGCATTGTATGTTCTTATTACTTCATTGTAACGCTCTTCCTGTCGTTGTGGTATGCTGTTGTATGCATATTCGTAGTAGGCCTTAATGGTCAGGAACATGGCTTCTTCCCTGTATTGGGAATCGGGAAAATCCTTGTTCATTGTTTCAAATGTGGTGGCTGCGGCTACATAGTCAGAAATATTCAGGTACAGTTTCCCGGTTTCGAAACGTTTTTTTTCAAGCTTTACGCGGAGTTCATCGATGCGTTCGTTGGCGTCTGCCACCCTGTCGCTTTGCGGGTAGCGGTTGATAAAATTCTGCAGTTCACGGATCGCCTGGCGGGTATTTGTCTGATCAAGTGAATAACGTGGAGATTCGAGATACTGGCAATATGCACTCAAATAGGTAAACTCCTCCGCATGCTCGCTTTGGGGGAATGCGTTCACATAGGACTTGAAATAATGGCTTGCCAGGGTGTACTCCCTGTTTTTAAAGTGCGCCATGGCAAAATAGTAATTGATCCGGCGGGCCTCTGCTGTACCCCGGTATATGGGTATGATGTCGGCCAGCAAAGTGATGGCCCGGCCATAATCTTCTTCTTCATAATATTCCAGTGCCCGCTTGTATTTTAGTTCGTAATCATCGCTTTTGAGCAGGCGCTGATACTGGCTGCATGACTGGACAATAAGAATTATGATCAGTATCCCGGTAAACCTGGCTGTAATGTTTATTTTTTGCATGTAAAAAACCTTCTTTCAGAGATAAATTGCCTTGCCGGGATGCAAAACCCTGCAAACAGGGTGCAAAGATAGGCATTTTTACCATTGCAAACTCCAAAAAAACCTTAAATGAAATCCTTAAGCGGATTTGACCTCAACTCCTGAGAACAAAAGAAATCCTTTAATGACCAAAGTTTTTTGTTCATTCGCTAAAGGTTTTTGATCTGCCAGATACCGTTTGTCAGAGAAGCCGGCAAAAATGGTGGTGGTTTCAGAGCGTACCGTCCAGTCGTTGGGCACAAAAATTTCACAACCGCCAAACAGGCATGAAACGTGCAATATATTGGGACCAGGGGCCAGTGAGGTATTACGAAACCGGATGTCTGCCCCGCCAAATATACAAACCACTTCACCACCACGAAATTGATCAGATTGCACCACGCGGGTTCCGCCGCTGAAAATGTGCACGGCCTGCAGGTCATTTTCGGCGTCGGTCACCACCGAATCATGGTCTCTTTTTTTTTTGCGTATATAGCGTGGGAAAACCAGCAGAAATCCCGCGATTACAAATAAAGCGGGGATGGCAAATCTGAATATCTCCCTGAAGCCGATGCCAAAATAAGATTTTGACAAAAATACCGTCCCGATGATCAACAGGACCAGTCCCGTGCTCCTGTTGTCCTCCGAGACAAGGAAAAAAATGCCCAATATGATAAGGATCATTTGCCATGAAAACAAAAAGCCAGGAAAAGCAAACGGAATATCGACGCCGATAATGCGCAGCAGGAGAATGGCTCCCGCGGCAATAAACAAGACCCCGATCAGGATACGCAATGCATTGTTTGTGTTCATCTGATATAATTTTTATGTTTGATTGATATTTTGTAATAGTTGGTCAGTTGTTTGCGCTGAACCAAAAATAATACATTTTTCGATTCAATATGTATCCCATAAACATATCAGGTGACATTTTTGTTATCTTTTCGTACAATCATAACAAACTATGCTGCGCATGCCTGAAAGACGAAAAATAATACGGCAACTATTGTTGCTCGCCATGATATTGTTTTCACATGCCGTCATGGCACAGCAAGGCACCATCCGGGGCCGTGTGTTTGATGAAGAGACCAATGAGGGCTTGCCTTTTGTAAATCTTGTCATTGACGGAACCAATATCGGCAGTACGACCGATTTGGACGGGAACTTTCTTTTTACCGGTATTTCCCCGGGGTTTGTGCGCCTTCGTGTGTCGGCCGTTGGTTATGAAACCAGGGTAAGTGCCGAGATCATGGTGACCGGTACCCGCACCGCAAACATTGACATTGGGTTGCAGGAGGTCAGTGTGGAACTTGAAGCAGTGGAGGTCACTGCTTCGCAGTTTGAACGCAGTGACCAAAGCCCGGTATCGCTGCGGAGATTGGGCATCAAGGAAATTGAGCGAAGCCCCGGGGGCAACCGGGATATCTCCAAGGTGATCCAGGGCTTGCCAGGTGTAGCATCTACGCCCGCATTCCGGAATGACGTCATTGTGCGTGGCGGAGGACCGGCGGAAAACAGCTTCTTTCTGGACGGGGTTGAAATTCCAAACATCAACCATTTTGCCACACAGGGTGCCAGCGGGGGACCGGTTGGCATACTGAACACAGACTTTATCCGTGAAGTGGAAATGTATTCCGGTGCATTTCCTGCAAACCGGGGTGACGCCATGAGTTCGGTATTTGAATTCAGGCAAGTGAACGGGAACAGCGACAAACTTAATTTCCAGGCTACTTTGGGTGCCAGCGACCTGGCTCTGACAGCCGATGGCCCCCTGGGACCCAATACTACATTTATTGCATCGGCCCGGAGATCATATCTGCAGTTTCTCTTTGGAGTGGTCGGACTGCCCTTTTTGCCTACCTACAATGGATTTCAGTTCAAAACCAACACACGGGTTAGTGAAAATGCCACATTGAGTTTCATCGGGTTGGGGGCCATAGACCTGTTCGATCTGAACCTTGAGGCCAACGAAACTCCTGAACAGCGTTACATTCTTGATTACCTGCCTGTGAATGAACAGTGGAACTATGCTTTGGGAGCTGTTTACCGCAGATTCAGGTCAAACGGGACAGAGACATGGGTGCTCAGCAGAAACATGTTGCGTAACATGGCTTACAAATATCCCGGCAACATAGAAACACTGCCGCGCTTGCTTGATTATGAATCTGATGAAATAGAAAACAAACTCAGGTTTGAACGTTCCCTGACCCTGGGTGACTATCGGTTGAACTTTGGTGCCGGCGGAGAATATGCACGATACTTTAACCAGACTATGCAGCAGGTTTTTATCAATAACCAGCTCGATAAAATTGATTATGATACCCAATTTGACCTGTATAAATGGAGTATGTTTGCCCAGGCCACGCGGCGCATCATCGACGATCGCCTGTCCCTTTCGCTTGGCTTAAGAAGTGATGCCAACAATTATTCATCCAGGATGTCAAACTTACTCGACCAGTTATCCCCCCGTTTTTCCGCTTCCTACAGATTGCGTGACAACTTATACCTGAATTTCAATACCGGCAGGTATTATCAGCTTCCGGCCTATACAACCATGGGTTTCCGCAACAATGAAGGATTGTTGATCAACAGGGAGAACCAGTTGACCTATATATCGTCAGACCATGTGGTGGCAGGCTTCGAATTGTTGCCTGACCGGAACAGCACGCTGTCGATTGAGGGTTTTTACAAAGTTTATGACAATTATCCTTTTTCGGTAAATGATTCCGTTGCACTCGGAAGCAGTTCAGCTGATTTTGGCATTGTGGGTGCTGAAGAGGTCACTTCTACAGGCGAAGGAAGGGCTTTCGGTGCAGAGGTTTTCTACCGGAACCAGGATCTCAGGAAGTGGAACATTATTATGTCATATACCCTGGTGCGCAGCGAATTCAAAGACATTCATTCCAAATATGTCCCTTCGGCATGGGACAACAGGCACATTGTGAACCTTACCGGCCTGAGAGATCTGCCCAACAACTGGGAAATCGGGTTTAAATGGAAATACAGCGGCGGGAGCCCGTTTACCCCTTATGATGCGGAATTGTCGAGCCGGGTATCCGCCTGGGATGTGCAAGGCATGGGATACTTTGATTACAGCCGGTTTAACTCAGAAAGGCTCCCGGCTTTTCATCAACTGGATGTCCGGGTTGACAAGCAGTTTTACCTGGCAAATTTCTCCCTGATGCTTTATTTGGATATTCAGAATGTATATAATTTTAAATCGACACAACCACCCATCCTAACATTGGAAGAGGATGAAGCAGGCATGCCTGTCATTTACGAAGACAATGGCATCATGCGTTACCGTCTGAAAGAATTACAGAACAGTTTCGGAAATATTCTGCCGAGCATCGGGATCATCATCATCATTTGATATACCAAAAGAGCAACTCACATGAAAGTTTTTCCAAAAAGCGCAGCCATGTTCCATGTACCGGTTATTTTTATCGCCATACTATTTATTTCAGGCTTTACCGTGCATCCGGAAAGTCAATTCCGCCGGAAAAGCAAAACAATGGAGCAGGAACCCGTCCAGGAGATCATCACCACTTTGGATATGGAGGGTCATGCACTTGAAATCATTTTTATGAAAGGCAAAGCACACAACCACCCGCTGATGGCCATATGGATAGAAGACCTGGACAGCAATTATATACAAACCTTATATGTTGCCGAATCCATTGGCAAAGGGTTTTTCCGGCATGGTGATCCATCGAGCGGCAGATGGATGCCCGGGCCGGTTCGCAGGCCTGCTGCCCTGCCCTATTGGGGGCATCAAAGAGGCGTCAGGGCTGATGACGGATATTATATCCCGACACCGGAAGAACCCATGCCCGATGCCATTACAGGCGCCACACCAAAAGGCAGTTTCATGCTGCATACACAAACACCCGGTACAGACCTGAAAAAATTTCGCCTGTTGTTCGAAATCAATCAGTCGTGGGACTGGAATGAATACTGGACCAATACCCTGTATCCCGACGATGAACATTATATGTCTTCGAGCCAGCCTGCCCTGGTGTATGAAGTTCACATTGACCTCGGCTGTGGGACAGCCGAATATGAACTTATACCCATTGGCCACAGCCACTGGTCAGGCCGCAATGGCAAATTATACCCCGGCCTGCATACCCTGACCACCGCCCTGAATATCGCAGAATCCATTCACGTCCGCATTCCCCGCGATTAAGCATCCATGCTTACGAAAATCCATATCTTTGAAAAAACTTTTTTTCATGAATGGTATTGTAAGCCCCGAATTGCTTGAAAAGGTTACCTATCTTCGCCATACCTTGCATCAGCATCCTGAACTTTCGGGCCGGGAGCAAATGACAGCGTCAAGAGTCAAGGACTTTTTGCTGGCGCAAGACCCCGATCGGTTGGTGGAAGGGCTGGGTGGACATGGCCTGGCAGCATTATATGACAGTGGGAACCAAGGCCCCACGGTGTTGCTGAGGGCTGACCTGGATGCATTGCCCATTGATGAAGTGAACAATATCCCTTACCGGAGCCGTCATCAGGGTGTGTCGCATGCCTGCGGACACGACGGCCACATGGCTATCCTGTCGGGAGTTGCCATGATTTTGCGCAAACACAGGCCACGTGTTGGCCGTGTGGTTTTATTGTTTCAACCCGAGGAAGAGAACGGACAGGGTGCTGCCAGGGTGTTGGATGATAAACAATTCCAACTCTTACGGCCCGATTATGTGTTTGCACTGCACAACCTTCCCGGGTTTAAAAAAAATACCGTGGTGATCAAAGAGGGGCCTTTTGCAGCTGCATCCAAAGGGATGATCATCCGTATGCAGGGAAAATCCTCGCATGCAGCCCATCCGGAACAGGGCCTGAGTCCGGTTCATATGATGACCGAACTGATCCGGGAATTGATGCATTTGCCGGAGAAAAACCACCTGTTTAAGGATTTCACACTGTTAACCATTATTCATGCCAGGCTTGGGGACATCGCATTTGGAACCAATCCGGGCAAGGCCGAGGTAATGGCCACATTGAGGACCTTCCTGAATGATGACATGCGGGAACTGCGGAAACATGCCGGCGAACTGGTCCACCTGCTTGGACGTAATCATAAGATCGGTGTGGAAATTGATGATACGGAAGATTTTCCTGCCACCATAAACGATCCTTATGCCACCAGGATCGTGCAAAAGGCCATTGAAAAAACCCGGGCAGGATCCATAACCATTGATGACCCTTTTCGTTGGTCGGAAGATTTCGGACATTTCACATCCACAACCAAAGGAGCCTTATTTGGCATAGGATCGGGCAAATCACATCCCAGTTTGCATAATCATGATTATAATTTTCCCGATGAAATACTCAAGACAGGTATTTCAATGATGTACCATATTGCAGATCAAATAGTAAACACAAAAAAAAATGTTTAACACTTCTTTTATTGAGATCAGCAAAAAAGCATTCAGAAGCAACATCCGTTACCTGAAAAAAATCATTGGAAACGACGTGGTCTTTTCTTCGGTAGTCAAAGGGAATGCGTATGGTCATGGCATAGAGAATATCATTCCGCTGGCCGAAGAATCAGGCATAGGTCATTTTTCTGTGTTTAGTGCCAATGAGGCTTTGGATGCCATCCGGGTAATGTCGCCCGGCAGCCGGCTTATGATCATGGGGTATCTCGACGATCCGGAGATTGAGTGGGCGATCGGTCACGACGTTGAGTTTTTTGTGTTCGACCGGGATCGTTTGACCAAAGCCATTGAAACAGCCAAAATGCTCCGAAAGAAAGCACAGATACACATTGAGGTGGAAACCGGCTTTCACCGTACGGGCTTTGAATATAGCAGGATGGGCGATCTGGTAAAGTACCTTAAACGCGAACATGATCATTATGTTTTTCAGGGTTTATGCACCCATTATGCGGGCGCAGAAAGCCTTTCAAATTATTTACGGATAAAGAACCAGATCGCGCTGTTCCGGAAATTCAACCGGTATTTCGCCCGCCACGGACGGGAACCACTGCTGCGTCATACGGCTTGTTCGGCCGCAGCGCTCACATATCCGGCAACCATTATGGATATGGTACGTTTTGGCATTGCCCAGTATGGTTTTTGGCCAAGCCCGGAAACCCATATGTTCCGATTCAGGAAAGACACCCGCGACACGAACCCGCTGCGCAGAATGTTGTCATGGAAATCCAGGGTGATGGTGGTTAAGGAAGTGGAAGCAGGCAACTTCATTGGATATGGCAGTTCCTTCCTTGCCAATAAAAAACTCAGGATCGCCATCATTCCGGTGGGTTATGCAAACGGATTCAGTCGTGCACTGAGCAACACCGGCAGGGTGCTGATCCGGGGCCGCCGGGTACCGGTTATCGGTACGGTGACCATGAATACGATGACAGTGAACGTTACGGACATACCTGGCGTTGAGCGTGGCGACGAAGTGGTCATTATCGGAAAACAGAAACGAATGAGCATCAGCATCGCCTCATTTTGTGAGATGAGTGAACAGCTGAATTACCAGTTATTAACCAGGTTGCCGTCCAATATTCCGCGCATTGTTGTTCCATAAACCCAAGAAACATGAGCCATTCACTGAAAAGTTTTGCCAGCGACAACAACGCCCCGGTGCATGATGCCGTTTTTCAGGCCATGCTGGAATCAAACCGTGGCGATGCCATTGGCTATGGGGATGATATACACACCATGGCTGCAGAAAAGCATTTTAAAGAGATCTTTGGAAAGGATGCCAGGGTTTTCTTTATGCTTACCGGTACAGGGGCCAATGCAGCGGGTTTGTCGCACATCACAAGACCCTACCATGCCATTGTTTGTTCAGACAAGGCCCACATGGAAAATGACGAATGCGGGGCACCGGAAAAAATAACGGGATGTAAACTGATACGGCTGCCATCGGAAGATGGGAAAATCAAACCATCCCAGATACTCCCCCATCTGGATTCTATTGGCTTTCAGCATCATTCGCAACCAAAGGTCGTGTCTGTCACCCAGGCAACCGAACTTGGAACGGTTTATCGGCCGGAGGAGATCAGTGAAATTGCCCATTTTACCAGGGAGCATGACCTTTACCTGCATATGGACGGGGCCCGCCTGGCCAATGCTGCGGCCAGCCTCGATCTTTCTCTTTCTGAAATCTCCGGGAAAGCCGGGGTGGACCTGTTGTCATTTGGAGGAACCAAAAATGGCGCAATGGCCGCCGAGGCCCTGATATTTTTCAACCAGGATCTTGCCGACGGGTTTGAATACACGCGAAAACAATCCATGCAACTGATGTCAAAAATGCGTTATATCAGTGCACAGTTCAATGCACTATTTTCAGGTGGCCTGTGGCTTGAAAACGCCAGAAAAGCCAACCGGATGGCCAAAATGCTTGCGGAAAGAATTGAAGACATCCCATCCATCACCATTACCCAGCAGGTGGAAACCAACGGTGTTTTTGCCATGATGCCCAGGGCAGCGATTGAAAAGTTAAGGCGCCGGTACTTTTTTTACACCTGGGATGCAAGAAAGAATGAAGTCCGCTGGATGACCTCTTACAATACCACAGAACATGACATAGACGGGTTTGTTGAGGCCATCAGAGAATCCCTGCGCAAATGATGTTTCTGTTTACAATTTAGCAAGGTTTGCGTGCCCGCAGGTAACGATCCCTGTCATGAATGTCTTGCCTGATGGAGGCTTCCATGAATCCCGCCATGGCCATTTGTTGAAGGCATTGGTTCGCCAGGGCCTCATTGATCTCAAAGAACACCCATCCGCCAGGCCTGAGCCATTGCATGGCCCTGGAGGCAATGGCCCTGTAATAGATCAGGGGATCGTTGTCCGGAACGAACAATGCCTGCGAAGGTTCATAACCGGTCACGTTGCCGGCCATGACGGTTTTTTCCGATTCCCTTACATATGGCGGGTTGCTGATGATATAATCCACGGCTCCCTCAAATCCGCCTGTGGTTCCTTCAGAAAAAACATCCAATACAAAAGAATCGATTTTTACATTGTTAATCAATGCATTATATCTTGCCACCTCAAGTATTTTTTCAGATATATCACAGGCCAACACCCGATGAAAGGGAAAATAACCGGCCAGCGCTATGGCCATGCAACCACTCCCGGTACCCACATCCAGAATATGGCATCCTTTATCTCCCCCGCGCTTGTCCGCCTCAATTTTTTCTTTGAGCCACAAAACCAAACCCTCTGTTTCCTGCCTGGGAATCAAAATGCCTGGCCTGACATGGATGGGATGGTTTAAAAAGTCAGTGACTCCGGTAATGTATTGAACGGGTTCACCCAGATTCAGCCTTCTCTGTACTTTTTTCAGGATGACTATGTCTGATTCCGGCAATCTTTTTTCCGCTTCCAATATACGCTGGGTTGCTGACAAGCCAAATAACCTGAAGAACACTTCGTTGGCGATGGCTGCCTGCTCTCTTTCTCCATGATCAGTTTTTAGTCCACTCTTAAACCAATGGTAGAGATCATGTATTTTATTGCTCTTAAAATCTAACATTTATGACTTATACGTGTTTTTCCGCATGATATGAAGACCTAACCAGTGGGGCACTTTCAACGAATAAAAACCCCTTATCCCGGGCAATGTCCCCGTAGCGCCTGAAGTCATCCGGATGAATGTACTGCCGGACAGGAAGGCATTTCCTGGAAGGTTGAAGGTACTGTCCTATGGTGAGAACCTGGCAGTGTACTTTTCTCAGGTCATCCATGGTTTGCAGAATCTCATCTTCTGTTTCACCAAGCCCCAGCATGATGCCCGATTTTGTCCTGACCCTGCTTTGACGGGCTATATAATCGAGTACTCCAAGACTCCTTTCGTAGGCTGCATATGCACGGACCTTTGCGGTTAATCTTCTGACCGTTTCCAGATTGTGGCTGATCACTTCCGGCCCGGCATCCATGACGGCACTGATCGCTTCTTCATTGCCCTGGAAATCGGGGATCAGTGCCTCAATGCTTGTTTGCGGTGCCGTTTTCTTTATCGCGCGAATGGTTTGTGCCCAATGTACAGCACCTCCGTCGGGCAAATCGTCCCGGTCGACACTTGTGATCACGCAATGCTTTACCCCTGCTGAACGGACCGCATTGGCCACCTCTTCGGGCTCATTTGTGTCAGGGGCATGTGGTTTCCCAGTTTGAACATTGCAAAAGCGGCAACTGCGCGTGCAGATATTCCCGAGGATCATAAAAGTAGCGGTTCCATGACTCCAGCACTCCCCTTTGTTGGGGCATGCACCGCTTTCACAAATGGTATGCAAGCCTCCGGCTTTCAGCTTGGTTTTCATCTGGCTGTAATCATGGGCCCTTGTCATTTGTGTACGGAGCCACGCCGGCTTTCGCAAGTATGTTTGATCCCTTTCTTTCAAACCTTGTCAATGATTATGATATCAGAAGTTATAGGACAAAAATACGGCTTTTTATCCTGCTTCAATAAAAAAACCACTTCGCATCTTTGGTACGAAGTGGTTTAAGGTTTTGGGGTAACCGGCAGTTTGTCGTTAATTGCTCACAATAAGTATCGGCTTTCCATGATTGCTTTGCAGCACCTCCAGGGCTTTTGCGTACCCCAGGATATTGCCAACAACGTGTTGTCCGGGAAGATCCATATGTTCAGTGTTTGACTCGGATAACACGGGTTTTTCATTGGATAGTGCCTGTACCATGTTTTTGGGATGGGAAGACATCCGGCTTTTCAGGTAACGCACATACTTAATGATTTCTTTTTCATTGGTAGCAGATTGTTTCATAGGCTGTTATTTGGGTGTAAAATTTATTGTAAAACGAATGTCCATATCATATTATTTTATCAGACATGAAAAAAAAATTTCGTGTACATTTGCTTCATGTTATGTAAAAATTCTAGTCTATGAACCTACATGAATACCAGGGTAAACAATTGTTGATGCGTTACAAAGTACCGGTTGCCATGGGTATACTGGTTGAAAACCCCAAAGAGGCCATTGCGGCAGCAGAAAAGATCACCGAGGTTGCCGGGATCAGGTTATGGGCGGTGAAAGCACAGGTCCATGCAGGAGGCCGCGGCAAGGGTGGTGGCGTAAAAATTGCCAAAAGCTTTGCAGAGGTCGAAACCTATGCTTCCGAAATCATTGGCATGCGCCTGGTAACCCCCCAAACTTCAGCCCGCGGAAAACTGGTGAGAAAAGTATTGGTAGAGCAAGGCATTTATTATCCGGGTGAGAGTGAACCGGCAGAGTTTTACATGAGCATTTTGCTCAATCGCGAAAATTCAAGGAATATGATCGTATATTCCCCCCGTGGCGGGATGAATATTGAGGAAGTGGCCGAAGAAACCCCCGACCAGATCTTTACCGAAGAGATTGACCCGGTGGCCGGGGTCCAGCCTTTTCAGTGCAGGCGTATTGCCTTTAACCTGGGCCTGAAAGGCGAGGCCTTTAAAAATATGCTGCAGTTTGTACCCAAGCTGGTCAGGGCTTACCTGGAAAATGACGCCACCCTGGTAGAGATAAACCCATTGTTTAAAACCTCCGACAACAAAATACTGGTGGTGGATACCAAGATGACCATTGATGACAATGCCCTGTTCAGGCATCCGGACATTGTGGAGATGCGTGATATTCATGAAGAGGACCCCATGGAGGTGGAGGCCGGGAAACATGATCTTAATTATGTAAAACTCGACGGCAATGTGGGTTGTATGGTGAATGGCGCCGGACTGGCCATGGCCACCATGGACATCATCAAGTTGAGTGGTGGTGAACCTGCCAATTTTCTTGATGTGGGTGGTTCGGCCAGTGCAAAAAGGGTTGAGGAAGCCTTCCGGATCATTCTCAAAGATGCCAATGTCCAGGTAATCCTGATCAACATATTTGGCGGCATTGTCCGTTGCGACAGGGTGGCCAGGGGCATTGTAGATGCCTGCAAAAACATCGGGGAGATCAGCATCCCCATAATTGTCAGGCTGCAGGGAACAAATGCTGAAGAAGCCAAACAGATCATCGATTCTTCCGGCCTCAAAGTCCAATCGGCCATTCTGCTTAAAGATGCTGCCGACATGGTCACCCGGGCGATTGCCTGAATCTTTGTTTTTATTAACATTTTGAATTATTTATTAACAATGCCGCCCGGCTTTGCAGGCCATGCATTTTCTTTGTAAATTAGCATCAATATCGCGAACTGACACACATTTATTCACCAAACACAACACATCATGAAAAATTATTTACCCAAACTGACAACATCCTTGATGGCCCTTATGCTGCTGTTTTCCATTGGCAGCCTGGCCAATGACGGTCATAAGGATGTGGTGGAAGTGGCCAACCTTTATGAACTGCGGCAGCAGGAAGTGGGTGATGGGACCGTTTACCTGATTACAGGTGAGGTTGTCATCACTCATTTGCAACAAGCGTATCGCGGTCAGATTTACATTCAGGACGATTCAGGTGCCGTAATGATTGATGATCCGAATAATGTCATTGAAACACCTTATGAATTATATGACGGAATTACAGATCTCAGTGGAACACTGTCCGTTTTTCAGAACATGCTGCAACTAATTCCTGTCGAAGATCCGGGCGAGCCCAGCAGCCATGATAATGAAATAGTGCCACTGGAGTTGACACTTGAGGATCTCACCGAAGACCATCAGGCCATGTTGGTTTCACTGAAGGATGTTTCTTTTGACGAAGACAATCCAGAAACCTTCACCCATAATGAATCATATTACATATTCGATGATACAGGTGACGGGGTGATCCGCACTCCAAATTCTGCGGGATTGCTGGATTATTTTGGAGCCCAGGTCCCCGACACACCCATAGATATTATCGCCGTTGTACATCAACGGTTAGAAGTTACCAGGATACAGCCCCGTTCAATCGCCGACATGGGGTATACCGACATGCACAATATCGCCGCCTTGCGTAACCAGGAACCGGATGGTGAAACGGTATATACCCTCATCAGTGAAGCCATATTGACGTACCAGGAAGATTGGCGAAACAGCAAATATATTGAAGATGAAACGGCGGGTATACTGATAGATGATTCTCCCGGGATAATTACCACCCAATACGATATTTATGATGGCATCACAGGCATACAGGGAACCTTGAGTGTATTTGGAAATATGCTGCAGTTTGTCCCGCAGGAAGACCCTGGTGCGGCCACATCAAGCAACAATGTGATTGAACCATTGGTTATTACAATGGAGGAATTTGTGAATAATTTCATGGACTACCAGGCGCGACTGATTACCATTGAAAATGTATATTTTGCAGATCCCGAAGGAAATTTTGTCAATGGAACTGTTTATGATTTTACAGATGGTGACATTGTGGCAGAATTTCGCACTACTTTTTACGGGGTAGACTATATTGGTGATCCTATTCCCGAAGTACTGCTGAATCTAACCGGCCTTCCAAACTCCAGGGCCCAGGGTGATTTTTTAACGTCAAGGAACTGGGGTGATATAGAGACCCTGACTTATTATTCTGTCACTTTTGAAATTATGGATGAGGACGAAAACCCGATTGAAGATGCGATGCTTGTGTTTAGAGGCGACACGCTTGTTTCGGCGCCTTATTTTATAGAAGAGGTACCAGTGGGTACTCACCATTATGTAGCTTCCAGGGATGGATATCATTCTGCTTCAGGAAACGTATCAGTAACTGACAGCGATCTGATTCATCCTATTATCATGGTTGCAGTGGATGAGGACATGATCACCGAATTCCCCTGGTTTGAAGCTTTTGACGACGAAGAATTTCCGCCTGCAGGCTGGTCTCACTATGCCCTGGGTGATGCAGGTGGCTGGGAGCTGGCTGACGGACAAGCCTATCACGATTATACTGACCAGGGAGAAGCGGCAGACAGCTGGCTGGTTACCCCGCAAATTTTTCTGTCTGAAGATGAACATCTTCTGTTGACTTTCCTGCAGCGTAATCAGTTTATGACAGATTATGGCTACAGTGGTGTTATGGTATCTACAGGAAGCGGCAATCCTGTGCATGAACAATTTGTCGAATTATACGAATCGGATTCCAACATAGGCATTGCCGATCCCCATGAAGCCATGGTCGACCTGGCAGATTATGCTGGCAAGGTGATTTACCTGGCTTTTGTCTATCAGGGTGAATACGCGCACCGCTGGTGGGTGGATGACGTCATGATCGATTATGCTCCCGAAGCCATCGAAGTACCCGATATTGCCACCCTGCGTCAACAGCCGATGGGAGATCTGGCATACAGGATCACCGGCGAAGTGGTGATCACTCATTTACAGCAGGCATACCGTGGGCAGTTGTATATCCAGGATGAAACCGGGGCCATTTTGATCGATGATCCCAGCGGGATCATTGAAACACCTTACGGGTTATACGACGGCATTACTTATCTGACCGGAACATTGACCCAATTTCAGGATATGTTGCAGTTAATCCCCACAGAGGATCCCGGCGAGCCGACTTCGCACGACAATGAGGTGATCCCCTATGAAGTCACCCTGGCGGATCTTAATCCGGATATCCAGGGCTGGCTGGTAGTTGTCAGGGGTGTTTCCTTCTACGAGGACAACCCGGAAACCTTCACCCATAATGAATCATACTATATTTACGACGATACCGCTGACGGGGAAATACGTACGCCGAATTGGGAGGGTTTGCTGGATTATTTCGGGGAACCGGTCCCGGACACCCCAAAGGATTTGATTGGCGTTTTGCATCAGCGTTTTAATGTAGTCAGGCTGCAACCCCGCATGCTGGCTGATTTTATGGACCCTGACCCTTCTGATGTGCCTTTGACAGAAGCATCCGGTATCAAGGCATACCCCAATCCGGCCAACACCCGTTTAACCCTTGAAAGCGAAGGGCTTCACATCGAGCAGGTGCGTATATACAGTTTGAGCGGTCAGATGGTGATGCAGGTTAACACGGCTTCATCCGACCATATACAGTTGGATGTCAAAGGATTGAATACAGGCATGTATATTATTCAAGCCATTTCCGGAAACGACGTAAGAAGCCTCAAATTGCAAATAACCAGATAGGTCTGTTCCGGTTTGCATTTATAAAAATTAAAACCAAAGCCAAATGAAGCACAGATATTTATTCAATTTGTTTATGCTGGCTGCCATGCTGGTGCTGATGGGGCACCAGCTGGCGGCTTCAAACATCAAAGGCACCATCATTGACGAAGATGGAAACCGCCTGCCCGCAGCCCTTGTGGAACTGATCAATGTGGATACGGGCAGGACGTATGGCACCACCACCAATATAGAGGGTGAATTTTCGATCAATGTGGAAGCAGGTATTTACAGCGTTAATATCTCATACATGGGATACCTAGACAAACTGCTCACGGTGGATGCCACCACCGATACCGACCTGGGAATGATCACCATGGAGGTCAGCACCATCGGCCTGCAGGAAGTGATGGTGGTCTCATCCTATGCGCGCGACCGGCAGACCCCGGTGGCCATATCGAATATTTCGGCCGAAGCCATAACGGAACGGCTCGGCACGCAGGAATTCCCCC
>SL_3KL_010_SEDDRAFT_10002440_pt1 | contig 16962 bp, 28 predicted proteins | sample SodLakKL_010_SED_2_FD_10381 | JGI IMG/M metagenome (IMG submission 10381) | reverse complement strand
AATCACCTCTATCTACAGGCCGGACTTGTTAACCGCTACTCTGCAATGATGCATCCACAATGTGTATGTCAACGACCGCGGGTAAAGATTACCTCTTGGAGAATTGGGGTGCACGTCGCGCTTTTTTCAGACCGTACTTTTTCCGCTCTGTCATGCGCGAATCCCGGGTCAGCAGCCCTTCTTTTTTCAGAACCGGCCGATATTCGCCTTCCGCCAACTGCAGTGCCCGCGCAATACCATGCCGAATGGCGCCGGCCTGGCCGCTGACACCACCGCCTTCAACCTTGGCGATCACATCAAATTTGCCCCTCGTGCCGGTGAGTTCCAGGGGCCGTCGCAAGTCGACCTTCAGGGTTTCCAGTCCAAAATAATCGTCTATATCCTTGTTGTTAATGGTAATTTTACCTTCTCCGGGGATCAAGCGGACCCGGGCAATGGATTTTTTTCGTCTTCCCGTGCCAAAAAATTGTACCTGAGCCAAACTGTTTCCTCCTTTCCTATATTTCTCTTGCATTTCCTTAGTTTGCTGCTCCTATTCGGTTTTCCCGGCAACTCTTTTAGGGTTAAATACCCGGGCTTCAGGTTTTTGAGCCTGATGAGGGTGTTCCGGGCCTGCGTAGATTTTGATTTTTTTCAGCATGGCCCTACCGAGTCGGTTGGAAGGAAGCATCCGGCGGACTGCCAGATGAATCACGCGTTCCGGGTACCTTGCCATCATTTCTTCAAAAGGAATACCCTTGATCCCGCCGGGATAACCAGAATGGCGGTAATACATCTTTTGTCGTGCTTTCTTCCCGGTCAGCATCACTTTATCCGCGTTCACAACCACAATGTAATCTCCGGTGTCTACGTGGGGCGTGTATGTTGTTTTATGCTTACCTCGCAGCAGGCGAGCAATTTCGCTGGCCAGCCTTCCCAGCGGTTGCCCCGCCGCGTCAATCACGTACCATTTACGTTCAATGTCTTTTTCTTTCGCCATGTATGTCGTGCGCATCGTCATTAGGCCTGCTAGCTCCCGGGCATGATCTCCCGGGTCATCATTGCAGACTCTGCACACCTCCTTTCTGACTTGAATCATTAGACCTTCATATCCCTGCATCTCCAGGGGCATTGTCCGTTTTGGATGTCACAGGGAATATTTTAAACCATTCGGGGAACAACGTCAAGAAGACCCCTTCTTCGATCAATAAAAAACTTCTTCCAGGCAAAGCCCCCAGGCAGGAGCCGTTACACCAGCCTTTTTCCGGTTCCTGCTTTCGATAATGTCTGGTACTTCCCCGGGCCCCTTGCAGGCCCGCCCGACATCCACCAGGGTGCCCACGATATTGCGGACCATTTTATAAAGAAAACCGCTTCCTTCCAGGTAAAAATGGATAAGCTGGCCCTCTCGCTTGATTGATACTTCATCTAAGCGCCGCACCGTGGTCTCTACAGAACCACCAGTCGCCTGAAAACCTTTAAAGTCGTGTTCTCCTACCAGGGAAGCTGCTGCTGATCGCATTTCTTCCAGGTCCAGGCTAACGGGAAGATGCCAGGCATAGCGCCTCCAGAAGACATCTGGAAATTTTCCGTTGTCAACGGTATAGCGATAGCGTTTCCCCAGGGCATTTTTCCGTGCATCGAACGAATTCTTTTCCAGGCAAGAAGCGGTGACGACGATGTCTTTGGGCAGCAAGCCGTTTAAAGCATCGGGTAGACGTTCAACGGGGATACGCGGTGATGCAAAGTAATGAACGACCTGACCCCGTGCATGGGCGCCGGCATCCGTTCTACCGGCAGCGGTTACCCGGATGGGTTGATTAAAGAGTTTTTTCAGGCATGATTCCAGTACTTCCTGGATGGTCAAAGCATTTTTCTGGATTTGAAAACCGCTATACGCTGTACCCTCGTAGGAAAGTGTCAACCGGTAGTTTACCAATTCCAACATGCCATTGTCTTTAGAGCAAAGCATTTGTTTACACACCTGTCAAAATAATAAACACCAGGATTGCCGTCACGGTTGTAAGTCCATAATAATCCAGTGGGCGTGCTTGAAGTTCTCTCAAGCGGGTACGGCCTTGTCCCCCACGGTAACAGCGGGCTTCCATGGCTACTGCCAGTTCATCCGCCCTGCGAAAAGCGCTGACAAATAACGGCACCAGCAAGGGAACCAGGTTTCTGGCACGGCGAAAGATATTGCCCGTTTCAAAATCTGCTCCCCGGGCCATCTGGGCTTTGCGAATTTTATCCCCCTCCTCCATCAAGGTCGGAATAAAGCGCAGCGCAATAGTCATCATCATGGCAATTTCATGTCCCGGCACACCCATGCGACGGAAAGGACGGAGCAAATATTCAATTCCATCGGCAAAAGCAATGGGGGAGGTCGTCAGGGTGATCATAACCGTTGTCGTAACCAGCAGCACCAGCCTCAAGGTCATAAACGAGCCCAGGTAGATCCCAGCCTCTTCCACGGTCAGCGGCCCCCAACGGACATAAACCTGCCCCCCTTTTGTAAAAAGAAAATGCAAAATCAGGGTGATCAAGACGATTAAAAAAACAGGGCGCAGACCGCGAAAAAAATACCGCCAAGGAAGCCGGGTGGATAGAAAAATCATGAATATAAAAGAACCGAACAGCATGAAACCTAGAAACGTTTCAATCACGAATAGCGCGATAATGAGAACCAGCAGGCTCACCAGTTTGACGCGGGGGTCCATGCGGTGCAAAAGCGAGTTGCCCGGGAGGTAATGTCCGAGAGTTAAACTCCTCATGGATTTTACCCGACCCCTTCCCTGCGCGAACGTATGATCTCACGGCAAGCATCTTCTACGGAAAAGATATCGGTGCGAATCGTCTTACCCTTCCGGCAAATTTTTTGCATCAAGTCGGTTAATACAGGAATGCCCAGGCCGATCGCTTCCAGGGTTTCTTTCGACTGAAATATTTCCGCCGGTTGGCCCTGCAGCACAAGCCTCCCCGAGGCGAAAACAAACAGCCTCTCGGCAAGCAGGGCGATATCTTCCATGTTGTGCGTGACAAAAATAACGGTTACCTTCCCTTCCTGGTGGAGTCTCTTGATCCGGGCCAAAAAGTGCTTTCGACTGACCGGATCCATGCTTGCTGTCGGTTCGTCTAAAATAATTGCCTCCGGATACATGGACAGGATGCCTGCCATGGCCACTCTTCTCTTTTCTCCACCACTTAAACTGAAGGGAGAGCGCTGACTATAGGTGTGATAATCAAGTTCCACCCATTCCAGTCCATAACGAACACGTTCCTCCAGCTCTCTGCCCTCTACACCCATGTTGCGCGGACCGAAAGCCACATCTTTGAAGACAGTCTCTTCGAAGAGCTGGTGCTCGGGGTACTGAAAAAGCAGGGCTATGCGGGAACGCAGCCTTCGCAGGTCCGTTTTGCTGGACCACAAATTGTTGCCTTCAATCCAGATTTCTCCTGATGTGGGTTTAAGCAACCCATTTAAATGCTGCACCAGGGTTGATTTCCCCGAACCGGTTTCTCCGATTACACCAATAAATTCTCCTCGCTCAATGTCCAGGCTAACATCGGTTAACGCGTTAACCTGGAATGGGGTTCCCGGCATATACACATGAGTAAGGTTTTTCACTTCTATGAACATAGGTAGCTCACCAGGTCATCAGTGTCTAATATGCCTTTGGGAATGGTTAGCCCTTCCGCCCGCAGCATCTCGGCCAAGCGTGGTATTGGTGGAACTTCCAGCCCCAGGAGATGCAAATCTATGCTGCCGTTAAAAATCGTTTCAGGTTTACCCATGGCAGCAATTTCCCCACGGTGCATCACAATGACGCGGTCCGCCTGCAAGGCCTCTTCCATGAAGTGGGTAATGTGCACAACCGTGATATTCTCCTGGCGGTTCATGGAGTGAATGGTATCCAGGACCTCTTTGCGCCCCCGGGGATCCAGCATCGCCGTAGGTTCATCCAGCACCAGGCAGCGGGGTCGCATGGCAATCACTCCGGCAATAGCCAATCGCTGCTTCTGACCACCAGAAAGCAAGTGAGGAGCGTGTTCGGCATAAGCACTCAATCCAACCCGGTTCAGGGATTCCGTGATCCGCTGGAGAATCTCCGACGTTTCAACCCCCAGGTTTTCCAAGCCGAATGCCACATCTTCCTGTACAGTCGTGGCCACGATCTGGTTGTCAGGGTTTTGAAAAACCATCCCCACGCGGCGTCTTATTTCCCAGCGATGCTCTTCCACCCTGGTAGCGAAACCATCGACCTGGATTTCTCCAAAGAGGGGAATGAGCAGCGCATTCAGCAGCCGGGCCAGTGTAGATTTCCCCGAACCGTTCGGTCCGATCAAGGCAATATATTCTCCTTCTTCAACCTGCAAGGACAGATCGTTCACCGCTCGTAACGATTGCTTGTTTTCCAGGATATAATCGAAGGTCACATCTTTTAAATCAAGCAGTACACTGCGCACAAATGATCCCACCCTAAAAATGCCAGAAAAACCGACATAAACGGGAGAATTTGCCCGTTTATCGGCTTTTTCTGCTACTTCACCAGTTCCAAAACAACCATGGGAGCACCATCTCCCCGGCGGTGTGATGCCTTGATCAAGCGTGTATATCCGCCGTTTCGATCTTCATAGCGAGGACCGATGATCTCAAACAGCTTGGTGACAGCGCTTTCATCAAGCATGTAGGATAGGGCCTGCCGGCGGGAGTGAAGATTGCCCCTTTTGGCCAGAGTAATCATTTTTTCGGCTACTCGTTGGACTTCCTTCGCCTTGGCCTCCGTGGTTTGAATGCGTTCGGCAATAATAAAAGAAGTCACCATATTTCGTAATAGCGCCCTCCTGGGACCTTTTTTACGGGCAAGTTTGCGATAGCTCATGGTTTAAAAAACCAGCTTCCAGCCTGGCTGGATCAACCGGCTTTGCACCCCCTTTCGTTCTAAGGCTTCACAGGTCTATTCATTTTCACTTCGAAGGCTTAAGCCCATCTCTGCCAGCTTGTTTTGAACCTCTTCCAGCGATTTTTTACCCAGGTTGCGAACCTTCATCATCTCTTCTTCCGATTTTCGGATTAATTCATCAACCGTGTTTATTCCCGCACGCTTCAGGCAATTATAGGAACGTACGGAGAGATCCAGCTCTTCTATGGTCATCTCCAGAGCCTTCCCTTTGTCCTCGTCTTCCGTATCTTCAGGCATATCTACATCCGGCTCTTTATCGGTTAAGTTGATAAAAAGACTTAAGTGCTTGCTTAAGATCTTTGCTCCCAGGCTGATAGCCTCATCTGGACGGATGCTGCCGTCGGCCCATATTTCCAGGGTTAACTTATCAAAATCCGTCACCTGCCCTACGCGGGTGTCTTCGATCGTAAAGTTCACTTTTTTAATGGGTGTAAAAAGTGAGTCTATCGGGATAACGCCAATGGGTTGGTTCGGTGTCTTATTGCGTTCAGCGGGAACGTATCCCCTGCCTACACTGGCTGTTATCTCCATGTAGAGGCGACCCCCCTCTTCCAACGTGGCAATGAGCAGGTCCGGGTTCAGGACTTCCACATCGGAAGGCGCCTTGATGTTCCGGGCCCTGACTTCCCCTTCTCCTTCGGCGTCAACAATGAGTAGCTGCGGTTCATCAGAGTGAATCTTCAATCTCAATGCTTTCAGGTTTAAGATAATTTCCGGGGTGTCTTCTACAACATTTGGAATGGTTGAAAACTCGTGCAAAACACCATCGATTTTTACGCTGACAACAGCTGCTCCCGGAAGGGATGATAATAAGATCCGTCGCAGGGAATTGCCCAGCGTAATGCCGTAGCCCCTTTCCAGGGGTTCAACAACAAATCGCCCGTAGCTTCTATCGCCTGACTCTACCCATTCAATCTTCGGTTTTTCCATCTCAATCAAAACATTCCCTCCTAACATATGTTAGAGGTTGGGTTACCGTGAATAAAACTCGACTATAAGATGTTCCGTGATGGGGACATCCAGTTCTTCCCGGGTCGGGAAACGGATCACCTTGCCGCTCATGTTTTCCCGATCCACCTCAAGCCATTCTACAGTTCCTTGGGCAGAACCCCAGTCGGCGATTTCTCTAAACAAATTGCGGCTCCTGCGGTTTTCTCGTACAGAAACAATATCTCCCGGACGGGTCTGGTATGAGGGGATATCCACCTTACGACCGTTCACTTCAAAATGCCCGTGACGAATTAACTGCCTGGCCTCTGCCCTGGAGCGGGCAAACCCCATGCGATAAACCATGTTATCCAGGCGGCTTTCCAGGATCTGCAGCAGGATTTCTCCTGTTACCCCCTTACGACGGTCCGCTTCCTTAAAGTAGCGCCGGAACTGGTTTTCCAACACTCCGTAGATCCGACGAGCCCTTTGTTTTTCTCTTAACTGCATGCCGTATTCCGAAACCTTCTGCCTGCTTTGCCCGTGCTCGCCAGGGATATAACCTTTGCGCATAAACGCACATTTTTCGCTAAAACAGCGGTCTCCCTTAAGGTAAAGCTTAACGGCTTCCCGGCGGCACAGCCGACAGACAGCATCCTTGTATCTGGCCATACGTGGGTAGTACACCTCCTGTAATGTTAACTTTTACACCCGGCGACGCTTGGGCGGACGACAACCATTATGGGGAATCGGGGTAACATCCTTGATCATGTTTACTTCCAATCCCGCTGCTTGAAGTGAACGGATGGCAGCTTCTCGACCGGCTCCGGGGCCTTTTACGACCACCTCGACCTGCCTCATCCCGTGATCCATGGCAGTTCGCGCAGCTTGTTCCGCCGCCAACTGGGCTGCAAAAGGCGTAGATTTGCGAGATCCTTTAAAACCGACCATGCCGGCACTGGACCAGGCGATGTTATTTCCTTTCAGATCTGTAATGGTAATCATCGTATTATTAAAACTGGATTTTATATTCGCTATACCCTGCTCGACGTTTTTGCGCTCCCGGCGCTTTGTCCGGGCCTGGGTTTTTCGTTTGGCCAAGTTTTCTCTCCCTCCTTTGATCATATTGATTGGATAAACTTATGTGTCACGCTAAGCGGTGGCTCCAAAAGTCCGCTAAGCCAAGGAAACCATTACTTTTTCCGGCGTATGCCCACGGTTTTCTTGCCGCCCTTGCGAGTACGCGCGTTGTTCTTCGTCGACTGCCCGCGAACGGGTAGACCGCGGCGATGACGAATTCCCCGGTAAGAACCGATCTCCATCAGGCGCTTGACGTTCATAGCAACATCTCGCCTCAGATCGCCCTCCACGGCATAGTTCTTGTCAATAAATTCCCGTAACCGGCCAATCTCGTCTTCTGTTAAATCCCGGATCCGGGTGCTGGGGTTGATCTGGGTCCACTCCAGCGCTTTCTGTGCGCGGGAGCGCCCTATCCCAAAAATATAGGTCAGGGCCACTTCTACACGCTTATCTCTGGGCAAGTCAGTACCGGCTATCCTGGCCATACAAATCCACCTCCTTGTCTCTAAAAAAAAGTTACAATTATCACGTTTTCTAAAGATGACGGCAAAACCAATGGTTCTCTTCTATCCCTGCCGTTGTTTGTGCTTTGGATTTTCACAGATAACCATGACTTTTCCACCGCGACGTATCACTTTGCATTTTTCGCAAACGGGTTTTACTGACGGGCGCACTTTCATCTTGCTAAAGCCCCCTTGAGGTTTATTTATAACGATACGTAATTCGTCCCCTGGTTAGATCGTAGGGCGACAGTTCGACCAAAACGCGGTCGCCGGGAAGAATACGTATAAAATTCATGCGAATTTTACCGGAAACGTGGGCCAATATCTTGACCCCGTTTTTCAGTTCAACCCGGAACATAGCATTAGGTAGCGGCTCAACAACCGTGCCTTCTACCTCGATAACATCTTTCTTTTTGGACATATCCTGACATCCCTCCTTTCTAACCATGCTGGAATGATGGAAACCGGAGATAACCAGACTTAACTACCGTTCTCCTTGTTTTTCTGTCCGTTTCCAGCAGCGAGCAGCGAATTCAGTACATTTCTAATCGTTGTGTCTCTTAGAGCATTATTTTGAGCCTCAGCTTGGATTTCGGGTGATATACAACGATAAGGTTGCAAATGCTTTACATTTTTTCTCTTGGGCCGGTTTACCGGCCGAAACTGTCCATCGGATAGTAAAACACGCCGGCCTTCAAAGCCAACTACGAGATAGTGCTTTCCTTTATCCCGTCCCGCCAGGGATTTAATCAGCTGCCCCAGTTCCACCTTACTTCCTCCCTACAAAACAGTCAGGATTTCCGGGCCGTCTTCCAGGATAGCCACCGTATGCTCAAAATGAACCGAGAGTTTGCGGTCCTTGGTTACCACAGTCCAGCTGTCTTGAAGGGTTTCCACTTCCCAGGTTCCGGCATTCACCATGGGTTCGATGGCTAGAACCATTCCGGCCTCCAGCTTCGGCCCTTTGCCGGGGGCTCCAAAGTTGGGAACCTGTGGTTCTTCATGCATCTGGCTGCCGATTCCATGACCCACGTAATTGCGCACCACGGAAAAACCGGCAGATTCCGCAGTCACTTGAATAGCATTGGAGATATCATATAGCCGATTCCCCACACAGGCCTGGTCGATTCCCTTGTATAAAGCGCTTTGGCTTACTTCGATCAACTGCTTGGCCAACTGAGATATTTCTCCCACGGGAAACGTAACCGTAGCATCTCCATAATAACCCTTGTAGCAAACACCCACATCTATGCTAATAATATCTCCCGATTTTAGTCGCCTGAGACTGGGTATACCGTGTACAACTTCTTCGTTAATCGACGTGCAGATGTTGGCAGGAAAGCCGTGATAACCCAGAAAAGCGGGGCTACCACCGGACTTCTTAATGCAGCGTCTCGCCAGGGCATCCAGCTCCAAGGTCGTGATCCCCGGCCTTATAGCCTCACCCAATTCTGCCAATGTTGCGGAAACAATTTTTCCAGCCTGCCGCATCAGTTCGATTTCTTTCAACGATTTGAGTATAATCAAGGTGCAAGGCTCCTTATTTCATAAACCCCTCATAGTTCCGCATCATCATCTGACTTTCAATTTGTCGCATGGTTTCTAAAGCCACACCGACGACAATAATCAGGGCTGTCCCTCCAAAAAGCAATTCAACCCGGGATATGTCCTGTAACAACATGGGCAGAACGGCGATAAAAGCCAGCGCAAAAGCGCCAACAAAAGTCAACCTGTTCGAGACACGACCAATATATTCTGCTGTCGGTCTTCCCGGCCTTAAACCAGGAATAAATCCCCCGTATTTTTTTATATCGCCGGCAATTTTCATGGGATCAAACTGGATCGCCGTATAAAAAAAGGTAAACAAGACAATAAAGGTTGCATAAAGTGTGGTGTTTAATAACGTTCCCCACTCCATGGCTGAAGCAATTCTTTGAGCAAAGGGATGGTTAATGAAAGCCGCAATCGTGGCCGGAAACATCAGGATGGCCGACGCAAAAATAACAGGGATAACTCCGGCCTGGTTTACTTTTAAGGGAATATGAGTACTTTGACCACCATAAACCCGTCGGCCAACTACCCGCTTGGCATACTGCACGGGTATCCGCCGTCGGCCGACATCCAGGGCAACAATGCCAATAATCAACCCCAGCAGCACCAAAATAATGGGGATGATCATGTAGATGCGAACTTCGCCGATGAGAACCAGCTCAGCAGTACGACCGATCGCCCCGGGCATTCCAGCAATAATTCCGCCAAAGATGAGCAGGGATATCCCGTTACCGATACCCTTTTCCGTAATTAATTCTCCCAGCCACATTAAAAAAGCTGTTCCAGCTGTCAGGGTGATAATAATCACCAGGTAGGAAGACGTGCTGTGATCCATGATCGCCGGTTGGATAATGCTGAATGTCATCCCGGTTGCTTGCAGGAATGCCAATCCAACCGTGCCGTAGCGTGTTACCTGGATCATTTTCTTGCGGCCTTCAACACCTTCTTCGCTCCATTCCTTAAACTTGGGGACAACGACAGTCAGCAACTGCATGATAATCGTAGCATTAATATACGGCATAATTCCCATGGCAAATACCGTGAAGTTGCTTAAAGCTCCACCGGCCAGGATGTCGGCAAAACCAAACAGGGTTCCTTCTTCGAAAAGCTGTGATAACAAGGAAGGGTCTATACCGGGCACCGGAATGTGAGCTCCAATCCGGAAGATGACCAGCATCGCCAGGGTAAACAAAAGCCTCTGGCGAAGTTCTGTTATTTTCCAGGCATTGCGAACCGTTTCGAGCATGGTTAAATCACCTCAGTCCGTCCACCAGCCGCTTCAATTTTCTCCTTGGCCTGGGCGCTAAAACTCTGCGCTTGAACGGTTAGTTCCTTATCTATATTGCCTTTTCCAAGTATTTTGATACCTTTTTTAAGAGATTTCACGATGCCCAGTTCTTTTAAGAGATCGGGTGTAACAAGGGCTCCCGGTTCGAAGCGATTGAGCGTTTCGATATTGACAACCGTCCATTCCGTGCGAAATTTATTCGTGAATCCACGCTTGGGAAGACGCTGAAACAAGGGCATCTGGCCTCCTTCAAAACCACGGCGAACGCTTCCCCCGGAACGGGCTTTTTGGCCTTTTTGTCCGCGACCCGCTGTTTTACCCTGGCCTGATGCGATACCGCGTCCGACCCGCTTGGAAACCGTTCTCGATCCTGGAGACGCTTTTAATTCATGTAACCGCATCGTTTTACGACACCTCCTCTACGTATGATATTCGAGAAAGGGGTTCTCTTACTCATCTTTTTCCAGGACTACCAGGTGTTGAATCCGATCAATCATCCCCCGGACCTGGGGTGTATCCTGTTGTTCTACCGTTTGATTAATGCGTTTTAAACCCAGTGCTTTTATGGTTAAACGTTGTGATGGTTTGCAGCCATGGGGACTTCTAACCAGCTTAATTCGAATTTTTTTCAACGCATACTCCTCCCCTATGCCTTGAGCTCTTCAACCTCTTTGCCGCGTATCTTGGCGACATCTTCCTTTGTCTTGAGTGCTTTTAAGCCTTCAATCGTCGCATTTACCATATTCAAGGCGTTTGCAGAACCCAGGTTTTTCGTTAAAATATCTTTTACGCCAGCCAACTCCAGGACCGCGCGGACCGGTCCACCGGCAATCACTCCAGTACCTTCAGATGCCGGTTTTAATAAAACCCGCCCGGCACCAAAATGTCCCGTAACAGGATGGGTGATCGTTGTCCCTTCCATGGGGACAAACACCAACTTTTTCTTGGCATCTTCAATTCCCTTGCGAATGGCTTCGGGCACTTCGCCGGCTTTACCCAGGCCAGCTCCTACCGTCCCGCTTTCATCTCCCACGACAACAAGTGCGCTGAAACTAAAACGGCGACCGCCTTTGACAACCTTGGCTACCCGATTGATTTTGACAACACGTTCTGTGAGTTCTCCTTTGGGTTCAACTTTTGGCAAGCTTTACCCTCCTTTCCCCATGATGGTTTAAAACTTGAGCCCATTTTCTCTGGCCCCTTCGGCCAGGGCTTTTACTCTTCCATGATAAAGGTAGCCGCCGCGATCGAACAAAACCTGTTCGATCCCCTTTTCCCTGGCCCGTTCTGCCAGGCGTTCTCCAACTACCTTAGCTGCTGCGCTATTCCCGGAAGGCGATAATTGGTTGCGTAAACCCGGTTCCAGTGATGACGCAGAAACCAGGGTTATTCCCGCTTGATCATCGATCAGTTGGGCATAGATGTGCTTTAAACTGCGATAGACGTTTAACCGAGGACGATCGGCAGTGCCACTGACCTTTCGCCGCACCCGGCGATGTCGTTTTTTCCTGGCCAGAAGTTTCTCATTTGTTCTTGCCACCTTCTTTTCACCCCTTCATACCATACTGCCATCAGGCACACTGGATTATTTTCCTGCCTTTCCAACTTTACGCCTGATGTATTCCTGTTCGTACTTGATCCCTTTCCCCTTATAGGGCTCGGGAGGACGGATACGCCGAATCCGGGCCGCTGTATCTCCAACGCTTTCCTTGTCGATCCCCTTCACCACCACTTTCGTCGGTGACGGAACTTCGATCTCGATACCTTCCTTCGGCGTTAATTGGACCGGTTGTGAATAACCAACGTTCAGCACCAGGTTCTTTCCCTGGAGTGCCGCCCTGTAGCCCACACCGACCAGTTCCAGGTTTTTTGAAAACCCCTCCGTAACTCCTGTAACCATATTAGCCAGTAATGTACGCCCCAGCCCATGCATGGACCGATGTTCCTTGCGGTCCGATGGACGGAGCACAGAAGCTTGTCCTTCTGCAATCTCAATCTCCAGGCAAGTCGGAACCTGTCTTTGCAGTTGACCCTTGGGCCCTGTTACCGTAACTAAATTGCCCGGTTTAACCTTAATTTCCACCCCTTCTGGAATGGGGATGGGATTTTTGCCGATACGTGACACGATTACCACCTCCTACCAGACATAGCATATCACTTCGCCACCCAGGCCTGCCTTGCCGGCTTCCTTGTCGGTCATCAGACCCTGGGATGTAGAAATGATGGCGATCCCCAAACCGCCCAATACGCGCGGCAGTTCGTCTTTTTTCGCATAGACTCTCAACCCGGGCTTGCTAATGCGTTTGATGCCCGTAATGGCGCGCTGGGAATCTCGACCATACTTGAGATAAAGCTTTAACATTCCCTGCTCGTTATTGGAAATCCGTTCAAAATTCTTGATATATCCTTCAGCTTTTAAAATTTCGGCAATCGCATCCTTCATCCTGGAAGAAGGAACCTCAACCTTTTGATGCCCGGCCAGGTTGGCGTTGCGCACTCTTGTTAACATATCTGCAATGGGATCGGTCATCATAATAAAACACGAACCTCCTTTCTTACCACAGGGCTACCAGCTGGCCTTTTTTACACCCGGAAGCACACCCTGGTGAGCCAGCTTGCGAAAGCACAATCGACACATTCCAAACTTGCGTATATAGGCTCTCGGACGTCCGCAAAGCTCACAGCGGTTGTATCCGCGCACTTCAAACTTGGGCTTCCTCTTTGCTTTGGCTATCATTGACTTCTTGGCCACAAATATCCCTGGTTATCAAGCAACCAGGTCGCACCTCCTTTCCAGGGGGTATTGCATCTCTTGAATCGGGCAAAATTCGCTTGCCATTCTATCACGCCGCTCTAAAGGGCATGCCCAAAAGCCGAAGCAGCTCTTTCGCTTCTTCATCGGTTTTTGCTGTTGTGATAATCGCGATATCCATGCCCTGAATTTTCTCAACTTCATCATATACAATCTCCGAAAAGATAATTTGTTCTTTTAATCCTAATGAATAGTTCCCGCGGCCATCAAAAGCCTTGGGAGATATTCCTCGAAAATCCCGAACCCGGGGCAGGGCGACATTGATCAGCTTATTCATAAAATCATACATACGGTTCCCTCGCAGGGTTACTTTACAACCGATAGACATTCCCTCTCTTAGCTTAAAACTGGCAACCGATTTTTTTGCCTTGGTAATTACCGGCCTCTGTCCTGTAACCTGGGCAAGCTCTTTCACGGCGGCATCCAGCAGCTTGGGATTTTCCTTCCCTTCACCGATCCCCATATTGATCACAATCTTTTCCAGTCGCGGAGCCTCCATGGCATTCCGATAAGAGAATTTTTCCATTAAAGCCGGAAGGGCTTCTTCGAAGTATTTTTCTCTTAAGGTCGACATTCTCCATATACCTCCTTCCCCTGCGCTGCATTGCATCTCCCTTGGCTATTTCTCGCACACTCTATTTATCAATGTTCTCGCTGCACTTTTTGCACGCCCTGACTGATTTACCATCAGGAAGCTGCCGGCGTAAAATACGGGTCGGCTGCTGGCAGGAGGGACAAATCAGCATAACCTTGCTCGATGCAATAGGGGCTTCGATCTCCCTGATACCTCCCTGCGGCACTCGTTGAGTGGGGCGGGAGTGCTTTTTTATAATATTTATTCCTTCGACCAGGACTTTCTTTTCCCTGGGGAGAGAACTGATGATTTTTGCCTTTTTCCCCTTATCTTTCCCGGAAAGAATCAGGACGCGATCGCCTTTGCGAACCCGAAGTTTATGTGTGGACAACAAACACACCTCCTCTACAAAACAGCCTTGATCAAATCACTTCCGGAGCAAGAGAAACAATTCTCATAAACTCTTTTTCCCTTAGCTCCCTGGCCACCGGGCCAAAGATCCGGGTACCCCTGGGGGCTTTCTGTTCATTAATAATTACCGCCGCATTTTCATCAAAGCGGATGAAGGTGCCGTCATTTCGCTGGTATCCTCTTTTAACCCTGACAATAACGGCGCGAACCACGTTTCCTTTTTTCACAACTCCTCCGGGGGTTGCTTCTTTAACCGAGGCGACAATAATATCGCCAACACTGGCTGCTTTTCGCTTGGAGCCACCAAGGATCCTGATACACATAATCTTTCGGGCCCCCGTATTATCGGCGACATTTAGAACTGTTTGGTTCTGGATCACTTCGGCCCCTCCTTTCGCTCAGGCTACAACTGTGACTTCTCCAGCACTTCGATCAAACGCCAGCTTTTCTCTTTGCTCAGCGGGCGTGTTTCCATAATCTTCACTTTATCCCCCACCCGGCACTCGTTGTTGGTGTCGTGAACCTTATATTTTTGTGTTTTCCGCAAGCTCTTACCGTATAGTGGATGCCGCATGATTCGCTCCACGGCAACCACGGCGGTCTTGTCCATTTTGTTGCTGACCACTTTGCCAATACGAACCTTCCGTGTATTTCTCTCCAAACCGCTGCCTCCTTTCTGGCATCTTAAACTCGGGTTGCAGACAGCTCTCTCTCCCGTTGAACTGTTTTTACGCGGGCAATGGTTTTACGAACCTCTCGGATCCGCATGGTATTTTCCAGTTGGCCGGTAACCATTTGAAAGCGCAGGTTAAACAGTTCTTCCTTTAGCTCCCGGATTTTATCCTGAAGCTCCTGGTTTGAAAGCTCACGAATCTCGCTCACCTTCATGGGCTTCACCACCTATTTCTTCTCTTTTCACAAATTTGCATTTAACGGGCAGCTTGTGGGACGCCAGGCGCATGGCTTCTCTCGCGGTATCTTCAGGCACACCGGCCAGTTCAAACATGACTCTTCCCGGCTTCACCACGGCAACCCAGTATTCCGGGGAACCTTTTCCTTTGCCCATCCGAGTTTCTGCCGGTTTCTCGGTTACCGGTTTGTGGGGAAATATTTTGATCCATATTTTCCCACCCCGCTTAACATAGCGGGTCATGGCAATCCGGGCCGCTTCAATTTGCTGGCTCGTGACCCAACTCGGTTCCAGCGCCTGCAGCCCGTATTCTCCAAAGTCGATCTCCGTGCCACCTTTGGATATACCTTTCATTCGCCCTCGTTGGTGTCGACGAAATTTACTTCTTTTGGGCATTAGCATGATCTTTCCCTCCTCCCTGGCCCTGCTCACTTGCCTTTTTCATTTCAGGAAGGATTTCACCTTTATAAATCCATACTTTTACGCCGATTCGACCATAGGACGTATGTGCCTCCACAAAGCCATAATCGATATCAGCACGGAGTGTTTGCAATGGAACCGTTCCTTCATGATAGCTCTCAGTTCGAGCCATTTCGGCGCCTCCAAGGCGACCTTTACAGACGATCTTAACCCCTTTAGCGCCCGCGCGCATGGTTCTGAAAACCGACTGTTTCATGGCACGGCGAAAAGCAATTCTCCTTGTTAACTGCTGTGCTACGTTTTCGGCAACCAGGTAGGCATCCATTTCCGGGGTTTTTATTTCCATGATATTGATGTGGAGCTTCTTTCCCGTAAGCTTTTCCAGGTTGCGGCGAAGTTGATCAACACCCGAGCCACCTTTGCCGATAACCATACCCGGTTTGGATGTATGAATGTTCACCCGCACGTTGTTGGCGGCTCGATCAATTTCAATGCGAGAAACACCGGAATTTTTTAATTGACCCTTAATATGCTGGCGAAGTTTGATGTCCTCGTGAACCAGCTGGGTATAGTCTTTCTCGGAATACCAGCGGGCATCCCAATCTCGAAACACACCGACACGAAAACCGATAGGGCTTATTTTTTGACCCAACGATTAATCCTCCTCTCTTTCCCGTATAACAACGGTTATATGACTGGTACGCTTGTTTATACGGCTAGCTCTTCCCATGGCCCGTGGCCTGAAACGCCTTAACGTAGGTCCTTCATCGACATAACCTTTGTCGATATAAAGATCCTCACGCTTCATCTCGTAGTTGTGTTCAGCGTTAGCTATCGCTGAATTCAACACCTTTTCAATGATGGATGATGCCCTCTTGGGTGTAAAACGAAGGATGGAAAGAGCTTCGTCAACGCCTTTTCCCCTGATCAAATCCATCACGATCCGTGCTTTGCGGGGAGCTATCCGAATAAAACGGGCTTGTGCTTTTGCTTCCACATCTTATACCCCCTTACCTCATGCACCGCAGTAAATAATGAAACCCATCGAAAGTGGCCGTAACACCTCAACAACAAGCAGCCCATTCCTGCTACCTACTTGAGAGAAGTCGACCGTTCCGTGTGAGATCCGTGGCCGCGAAACGTGCGCGTTGGTGAAAATTCTCCGAGTTTATGCCCCACCATATCCTCGGAAATATAGATGGGGACATGTTTTCGTCCATCATGGACGGCTATCGTATGCCCAACCATATCCGGGAATATGGTAGAACGACGGGACCAGGTCTTGATCACGCGTTTTTCTCCCGTTTTATTCATCTTGTCGATTCTGGCCTTTAATCTCTGGTCAACAAACGGGCCTTTCTTTACCGAACGTCCCACTCAATCACCCCTTTATATCAAAATACGAGGTCCTGGTAAAATAACCATGGAAACCTATCACTAACCATCAGGAGAACGCTTTGGACATTNNCTCCGCTTGCGGACGATAAATTGATCCGACTTTTTCTTTTTGGTCCGGGTTTTATAACCCAGGGTGGGCATCCCCCAG
>SL_3KL_010_SEDDRAFT_10002439_pt1 | contig 16965 bp, 11 predicted proteins | sample SodLakKL_010_SED_2_FD_10381 | JGI IMG/M metagenome (IMG submission 10381) | reverse complement strand
ATGCCCGGATGGTGGAATTGGTAGACACCCAGGACTTAAAATCCTGTGGCCATTGCGGCCGTGCCGGTTCGAGCCCGGCTCCGGGTACAGCAAACCCCTCATAACCTGTTGGTTGCAAGGGGTTTTGTTTTTCCGGGGGTTCATGCAACCTTGATGTTGCACGGAGNCGTGCCTGCCCGGCGGTTGCGAGGAACTACTTCCTGAAGCGCCTGATAAAGTCCTCTACCTCCGGCACGCCGCCCTGGTATACCAGGTAACCATTATATGGTTCCCGCCGTGTGATATCGTCGTTCATGGGAGTCAGCATGATCTTCTTCACTTCTTCCAGGTCAGCGGTTTGTCCCAGGGCCCATCCCAGCTTCACCCAGGCCACCTCAGGCAGCATGTTTTCGGCAGGGACAACACCCAGGGCCATCATCTCACGGCCGGTCTCATAGACAAACATCTGCACGTAGCCCCAAAGCGTTTGCACTGTCATGTATACGGCCACACCCTTTTTATGTGCGCGTTCCAGGGCAGGATACAGGGGCTTGTTGACATGACCCAGGCCTGTACCGGCAATGATAATGCCTTTGTATCCATTGTCCACCAATGAATCCACCATATCGGGAAACATGTTGGGGTAATAATACAGGATGGCCACCCTTTCTTCAAAATATGGCATGATGGTCACCTTTTTGTTCTTCCTGCGCGGGTTGTAATCTTTTTTGATGGGTTTCACCCCTTTGGTCGTCACCGTGGCCAGGGGCATGTCGCCCAGGGTACGGAAAGTGCTCCGGTAGGACGAATGCATTTTGCGAACACGTGTCCCGCGGTGCAGCATACCATATTCATCAGAGGTAGGACCGAACATGCATACCATCACCTCGGCGATATCCCCATGTCCGGCCGTATAACAGGCATGCATGAGGTTGAGTGCGGCATCGGATGACGGCCGGTCAGAAGAACGCTGTGAGCCTACAAGCACGATAGGCACAGGCGGGTCTTTGATCATGTAGGTCAGCGCCGCGGCAGTATGGTGCAGGGTGTCCGTGCCATGGCCAATGACAATCCCGTCAATGCCATTCTCTATCTCTTTGCCGATGGCAACAGCAAGTTGTTTATATTGTGCCGCACCCATGTTTTCACTGAATACGGCAAACACCTTTTCAGTGGTCAAATTACAGATCTCGGCCAGTTCGGGGACTGCACCATAAAGCTCCCCCGGTGAGAAGGCAGGGATGACGGCCCCTGTCCGGTAATCCAGCCTTGAGGCTATCGTTCCGCCGGTACCAATCAGCTTCACCCGGGGCAGCCCCTTGGTATACGGGAACTCCTGCTCGGGGATCTTATAATTGGCCTTCTTGTATCCGGTCTCCTCCATGTCGAGGATGGTGCCGACATCGATACCCACATTATAGCCCGTGGGGATCTTTAAGACGATATGCCCGTCATCATCGTTTTCAGAACGCGGCAACACCGTACCCACAAAGTTTCCCCTGCTGGTAGCGATCTTCGCCTGGCCCCACACCCTGACGTTGTATTTTTTAAGGGTTCGCAAGGCCCGCCCCCTGTATCCCTGGAAAAAGTCTTCACTCATCGTATCGCTGGATTATATCACTCTTATAACGCTTCATCCTGCCTGTTGCCCCCTACCCCTTCACTAACAGATGCCTTCAGCCTGCACATTGGCATATTGCCCAGGGCAGCGGGCCGTAATTGCCCCATCAGCCAGCTTACCTCCGCTTCCCTGCCGTGATTGATGCGTATGCTGCTGAATTTCTTTTTCAGGAAGTCCAGGTTCGCCAGCACATCACTTTCGTTCATGGGAGAGTAGCCGACGCTGGTCAGTATGGAGTCCATATCCATTTTGGGATGCTGATAGATCACCGGCAAAATGGGCTTGATCAGCTCAGCATCAAGCCCTCTTTTCCGAAGGGCCCTCATCATTCCGGCCACTTGTGCGTAACGGAACCCCGGGGCCCTCTCATAGTGGCCTTCCACAAACCGCATCCGCTGTCCGAGGAGTGTTGCGGCAAATACCGGCTCCTCCCCGTCTCCTTCGACCATTTCCTTCAACAGCGGGAAGAGGTTATTCCGCAAAATATATGTATGGACATCTTCGGGAACCCCCCATTTTTTCATTGTTTTGTAGGCCACAATGGTTTCAGAAGGCAGGTTTTGTCTCAGCCGCTCAATGTCATCATCAAGCAACGGGATGGGTGGCGAGTCGGTGTCGGGGTACATGCGGTCAGCACCGGGAAGAACCCTTTCGAAGATGGTGGTCCCGTCGGGGAATGACTTCCTGGTTTCATTGGGTACCCCTTCAAAAGCCATGCGGCATCTCTCTTCGATGGTCTCCAGGGCCGTCGGGATATCCTCTTCCGGGCCCCAGAAAAAGAGGACCGCGTCATTGACCTTGCTGCCCATGATCCTGCGGAGTTGCCGGAACGCCTCCGCGCCCTCCATTGACTTCAAAGCATCGTGTGTGCACATATTGGGCTTTTCGATACAGGCCACGACCTTTAACCGGTCGCTGATCTCATCGGCAAACACCTTGCCTGGCTGGGTAAAATGCGACAAAACACCCAGGAATCCCGGAAGAGACACGCCATAAAGCTTCATCCCCGCATTCCTAAGACCTTTAAGGGCTTTCGAACGGAAGTTAAAGTCCCTGGAGTTAAGCTCCCTGGAGGTCATCTTCCATGCCTCCGGCTTTTTAAACCTCTCAAGAAGCTTCTCCCGTATATGGAGCAACGCCCATTGGCGAAAAGCCTCATTGTGGGTCAGCTCGGGGATCCATTTGATGCGCGACACCCCTTTGATCTCCACACGTGTTCCGCCGCGACAGCTTACGTTCACATCCTGCCGTGCCGCGCCAATGCCTGTCCGGACCTTGTCGATGCTGCGATTGAGAAAGCGGATCACCTGGCAGGCCTCAGCCACCTCGTCAGGGGTTACCATGTCGGGGTAAGTCACCGTCTCGATCAAAGGCATGCCCAGACGGTCAGTCTTGTACGTTCGCCAGTGCCCTATATCGGATATCTCCCGGCAGGAATCCTCTTCCAGGCTCAGCTGGATCAAGCGCACCAGCTTGTGCCGCAACTGGATGGCACCCTCTACGCCTATGATGGCCGTCCTTTGAAAACCAGTAGGGATACTGCCGTCAAGATACTGCTTGCGCGTAATATGGATCTCACCTACAATATTCAGTTTTTTCAGGAGCGATATCTGAATGGCGATATCCACAGCTTCCCGGTTAATGGGAAAAGGCGGGGTATCATCCACCTCATAGGTGCAGGTGGTCTCATTCTTTATACGGTAAACAATGTTTTTCTTTGTTTTGAACTCCATCAGCGCAGTGCCATCATATTCGCCCAACTCACTAAGTGTCGGACGCATATGGCGAATCACCTCCGCATCATATTCATCATCCTGATAAATGCCGGCCGGGCAGCGACAGAACAGTTTTTCCCTGGTATGCAGTTGCTGGTGCACTTCGAGGCCCGACATGAAACCGATGCGTTCGTAGTCTTTCCGGGTCGCTTGTTTCCTGGGCACATAGCCAATGGCCTGCATGCTATCGCGGTAATTCTGCGCTGGAGAGGGTTTTTTCTTCATTCAGGTCCGGTTTTGTCGTAACCAACGCTTGCTGGTTTACAGATCCATGGTGTGTCGGCCACACTATCTTCGTGTCCTGCACCCGCAGTGTGGCGTAGCCTGTGGCAGCCGATGCCAGGACAACAGTCGTATCATGTGGCGCTTACACGAACATGAATATCCCTGTCAGCGAGGTATTGCATGACAAAATCAAAGCAGTCAATATCCATGGCGATCAGCTCCGGAGGGAATACGCCTTTGCCGCTGAATCTGCCGCCAAGGATAATTTCTGCCATGGCGGTGGCAGCAAATCCGGTGGTACGCGCCATGGAAGAGATCTTTTCCTTTTCGTCCCAGACATCATACAGCTCGTAAACAAACCGCCTGGGCCGGCCTTCCTGGTTGCCTGAAAGCTCAATACGCATAACAGTAAATTCGCGCTCTTCAGGATCAAGCTGCCAGTCTTTGATCAGCACCTTGCTGGTGAAATCAATGGGGCGTATCGGTGTGTTGTTCACTGTGATTGGCTCTTTGTCAAAAAATCCCGCGGTCTTCAACGCCTGTACCAGTTGAATGTGTCCGGGGTAACGCAGTGTCTTTTCCTTCATGTTCGGGATATGTGCCATGTTGGTGAGCAATGACCGCAGCCCGTCGGTATAAAAAGCCTCCAGTGTACCTACCTCTGGAAAAAAAACAAGCTCCGGGTCGCTCATGGCAGGCTTGGTCATCTGTTTCCCTTTCTCGACAAAACGAGCCGGCCGTGTATACTCTTCCACCACATCAATGGGTGAAAAAGGTGCTTTGTAATAAAAGGGATACACCTTCACCTTTGGCAACCCCCCCACATAATAGATAAACTCTTCCACCTCCATGAACTCATTGTGATACCCCACGATCAGGTTTGGAATACCGGGGGCGATGCCACAATCGGTGATGGCGGTCACGCCATGGCGGGCTGCAAGGTTGTTGAGCTCCATGAAATCTTCCGGCATGAAAGAAATGTCCACAATGTTTCTTCCTGCCTCGATCACCGTTTTCACTGTGTCAAAGCCCATAAAGCCAGGCACGGCCGATACAACGAGATCGAAGCCTTCGACCAACGATTGAATGCTCTCCTCTTCCATCAGGTTTAACCCCACTGTTTTAATGGGGTAGCCGGAAGACAGAAAGTCCAGCGACCGCTGATCAATGTCGGCAGCCCACACCTCGTGTTTCTTTGACAGATCTATGGCAATGGCCTTGCCCACCATGCCGGCACCCAGCACTATGACCTTGCTTTTTCCCATACAGGCAATTGTTTTGCGTTTATGGTCAACGAAATTAAAAAATGTTTTGAAAACATCGGCGAATATACGGGCTATTCCTTAATTTTGCAGTATACAACCATGATTACTTAAGCAAGCCCCCTGGATCTGATGAACATTCACACCAATACCGACCACTATCTGCACCGAAAAAAGATCATTGCCTGGATTGTTATGGGTGTTGGCATGCTTCTGCTGGTACGCTTATTCATACTGCAAATTGCAGACCCCTCCTACAAGGTGTTTGCGCGCAGCAATTTCTTGCGTCATATTACCGATTATCCCTCCCGTGGGTTGATCTACGATCGTCATGGAGAGCTGCTGGTGTACAATGAGGCTCATTATGACTTAATGGTGATTCCCGGGCAGGTTGGCGACATTGACACATTGGCGTTCTGTAAATTGTTGAACATTGATGTGGCGACCTTTGAGAGTCGCTTGTTGCAAGCCAGGCGGCATTCAAGGTTCAGGGCCTCGGTTTTTGAACGGCAGATATCCAAAACCGCCTTTGCGGCATTCCAGGAAAAGCTGTTCCGTTTTCCCGGCTTTTTTGTCCAGCCCCGGACGCTGCGCAAATACAGCTATCCGGTTGCCACCCATACTTTTGGTTATGTAGGGGAAGCAGGGCCAAACATTATCAACAACGACCCCTATTACCGGCCGGGCGACTATATTGGGATCAGTGGTATAGAAAGGGCCTATGAAAAAGAGCTTCGGGGGCAAAAAGGTTTGCGGATCAGGATGGTGGATGTATTGAACCGTGATATCGGTCCCTTTCAGGATGGCCGTTACGACACACTCGGGGTGGCTGGCAAAAACCTCTATACTACACTGGACACCCGGCTTCAGTTATACGGTGAAAAGCTGATGCAGAACAAAAGGGGAAGCATTGTTGCCATTGAACCTTCAACCGGTGAGATCCTTTCACTGGTCTCATCTCCCTCCTTTGATCCGGGGCTATTGGTTGGCAGACAGCGAACGAGGAATTACAGGGCATTACAAAACGACACCCTGAAGCCGTTGTTTAACAGGGCACTGATGGCGCAATATCCGCCGGGGTCGGTCTTTAAACTCATCAGCTTCCTGATCGCCCTGGAGGAGGGGGTCATTTCACCCACCACCAGCCATGGCTGCGCCGGGATCTACCACACACGGGGCATCAGTATCCGGTGCCGCCCGCATCCCAGCCCCGTCAATGCCATTACCGGACTACAGCATAGCTGCAATACCTACTCCAGCATCATTTTTCAAAACACCCTCAACCAGCCTCTTTTTAACAATATACAGGACGCATTCACACAGTGGCGCGATTATGTGCGCAGCTTTGGCCTGGGACAATATTTCGGCAGCGACCTGTCGTACGAACTGCCAGGCATCGTGGCATCGGCCGACTATTATGACAGGATATACGGCCCCGGAGGCTGGCGTTCACAAACAATCCTGTCGCTCGGCATCGGCCAGGGCGAACTGGGTGTAACCCCCATGCAACTTGCCAACATGACTGCGGCAATAGCCAACCGGGGACATTATTTTACCCCACATACCGTAAAGGCCGTCGGAGATCCTCAAAACAGCAACACACAGTACGCTCTGGCAAACAACATACCCATCAGCAGGGAACATTTTGAAACCATTGTATACGCGATGCAACGGGTTGTAAATGATGGGACAGCGAGCTTCTCCCGCATTCCTGACATTGATATGGCAGGGAAAACAGGCACCGTACAAAACCCACACGGTGAAAACCACTCTGTCTTTGTTGCCTTTGCGCCGGCAGAAAACCCACAGATCGCCATTTCGGTGATCGTTGAAAACGCCGGGCACGGATCAGTATGGGCCGCACCCATTGCCAGCCTGATGATAGAGAAATACCTGTCGGGGGAGGTGAAACGGCACTGGTTTGAACAAAGAGTGTTAGATGCCAGCTTTTTAACAGCCATGCCATGACACAAAGATCCAACATATTCAACAATATTGACAAACCGGTATTGTTTCTATACCTCACAATGGTGGCCATTGGCTGGCTGAACATCTTTGCAGCCGAATATGCTGAGACCCAAAAACATGTGTTCGACTTCAGTACAAGCTACGGCAAGCAGCTGATATGGATATGTACAGCATTTATACTTGCTGCCAGTGTGTTGATGATCGACGTTCGCTTTTTTACCAACTTTTCGCAGATCATATACGGGGTGTTTATTTTGCTGCTGACCGGCGTCCTGTTTTTTGGCGTAGAGGTCAATTCCACCAGGGCATGGTTCCAGTTCGGAGGATTGGCCTTTCAGCCTTCGGAAATTGCAAAATATGGCACCGCTCTGGCACTTGCTTCCCTGATGGGCAGTGCACGGTTAAGAAAGCCAGGACACCTCATGCGGCTCAAAGCCTTCCTTCTTGTCCTGGTGCCTGCCGTTCTGGTACTGCTGCAAAAAGATGTGGGCACGACCCTGGTGTTTGCCTCCTTTATCCTCGTTTTCTTCCGCGAAGGGTGGCTCAGCGGGCTGGCACTGTTCTTCGCAGGACTGGCCGTTGCTCTCTTTGTCCTTGCCCTGGTCTTTAACGAACTCATCATCATTGGCATCCTTGCCCTGATTGGCATCACCATTGCGATCATCATGCGGAAAAAACCAAAAATATTCCCCCAGCTGATCGGTCTTTTCCTGCTTGTTGCAATATATGTCTATTCGGTGGATTTTGTCTTCGAAAATGTGCTGCAACCCCATCACAAAGCCAGGATAGAGGTGCTGGTGCATGGGGGTGCGGACCTGCAGGGGGCAGGCTATAACCTGCACCAGTCCAAAATTGCCATTGGCTCCGGGGGACTGTGGGGCAAAGGGTTTCTGCAGGGGACCCAAACACAGTTCAACTTTATCCCGGAACAAACCACCGACTTTATCTTTTGCACCATAGGTGAAGAATGGGGATTTGTCGGAAGCCTTTTGATCATCGGCCTCTTCCTGGCCCTTTTGATGCGGCTTATCACCCTGGCCGAGCGACAAAAGTCTGTTTTCGGCAGGGTCGTGGGTTACTCAGCCGTTTCAGTCATCTTTTTTCACTTTGCCATCAATATAGGCATGACCATTGGTCTGGCACCGGTCATAGGGATCCCCCTTCCATTGATCAGCTATGGGGGCTCTTCCTTATGGGGCACCACCCTCCTTTTGTTCACCTTCCTGAAGCTCGATGCCAAAAGGTTGGAAATGCTTTGACCAGTCTGAGTTAACCATTTTTTCTTACCTTCGATGCAAATAAACAGATGACGCATGAAAATTGCATTGTTTGGCCGGCCTTTTGCCCCCCCTTTTTTTGAGAACTTCAGGCTGCTCATTTCTACCCTGGGAGAGAGAGCCTCTTCCTTTCTTGTTTATGAGAGATTATACAACCACATCCGGGAACATGTGCGTTTTGAGAAGCCTGTAAAAGTGCTGTCGACCGGCTGCAGGCCCGACAGCGACACTTTTTGCATGATCAGCCTGGGCGGGGACGGCACACTGCTCGACACCATCACCATGGTGCGTGACTCCGGTATTCCCGTTCTGGGGATCAACACCGGACGGCTGGGTTTTCTCTCGGCCATCTCCACCGACGAGATCACCCTTGCCGCCAGATCACTCATCTCCGGCGATTACTCCATCGACAAACGTACGATGCTGCAACTGACAGAACCCGCCAACCTTTTTGGAAGCTTCAACTATGCATTGAACGAGCTGACCGTCCTGAAGCGCGACAACACAACCATGATCTCCATCAGCGCTTACGTCGATGATCTGTTTCTTAACAACTACTGGGCAGATGGCCTGATCGTCTCAACACCCACAGGGTCAACAGGCTATTCACTGAGCTGCGGCGGGCCGATCATCTCACCCGAAAGCAGGAATTTCGTGATCACACCCATCGCCACCCACAACCTGACTGTAAGGCCCATCATCATCCCTGACAGCAGCGAGGTGAAGCTGAAAATCTCAGAAAGGACACAAGACTACCTTGTATTGCTCGACTCGAGGTCCAAAACCCTCAACACAACAACAGAACTGGTTGTGACACGGGCCGCTTTTTCCATGAACCTCATCTGCGTGGGACAAAAAGATTTTTACAAAACAATACGGAACAAGCTGGCATGGGGGCTGGATAAAAGGAACTGACAGAATAATATATGCGCGCCCCCGACGTTATGTTTGATGAATAAAGACAAAATGAACCGACACAAAGCATTCCTTGTATTTGCCTTTTTGATGATAAATCTCTCCGGTGGCTTCACGCAGACCTACGAAGTGGGTATTTTCGGGGGCGCATCCAACTACCTTGGCGACATGAACCCCTATTACAACCCGTCCAGTCTGATATACAAGCCAGGTCTTGCGGGAGGGTTGTTAGCACGGTATAACCATACCAAGCATCTTTCCCTGCGGCTCAGCGCCCTTTACGGTGAAATCAGCGGATCGTACGAGAATGTCCCCGCCGGCTATATACCCGGTCAGCAGCTATTCAGCACCACCGTTACAGAGTTGTCGCTCAAGGGAGAGGTTAATTTCCTGCCGTATGTGGCAGGTGATCCGTCAAGCCGTTTTACCCCTTATATTTTCGGGGGGAGCGGGGGCTTTGTTTTTAATCATGCGGATGATGGGTATAAGTTCCGCCGCCTCTCCTACATTTTTGGCCTTGGTGTCAAACTGCACGTAACAAAGGCGGTTAACGCCGGCGTCGACTGGGGCATGCGGTCTACAACAACCAACAAGCTTGATGGGGTTTATCCTGTCGGGGGTAACCCCAAGAACAACGACTGGTATGCCTTTTCCGGGATTCACGTTACCATCAGGTTTAAGGACAGAAGCAGTGCTGTATGCCCCTATTAGATTAAAATTTCATAAACTTTACGCTTTTCCTTTTTTTTGTCGAAACATTTTAAGAAATTTGTGCCACGTTTAAAAGGTATAATTTATTGACCTATAATGGATTTAAGGCAGCACATCATCAAAGACAAGCTTCCCCTGCATGTTGCCCTGATCATGGACGGCAATGGGAGGTGGGCCAAACAAAGAGGGCGGGAGCGAATCTTTGGACATGAGAATGGAATAGAGGCTGTGCGTGACACAGTGAAGGCCGCTGCTGAGGTAGGGGTGCAATTCCTTACCTTTTTTGCTTTCTCAACAGAAAACTGGTGCAGGCCGCACAGGGAAGTGGAGACCCTGATGGATATCCTGGTGAGGGCCATTGGTGCGGAGACACCTGAGCTCAACGAAAACGGGGTCAGGCTTCAAGCCATCGGTGATCTGGCTTCCCTGCCGCTGAGATGCCGTGAAAAGCTTGACGAGGCCATTGAACTCACGGCAAATAACAACAAGCTGATCGTAACGGTGGCGTTAAGCTACAGTGCCCGATGGGAAATATTGAATGCAACACAGAAAATAGCACAAAAAATAGCAGAGAGAGCCATTCTCCCGGATGAAATTGATGAAGAGGTGTTCATCAATGAGCTGGAAACAGCCAACATCCCTGACCCGGATCTGCTCATCCGAACCAGCGGGGAGCTGCGCGTCAGTAATTTCATGCTCTGGCAGATTGCATATACGGAACTATATTTTACACCGGTCTTCTGGCCTGACTTCAGAAGAAAACATTTTTACCAGGCAATCATTGACTACCAGCGAAGAGAAAGACGCTTCGGAAAGGTGTTACAACAAACGGTTGCATCAAAGAATACTTTAAAATAATAAACCTTGCAATGTTTAGAATAATTGCCCCCATCTTTATCCTCCTTTCACTTTTCTTCTCCGTCGATGCCCATTCACAGCAGGTGTTGACAGGCGATCAGATCGTCATCGACCCGATGAACCCAAGAGAGTATGAAATAGGGGGCATCTCCGTCACAGGCACCATGTTTCTCGACAACAACATGGTGATCATGGCGAGTCAGCTGACTGTGGGACAACAAATCATGGTGCCGGGCGAAGAGATCTCCAACGCCATCCAAAACCTGTGGAAACAACAGCTGTTTAAAGATGTAAGTATCGGCATCACCTCCATACAGGAAGGGTTGGTTTTCCTCGATATTCAACTGGTGGAAAGGCCAAAGCTGACAAGGTATGAGTTTGAAGGGATCAGGCGCTCGGAAGCCGATGACCTCAGAGACAAGTTAAACCTCGTCCGGGGCGATGTGGTCACGGAAAACCTCCTTTTCAGGGCAGAAAACGCCATTGAAGAGTACTACATGGAAAAAGGGTACCTGACGCCTTCCATTGAGATCAGACAACTGGAAGACACTGCCAGGGTCAACAACATGATCCTGGAGTTCAACATCGACCGGGGCGACAGGACCCGTATCAGGGAGATCAACATTTACGGGAATGAGACCTTAACAGACAGGCAGATCAAACGCATCATGAAAAACACCAGGGAACGAAGCCTTCGTTTCTTGTTTTCGTCATCCAAGCTTGTTGATGATGATTTTGAAGAAGATAAAAGAACCCTCATAAACAAGTACAACGAGCTGGGCAAGCGGGATGCTGCCATTGTCAGGGATTCTGTGTATTTCGTTGAAGACAACCGCATTGAGATCGACCTCCACATTGATGAGGGACCCACCTATTATTTCAGAGCCATCGACTGGATAGGGAACACGGTATATGATGCCGAAGTGTTGAATGCCATGCTTGATATCAGGAAAGGCGATGTATACAATCAGAACAAGCTGGAGGAAAACCTGTTCATGAACATGGAAGAAGGTGATGTGAGTTCTCTATACATGGACATCGGCTATCTCTTCTTTCAGCTTGAGCCTGTTGAGGTCGCTGTGGAGAATGACTCCATTGATCTTGAGATAAGGATTTACGAGGGGGAGCAGGCCCGCATCAACCGGGTTACCATCAGTGGCAACACCCGGACCAACGACCACGTCATCATGCGTGAGATCCGCACCAGGCCCGGTCAGCTGTTCAGCCGCTCTGCCATTATACGTAGTCAGCGTGAGATCATCCAGCTGGGGTTTTTTGACCAGGAAACCATTGATGTAAGCCCCGTTCCCAACCCGGTTGACAATACCGTCGACCTTGAATACATCGTGGAAGAGACCTCTTCTGACCAGATCGAGCTCTCCGGCGGCTGGGGGGCCAACCGTATCATCGGTACCGTTGGGATCTCTTTCAACAATTTCTCTACCCGCAACCTCTTCAACAGGGAAGCATGGCGGCCTTTGCCAACGGGAGACGGCCAGAGGCTTTCCCTGCGGGCACAGACTTACGGGCGGGGCTATCTCTCTTATAGCGCCTCATTTGTGGAACCCTGGCTGGGAGGGAACAGGCCAAACGCCCTCAGTGTGTCATTCTATCAGACCACCCACAGGCGAAACCTGGCCAGCGATCACCCTGACTACGGCTACTACTCTATCATCGGTTCTTCCGTTGGACTGTCGAAAAGGCTTACCATTCCCGACGACTATTTTTTCCTGCAGCAATCCATCAATTACCAGCATTATGATATCCTGAACAGCCCCATCCGCTTTATTTTTGACAACGGACAATCAAATAACCTGAGTTATAGTGTCGTGTTCGGCCGCAACTCCAAAGACGCCACCCTGTTCCCCCGCCGCGGGTCTGAGGTTAGCCTCTCACTACAGCTCACCCCGCCCTACTCCTTGCTGGCCGAAAAAGACCTGGCAGATGCCACACCCCAGGAAAAATATCGCTGGCTGGAATACCACAAATGGAAATTCAGGGGGAACTGGTACACGCCCATCGTGGGTGACCTCATCCTGTCAACAAGGATACGCTTTGGATTCCTGGGTTATTATAACCCCGATATCGGCTATCCGCCCTTTGAACGTTTTTACCTTGGGGGCGACGGACTTTCAGGATGGGAGATCGACGGAAGGGAGATCATCGCACTCAGGGGCTACACCAACTATGCACTGACACCCACCGACAACAGGGGGGAGTTCATTGGAGCAACCGCCTATAACAAGTATACCGTAGAGCTGCGCTTCCCCTTGTCGCTGAACCCAATGGCAACAATCTACGCCCTGGCTTTCGTGGAAGGAGGAAACGCCTTCGCAGACATCCCCTCCTTTACCCCATTTAATGTTAAACGGTCAGCAGGGGTAGGTGCCCGGATATTCCTGCCCATGTTTGGACTGCTGGGCATTGACTATGGCTACGGCTTTGACGATATCCCCGGAAGGCCGGGAGACGGGGGAGGGCAGTTCCACTTCTCTATTGGACACACGATCGACTAAAACATGTTTAAAAAAATGAGGAGGACATCACAATGAAAAAACAATTGCTTCTGTTCCTTATAATGGGTGCCATGTCGCTGACAGCGTTTGGTCAGCGTTTCGCCTATATCGACACGGAATATATCCTTGACAACATCCCCGAATACAAGGCAGCCGAAAGGGAGGTGGAAGATCTTTCCGTGCAGTGGCAGACAGAGATCGAGAACAAATTCGCCGAAGTCGACAGGCTTTACCGTGAATATCAGGCCGAGGCACCTTTGCTGCCGGATGAGATGAAACGCCAGAGAGAAGAGGAGATCATCGCATTGGAGAGGGCCGCCAAAGAGCTCCAGATGCAACGTTTCGGACGGGAAGGTGACCTGTTTGAAAAAAGACAGGAACTTATTCAGCCCATACAGGACCAGGTGTTTGAAGCCGTAGAGGAGATGGCCTCCAGGGGCAACTATGCCGTGATCTTCGATAAGGCAGGGGGAGCATCCATGATCTACACCGATGTGCGTTACGACCTGAGCGACGATGTGTTGCAGCGGCTAGGCTACCGCAATTAAACATCCCCGGTGATCATTATGCCGGAAGAACCCCGGCAGCGAAACAGGGTATTGCCCTGCCAATGTCTATTTGCCCAGCAGACGCTTGATCTCATTAAGCTTCATCAGGGCCTCCACAGGGGTTAAAGTATCAATATCTGTATTCAGGATATCTTCCTTGATCTGTTGCAACAAGGGGTCATCCAGCTGAAAGAAGCTCAGTTGCATGTCATCCTGCTTCTTTCCTGGGCCTGCCGAACCCGCTTTGCCGGTCAGCTCGTCATGGCTGTGGGTCTTTTCCAGTTGCGACAATATGTTGTTGGCACGGTCAATGACAGATGCAGGCATCCCCGCCATGCGGGCAACATGTATTCCAAAAGAATGCTCGCTGCCGCCCGGGACAAGTTTTCGCATAAAGATCACATTGTTGCGCACCTCTTTTACGGAAACGTTATAGTTCTTTATCCTCATAAAAGATCCGGCCATCTCGTTGAGCTCATGGTAATGGGTGGCAAACAGGGTTTTAGCCCTGAAAAGAGGATGTTCGTGCAGAAACTCGGCAATGGCCCAGGCGATGCTGATGCCGTCATAGGTGCTGGTGCCGCGGCCGATCTCATCCAGAAGGATCAGGCTGCGATCGGAGATGTTGTTCAGGATGCTTGCCGTTTCGTTCATCTCCACCATAAAGGTGGATTCACCGGAAGAAATATTATCGGAAGCACCCACCCGGGTGAAGATCTTGTCTACAATGCCTATGGAAGCATCCTCGGCGGGCACAAAGCTACCCATTTGCGCCATCAAAACGATCAGGCCGGTCTGCCTCAGAAGGGCTGATTTCCCAGACATGTTCGGCCCGGTAATGATAATGAACTGTTGGGTTTCGTTATCCAGGAAAACATCATTGGGCACATATTCCTCCCCCGGGGGCAGTCGCTGTTCGATCACAGGATGCCGCCCCCCTTTAATGTCAAGGATATAGGAGTCATTCACCCGGGGCCTGACATAATGGTACTGTTTGGCAATGGTGGCAAAGCATAAGAGGCAATCGATGCGTGCCATCACGTTGGCGTTGACCTGAATAGGCTCCACATATTCGGCAACCGCTGCAACCAGCTCGTTGAAAAGGCGCTCCTCAAGCTGCAGGATCTTCTCTTCAGCAGTCAGTATCTTCTCTTCATATTCTTTGAGCTCCGGTGTGATATAGCGCTCGGCATTGGTTAACGTCTGCTTGCGTTGCCAGTCATCGGGCACCTTGTCTTTGTGGGTGTTTGTCACCTCAAGATAATAACCAAAAACCTGGTTGAAAGAGATCTTTACCGATGGGATGCCTGTTCGTTCAATCTCCCGTTGACGGAGCGACGCCAGATAGTCTTTGCCGGAGCCGGCTATCTTGCGCAGCTCGTCCAGCTCTTCCGACACACCATCGGCAATCACATTGCCCCTTGACAAGACTGCTGACGGGTCCTCCTTGAGCTCCCGCGCGATCCTGTCACGGATCATCGCACAAGGGTTGACCTGATCAGCCAGTTTTTGCAAAGGCGCGCATTCGCTTTCCTGGCAAAGCTTACGGACAGGATCTGTAATCGCCAGTGCCTTCTGTATCTGCAGCAACTCGCGGGGATTGACCTTGCCCACAGCCACCTTGGAGATCAGACGCTCCATATCGCCGGCCTGACGGAGCTTTCCCGCCAAAGCGTCAGCCATGCCTGTGTTGTTCAGCAGATATTCCACCACATCATAGCGCTCATTGATGCGCCCCTTGTCTTTCAGGGGAAGGATGATCCATCGCTTCAGCAGCCGGCTGCCCATCGGAGAAATGGTATGGTCAAGGACATCCTTCAACGTGGTGGCATCCTCATTGAGGGAATCGAGGATCTCGAGGTTCCGTATGGTAAACTTGTCCAGCCAAACAAACTGGGTCTCATCTATGCGTGATATCCTGTTGATGTGGCTGAGCCTGTCATGACGTGTCTCCACCAGATATTGCATGACTGCCCCGGCGGCAATGATGCCCTCGTTAAGCTCCTCTATGCCGAAGCCTTTATAGGACCGGGTACCAAAGTGTTTTAGCAACAGGTCATCAGCAAAGTCGCGGGTATATACCCAGTCATCCAGGGCAGTGGTGTGGTATTTCCCGGGAAACACAGCCTGCAACTGGGTCAGGTGCTTTTTCTGTACCACCACCTCGCTGGGCCGGAAGCTTTGAAGCAGCTTGTCGATGTATTCAGGATTGCCCTGGTCTGTTAAAAACTCACCTGTAGACACGTCCATAAAGGCGATGCCAGTAATGTTGCCGGCAAAATGCAGCGCGGCAAGAAAATTGTTTTCCTTGTGGTCCAACACTTTGTCGCTGAAAGCAATGCCGGGAGTGACCAACTCGGTAACTCCACGTTTCACAATTTTTTTCGCATGCTTTGGATCCTCAAGCTGCTCGCAAATGGCCACCCGCTGGCCGGCACGTACCAATTTTGGAAGATAAGTTTCCAGGGCATGGTACGGAAAGCCAGCCAACTCGACAAAAGAAGCAGCACCATTGGCACGTCGGGTGAGGACAATACCCAGGATCTCTGCCGTCTTTATAGCATCTTCTCCGAAAGTCTCGTAAAAGTCACCCACCCGAAACAACAATAACGCATCAGGATGCCTGGCCTTTATGCCATAGTACTGCCTCATCAAAGGGGTCTCAACAGCTTTGGAAACGGTTTTTGCCACAACGATCGCTTCTATGATTGCCTCTATTCCCTAACAAAGATACATGATTTTTTTTCGTTCAATATTTCACCCATGCCATATTCTTTTGCTTATTCTTGTACCTCTTTTTTCTGTGTACATCTCTCCTGCAAAAAATCCCCAGCATATCGTGTGTTCACGGAGGACGGAGGACAGAAGAACGATGGAAAAGAAGACAGTTTCAACATTGAAGGTCTGTGCAAACATTTAATTGACCGGGGCCTGTGGGGTGGTCAAATCCGTAATTGACCGGGGCCCGTGGGTGGGGAAATCCGCATTTGATGGATCTGCGTAAAAAAATCAAGGCATCTTTACCAGGGAGGGTATATGCAAGCAGGCCACCGGGCGGCATTAATGAATGTATTAAAAGGGGCATGCCGTCGTGCCGGCCGGATAGGCCTGCGCAGGGTAAAGAGGCCGTAGATTTTAGCAGATGCATCAGAAGCGGTGATCTTTCTTTTTGGTAGCTTTTTCTTTGGATGGGAGCCAAAGAAAAAGTACAATGAAAAAACCAGATCAATAATCAAGCAACTCCCGGATGAAAGACCTTGAGATTTTTTTCATGTACCTTTTATCAAAAAGTCAAATGGCAGGGGTGTTA
>SL_3KL_010_SEDDRAFT_10002438_pt1 | contig 16968 bp, 15 predicted proteins | sample SodLakKL_010_SED_2_FD_10381 | JGI IMG/M metagenome (IMG submission 10381) | reverse complement strand
CCTCCTCGACCAGGCTGAGCACGTCGCCCATGCCGAGAATGCGCGAAGCCAGCCGATCCGGATGGAACGGCTCCAGCCCGTCGATCTTCTCGCCGGTGCCAAGAAACTTGATCGGGGCGCCAGTTATCTTTCGGACCGAGAGCGCGGCACCGCCGCGCGCATCACCATCGGTCTTGGTCAGCACCACACCGGTCAGCGGCAGGGCGTCATTGAACGCCTTGGCGGTATTGGCGGCATCCTGCCCGGTCATGGCGTCAACCACGAACAGCACTTCGGCCGGATCGATCTCGGCGTGGACGCGGCGGATCTCGTCCATCATCGCTTCGTCCACGGCCAGGCGACCGGCGGTATCGAGGATCAGAATATCGGCGAACTGCCGGCGCGCATGCTCCTGTGCTTCGCGGGCGATGACCACTGCGTCATCGACGCGGTCGGAACGATAGAAGCCGGCCTCGACCTGCCCGGCCAGGGTTTCGAGCTGGTCGATGGCGGCCGGACGATAGATGTCGCAACTGGCCATCACCACCTTCTTCTTGTGGCGCTCGCGCAGCAGGTTGGCCAGCTTGCCGGCGGTGGTGGTCTTGCCCGCACCTTGCAGGCCAGCCAGCAGAATGACCACCGGCGCCTGGCGCTCGAGATTGAGTGCCGCCTGCTCCTGCCCGAGGACACGCTTGAGTTCCTCGTGCACCACCTTGATCAGGGCCTCGCCCGGCTTGAGACTGCCGACCACCTCCTGTCCGACGGCCCGCTCGCCGACCTGCGCGATGAAATCCTTGACCACCGGCAGCGCAACATCCGCCTCGAGCAGCGCCACGCGCACCTCTCGCAGGGCCTCTCGGATATTGTCCTCGGTCAGCCGGCCACGGCCCTTGAGCCGTTCCAGCGATCCGGTCAGTCGTTTGCTGAGTTGGTCAAACATGTTTCAAACACTCGGGATACAGGCCAGATGTGCCATTATACTTGGACCATACCCATCTTCAGACAACCTTCTGACCGAATCGTGGACCCGATGACCCTGCTCGCACCCCTGGCGCTGGTGTTGTATCTGGCTGCCGGCAGCCTCATTGCGCTGGGCTATTACCGCTCCGCACCGACGCTGCGAAGGCTTGGCACCGCCTCCGCCGTGATTGCCGCGATCATGCACGCGAGCGCTGTCTGGCAGGTGATGGCCACGCCGTTGGGCTGGGACGTCAATTTCGTCCATACCCTGTCGCTGGCCGCCTGGATGATCGTCGCCGTCCTGCTGATCACCAGCCCGTGGTCGAGAACCGTCGAGACCGGCATCATCGCTTTTCCCGGCGCCGCGCTCTGCGTGGGCTTGCAATGGTTCCTGTCTCCCGAGGCATTGATACTGACCCAGGTCTCGGTAATGCTCGAAACCCATGTCTTTACCTCGCTGCTCGCCTACAGCCTGCTGTCGATCGCGGCCATCAATGCCTTGATGCTGGCGGCCCAGGACTACGCCTTGCGCCACCCTCGCCCGCTGCGGCAACTCGAGTTGCTGCCGCCCCTGGCCGTCATCGAAAAGGTGATGTTCCGCCTGATCACGGCCGGCTGGCTGGTACTGACCGCAAGCCTGGTGACCGGGCTGGTGTTCATCGACAACCTGTTCGACCAGCACCTGGTTCACAAGACCGCGTTGTCGCTGCTGTCCTGGGTGTTGTTCGCCGCGTTGCTGGCCGGACGCCACTGGCTGGGCTGGCGCGGGCGCCGGGCCGTCAACTGGTCGTTGGCCGCGATGGGGGTGCTGGCACTGGCCTACTTCGGCAGCAAGCTGGTACTGGAGGTCTTCCTCGACCGCAGCTGGATGATCTCGGCCGGCGCGTGAGCAATGGCCCAGCTTCCCCTGACGACACTTTTCATCATGCTGGCGGCACTGATCGTGTTGTCGGCATTCTTTTCCAGTTCCGAAACCGGCCTGGTGGCGCTCAACCGATACCGGCTGCGCCATCAGGCCAACAACGGCCATCGTGGTGCGCGCCTGGCCCAGCAGTTGTTGGGCCGGCCCGACCGTATGTTTGGCCTCATCCTGCTGGGCAACAATCTGGTCAACATCCTCGCCGCCTCGATCGCCACGATCATCGCCCTGCGATTGCTCGGCGAAGGAGGCATCTGGGTATCCACGCTGGCCCTGACCCTGGTCATACTGATTTTTGCCGAAGTCGCCCCGAAAACACTGGCCGCGCTTTATCCCGAACGCATCGCCTATCCGGCCAGCTACGTCCTCACTCCGCTACTCAGAGTCCTCTACCCGGCCGTGTGGCTGACCAACCTGATGGCCGCCACCCTGCTTCGGCCCTTCGGGGTGAACCGGCAAGGCCTGCATCAAGACTCGCTCAGCCGGGAAGAACTTCGCACCCTGGTCAAGGAAGGCGGGCGACAGATCTCGCTGGATCACCGCCAGATGCTGATCAATATCCTCGATCTCGAGCACGGCACGGTCGACGATGTAATGGTGCCGCGGCAGGATATCGTCGGCATCGATCTCGACGCCGAGTGGGACGACATCATGCAGGCGCTGACCGAGAGCATCTATACCCGCATGCCGGTCTGGCGCGGTGATCTCGACAACATCGTCGGACTGCTGCACATCCGCACCATACTTCCGCGACTGATCCAGAACCGGCTCGACCGGGACGGCCTGCTCAAGGCGGTGCGCAGCCCCTACTTCGTCCCCGAAGGCACCGCGCTGACCCAGCAGATGCTGGAGTTCCAGAGCCGTGAGCGGCGGTTGGGGCTGGTGGTCGATGAATACGGCGACATCCAGGGCCTGGTCACCCTCGACGACATACTCGAAGAGATCGTGGGCGAATACACCACCGAGGGTGGTGGTCGGCAGAAACTGGTTCGCAAGCTCGAAGACGGCAGCTGGATCGTCGACGGCGGCGCCACCCTGCGCATGCTCAACCGCCGGCTGGACTGGGAACTGCCCACCAGCGGCGCGAAAACGCTTAACGGCCTCATCCTCGAACACCTCGAATCCTTGCCCGACGGCCGCACCAGCCTGAAGATGGGCAACCACATCTTCACCATCGTCGACATGGTCGACAAGCGAATCCGCAAGGTGAAGGTGAGGGATTCCAGCGAGGAGGATTGAGGGACGGTGCCCCGGTTCGCCCGTTCACCTTTCACCTTTCAATCTTCCATCATCGCAGCCAGTTGTCCCATCAATTGCGGCCAGTCGACCAGGCGGCGGTGACCGATAATATCCAGCCGCGGCAACGAGCGCCCCTGGACGATATAAAATCCGCCGGACTCGTGCGGGGCGACACCGTCGATGTGGCAGATGTTGTTACTCAGCCTGCAGGCCAGGCCCGCGCGGCGATAGGGGAACTCGTCAAAGACACGCAACACGGTCCCCGTGATCAACGCACCTCCGGCCCCGCCCAGGTTGGACAGATTCTCCACCGCCCGCTGGCTGATACGGCGGCGCCTGGCGTCTTCATGAGTGTAGATGCGCGAATCCATTGCCACCGGCCGCCAGTCGAGCAGGCGCAGGTCGCGCATCCATCCCGACACTTCTCCCTCCATATGGCCGAAATTGAAGGCGCCGGTCAGCTCGGCCAGGTCGAGGCGGTGAAACTCCACTTGCGCGGCAAGGGCCGGCAAAGTACCGAAGGGACGCTCGATGGCAAGGTCCTTCATCTCGATTCGCCCGGAAAAGGCGCGCACATCGATACCGCCGGTAAATGACAGGACTTCATCGACATAGCTCACCCCGGGGAAAGTCCCCGACAGAACGCCACCGAATTCCGGGAAACCGAGCAACCTGGTCAGTTCCGTCAGATCCAGCGGCTCGATCCGGGCATCGAGTTGCAGCTGCCTCTCCTCGACGGCCGCATGCTCCCAGAGCAGCCGCTCGACCACCACCGCACCGTCGAGCAGCGGCATCCGCAAGGGTTCAGCCAGGACGATCATCGTGCCGTCGCCGGCCAGGCGCAGCGACGATGCCCCCGACGGCAGGCCGTACAGCGACAACGCTTCCCACTCAAGCAGCAGCGAGCTGTGGTCTTCGCGAATCATCAAGTCGCCATCGGCCCGGTCGATCGAAAAGCGCCCCTGCGGATCGTCGAGGTGAAAATTCTCCAGGCGAGCGTCCAGGCCGGTTTCACCACCATCGATGCGAACGGAAGCGTCAAGCAACCCCGCCGCCTCGATGTCCGCCAACCCCATGGCGGCCAGCGGTCCTTCGAGCCAGCGTTCCCAGGCCAATGGGAACTGCAACTTGAGCGAATCGACATTGGCTCGAACCAGTGACCAGCCCGCCTCGCCTCGCTCGAACATCAGGTCGCCGATCATCGAGATGGCGCCGGGATCGTTGACCTCCACACGCTCGATCTGCAAACCGTCATCCGCACCAAGCCGCCCCTCCGCCCGCAACACGAGTGGTTCGGCCGGCGGCGGCAGATAGACCTGACCGAAAAGCATTTCCCCCGACGACTGTTCGAGCTCGATACCGAATGCCGCCCGTCCACCCTCGAAGTCAAGCTCGAACACGCCACTGGCGCCGATCGCAAACCCTGCCATCTCGCCTCCGGGGCTGTCGAATGCCGTATCGGCCAGGTCTATCCGTCCCTGCAGGCGTTGACCGGAGAACTCCAAAGAGGCCGAAAGCTCGCCGGCAACATCCCGCAACCCCGCCTGTTCGAACAACTCCTCGCTCAGCTCCGCGAGCAACAGCGAGTCGATTTGCACGGCAGCCGTCACCAGGCCGCCGTCGACAGGCACGCGCACTCGCCCCTGCACCGGGCCACTGACGAGTTCGAACTCGAGTGCATGGTCGTCGGCAGCCAGGCGAAAATCCGCCTCCAGCATTGCAAACAGGGGGCCGCCGACCCAGCTCATATGACCGCTGTCGCACTCGGGACCGGTTGGTCGTAACCGCCCCCTTGAGCATTCCAGCTCGACAGTCCCGACGACAAGCGCCTCTGGGCCCACCAACCCGGAAGCCAGAATCCGCCAATTCCCCGCTTCCGCGGCCACTTCCGGCTCGTAGTGGATCTCCACCGACTCCCAGCTCAATGGTCCCAGCCTGCCCGGCCCGCTGCCGATTTCCAGTTCGGACGCCGCCAGGCCGCCAGCAGCGAGCAGAACCAGCACCGCAATCGATCCTCGCCCCTTGCAAGTTGAGGTCCGGCGGTTATATTGGAGCCATGTCAGCAAAGCAGTCATCCGGTTACTCCGCCGCCTCGCTTCGGGTTCTCGTGGTGGATGACCACGAGATCAATCGCGAATTTCTCAATGCCGGCCTTGGTCGCCTGGTCGGCAAGATTCGCCTCGCCGCCGACGGCGCTTCGGCCATCGAGATGTGTGCACGGGAGGATTTCGACGTTGTCCTGATGGATCTGCACATGCCGCAACTCGATGGACTGGCCACCGCAAACAGGATACGCGATCTCGACACCCGATCGGCCCACGCCCAGATCGTGGCGCTGACCGCGGATGCGCGGCCCGAGGAACGCGTCAGACTGCTCGACGCCGGCTTTGATGACTACCTCAACAAGCCAATCGCCATTCCCGAGCTGATGGCCGCCATCGAGTCGCTGTTCAATCCCAATGCCAGCCGCAACCCACAGGAGCGTCAGCACATTGCGCCAACGCAGTTGATCGACCGGGAGCGGGCCCTTGCCGCATCAAACAATGACTCCGGCCTGGCACTTCGACTTCAGGACATGCTCGCTGCTGAACTCGACGAGAAGCTCCCCGAGCTCGACCGCATGATCGTCGAGGGTGATCATCGGAAAGCGGCCGACCTGCTGCACCAGTGGGCTGGAGCCGGAGGCTACGCCGGTGCCGTCCGCATGACCCACGCCTGCCAGATGCTTCGGCAACGCCTGCTCGCCGGCCTCGACAGCTCGCCGGGCACGACCTACCTCAATTTCCTGCGTATCGCCCACGCCACCCGCCAGACGCTGCGCAACGCTTGACGGGTCACTGGTGACAGGTCACGAGTAACGGGTAAAGCGTCTTCTACCCTCCCATCAACCGCTTCATCTCGCGCACGGCGGCATCCAGTCCGGTGAACACCGCGCGCGATACGACGGCATGACCGATATTGAGCTCGGCGATACCGTCAATGGCGACGATCGGCGCCACGTTGTGATAATTGAGCCCGTGCCCCGCATTGACCACCAGTCCCATGTGTCGCCCGGCTTCCACCGCCGTACGCAGGCGTGACAACTGCTCCAACGCCCCGGCACCGCGTTCCCCGGCATAGCCCCCGGTATGCAGTTCCACGACCGGAGCACCACATTCCACTGCTGCTTCCAACTGGGCCGGTTCCGGATCGATGAACAGGCTGACGCGAATGCCGGCTTCAGCCAGACGAGCACAAGCCTGGGCAATGCGCGATGCACCGCCGACCACATCCAGCCCACCCTCCGTGGTCAACTCCTCGCGGCGCTCGGGCACCAGGCAGACATCGGCAGGACGGACATGCTCGGCGATTGTGAGCATTTCGTCGGTGACCGCCAGCTCCAGGTTCATGCGCGTGGTGATTGTTTCGTTGAGCAGGCGAACGTCGTCATCCTGGATATGGCGACGATCCTCGCGCAGATGAATGGTGATGGCGTCGGCACCGGCCTGCTCGGCCACCAGGGCGGCCTGCACCACCGAGGGGTGGTCGCCCCGGCGGGCCTGACGCAGTGTGGCGACATGATCGATGTTGACGCCCAGCAGGGGTGTACTCATCAGAATTCAGCCTTCCGTTTCATGGGTTAGATTCTCGAAGAGCCGGCGGCTTTCCAGCCGGCGACCGGCCAGATGATGGTCGATCAACTGGCGCATCATCCGCCGGCAATCCGAACCCCGGCCGTGTCCATCGCGTGCGCCGGCGGCCAGCGCCAGGACGGCATCGCCCGGGTAAGTCTTCGGACCCGGCTGCTCGGCCGGGATGAACCCCGCCTCCGGGTCCAGATGATACAACCCGTCCGGCCGGATGCGCTTACCGTCGAAGGCATCATGTTCGAAGTCCGGGGCCACCCCCAGAGAGCCGAGCAGGGTGAGTTCGAATCGGCGCACGGCTGGCGCCAGTGCCTGGTTGCCGGCCAGATGACTCAGCAATTCGGTATAGGCATGGAAAAGCTCGGGTGCGGGATCATCACGCACCAGCAGTTTGAGGATCAACTCATTGGCGTAGAGCCCACACCACAGTGCGCGTCCAGGCAACGAAAGCCGGCTGCCGGCAGGCTCGAGCTCGATCACCGTGCCCATCTCTCCACGCCGTGACCAGTTGGCGTTCAGCGGGCAGAACGGCTCGGCCAGGCCACGCCAGGACGACCTCGCCGAGCGCGCGCCCTTCGCCACAAGGCCGACACGGCCTTGCTGATGGCTGAAGAACTCTATCAGCAGGCTGGATTCGCGCCAGGGCCGACGGTGCAGCACCCAGCCGAACTGCTCCGTGCTGGTGCTCATGATGAATAGCCGAACTCGTCGAGTGCTCCGTCATCATCCATCCAGCCGGCACGAACCTTGACGTGCAGCTCCAGGTGAACCTTCTCTCCCAGCAACTCGGCGATGCGCCGACGCGCCCGGCTGCCCACACGCTTGAGAACCTGCCCGCCACGACCGATCACCATGCCCTTGTGCCGCTCACTGGCGACAAGAATCAGGCCGCTGATCTCCACTCGCCCCCGCGTGCGTTCAAAACGCTCGATCTCGACCGTCAGGCCGTAGGGTATCTCCTGATGAAGCTGCAGCATCAACTGTTCGCGGATCATCTCGGCGGCGAGAAAGCGTTCGGAGCGATCGGTGAAGAGGTCGGCATCGAACATCGGCTCTGCCTCGGGAAGGCAGCGAAAAACCTCGTCGAGCAGGTCCTCTAGACCTTCCCGGCGCGTTGCCGACAGGTAGACCACGGCATCGAAATCGACCTTTGCGGTCAGTTCGGCGGTGCGCTCAAGCAGCACGGCACGATCATCGAGCTGGTCGATCTTGTTGAACGCCAGAATCTTCGGTCCTTCCTGGGCCGCCATCAGGTCGAGCACCATGTGATCCTCGTCGGTGATGCGAGCGGCATCAACCAGCATGACGGTCACGTCGACACCGAGCCGGGTGTCGGATGCGATGCGATTGAGGCGGCGATTGAGCGCGTGATCCCGCCGGCGGTGCAGCCCAGGCGTATCGACGAAGACCGCCTGTCCCTGCTCGCGGTTGACGATACCGTTGATGCGGTGACGCGTGGTTTGCGCCTTGTGGGTCACGATGGCCAGATGCTCACCGACCAGGGCATTGAGCAATGTGGACTTGCCCACGTTGGGACGACCGAGCAGGGCCACGTAACCGCAGCGGGTGTTCATTGTTTATCGACTCCGGAATCTCTTGCCGTTGCATGCCCGTTCTCGCGCGCGGGCTCGAAGTGTTCGTTCAGTCTTTCATGCATGATCTTCGCGGCCGCCTGTTCAGCCTTGCGGCGACTGCCCGCCTCGGCCGTAACCGGTGCCACCACGCCGGCGACGCGACACTCGACGCGGAATCGTTTGGCGTGGTCGGCACCGGATTCCTCGATGACCTCATACTCGGGCAGATCATGGCCATGGCCCTGCAACAGTTCCTGCAGCCGGGTCTTGGGATCCTTGAGCGTATCGGCCTCGGGCAGCGACTCCAGCCTAGCCTCGAAGACCTCGCAGACTACACGCCGAGTCTCGCCGAATCCCCCATCGAGAAAAATCGCCCCGATGATGGCCTCGAGCACGTCGGCCAGGATCGACTCGCGCAGGAATCCGCCGCTCCTGAGTTCACCGGCCCCCAGGCGCAAGTGCTCGCCCAGATTGAGCTCACGCGCGATGGAGGCCAGCGTCACGTCTCGCACGAGGCGTGATCTCAGCCGACTGAGATCCCCTTCCGGGGCATGTGGACGCCGACGATAGAGCTGCTCGGAGATGACCGCGCTGAGCAGACTGTCGCCGAGAAACTCGAGACGTTCGTAGTGACCCGGCCCGCAACTGCGATGGGTCAGCGCCCGCTCGAGCAGACCGGGATCTCGAAACCGGTAGTCGATACCGGGCAGCCTCTGCGGTGGTTCAGTCGCGAAGTCTTTCGACACGGTGGAACTTGACGACCGCGTCAATGTTGCCGATCAGGTGAGTTTCAACCTCGTAGCTGACCACCAGGCTCAGGCCATCGCCATGCTCGATACGCACGTTCTCGGCCCCAACATGATCGACAAAACTGATATCGAATCGCGTCAACAACTGGCGACGCGTTGTCTGCGGTGGCTGATTGGACACACCGGGCTCACCCGCCACAGCCTTCATTTCACTGACCACGGACATGTGGTTCAGGTAGATGGGTACAAGCTTGATACCGATGTAGGTGAAAAACAGCACGATCACCAGAATGCCCATGAAACCGAGCAGACTCAGTCCGCGCTGTCTGTTGAATGCCGTCATTCGTTCATTCCCTCGCAACTAACCCCGTTCCAGGTCGATAATCCGCCCTTTTCACTGGATTCTATCACCGATTCTGCCCCAGTCCACACAGCCTCGTGAACAGTCCCAGTGCATCCAGATGCGAACCGCCTTGCCAACCAGCAGGTCATCGGAAACAAATCCCCAGGCACGGCTGTCGAGCGACTGATCACGATTGTCACCGAGAACGAAGTAATGTCCCTCGGGCACCGTCCAGGTGCGGGTTTCGAGGTCCGGACGCTCGGGATAGACCACGATACTGTGCGGCTCCTCGCCCAGGCGCTCCAATCGCTTCACCGGACGAGTACCCGGCGGATTGCGATTGAGACCCTCTCCGACCCAGGAGCCGACCTGGTCCTGAACCACCGGGTCGCCATTGATGAACAGGACCTTGTTGCGGTAAGTCACGGTATCGCCGGGCACGCCGATGACGCGCTTGATATAGTTGATGCGAGGGTCCACCGGGTAACGGAACACGGCCACGTCACCGCGCTCGGGATCCCCGACCTCCAGGAAACGGTGATTACCGACCGGCAACCGCAAGCCATAGGCGTACTTGTTGACGACGATGAAGTCACCGATCCACAGGGTGGGGATCATGGACCCGGACGGAATCTTGAACGGCTCGAAAAGAAAAGAGCGGAACAGCAGCACGACCAACAGCACAGGAAACAGCGACCCGACCAGTTCAACCGTCTTCGATACGGGCTCGTCGGCTTCCTTCTGGCGGCGCTTGCGCCAATAGCGCTCGATGATCCAGAACACGCCGGTGACCAGCGTCAACACGGTCAGGATCAGGGCAAAATCCAGATTCATTTTTTCTATTTCTCCTGGTCGGTGCGCAGCACGGCAAGAAAGGCTTCCTGGGGAATCTCGATCTTGCCGACCTGCTTCATCCGGCGCTTGCCGGCCTTTTGTTTTTCCAGCAGCTTGCGTTTTCGCGTGACGTCACCGCCGTAGCACTTGGCGGTGACGTTCTTGCGATACGCCTTGACCGTCGAGCGCGCGATGACATGCGACCCAATCGCGGCCTGGATGGCGATATCGAACATCTGGCGCGGAATCAACTCGCGCATGCGCTCGGCCAGCTCACGACCACGCCGCTCGGCGGCATCACGGTGGACGATGGTGCTGAGTGCGTCGACCCGCTCACCGTTGATGAGCAAATCCAGGCGCACGAACGGTCCGGCCTGGTGCCGCAGGAAATCATACTCGAACGAGGCGAAACCGCGGCTGACCGATTTCAATCGGTCGAAAAAGTCCATGACGACTTCCGACATCGGCAACTCATAGGTGAGCTGAACCTGGCCTCCGATGAACCGCATATCGCGCTGGTGGCCGCGCTTTTCCTCGCACAGACCGATAACCGGGCCGACATGATCCTGCGGTACCAGGATAGTGCCGAGGATGACCGGCTCGCGAATCTCGCCGATCTTGTTGACCGGCGGCATGCTCGCCGGGTTGTCCAGCGTGAGCACCTCGCCATCGGTCATCTCGATTTCGTAGATCACCGTCGGCGCGGTGGTGATCAGATCGAGATCGTATTCCCGCTCCAGGCGTTCCTGGACAATTTCCATGTGCAGCATGCCGAGGAAGCCGCAACGGAAGCCGAACCCCAGCGCAACCGATGTTTCCGGCTCGAATTGCAGGGAAGAGTCATTGAGCTGCAGCTTGTCAAGCGCCTCACGCAGATCCGGATAATCGGAAGAATCGACCGGAAAGATGCCCGCGAACACTCGCGGCTGCAGTGCCTTGAACCCCGGCAACGGCTTGTCGGCCGGCTCGCGGGCACTGGTGATGGTGTCTCCGACCGGCGCACCGTGTACTTCCTTGATACCCGCGGCGATGAATCCAACCTGGCCGCAGTCCAGTTCACGTCCGGGCGTGCGCTTGGGAGTAAAGATGCCGATCTGGTCGGCGCCGTACTCCTCGCCGGTGGACATCACGCGAATCTTCTCGCCCTTCCTGAGCCGGCCTTCCTTGATGCGGACCAGGGAATTGACGCCCAGGTAGTTGTCAAACCAGGAATCGACGATCAGAGCCTTGAGCGGTGCGTCCGAGCGATCTTCCGGGGGTGGAATACGCTCGACCAGCGCTTCCAGGATCTCACGCACGCCATCGCCGGTCTTGGCGCTGACTAGCAGCGCATCGCTTGCGTCGATGCCGATGATATCCTCGATCTGGTGTTTGACGCGTTCGGGATCGGCTGCGGGCAAGTCGATCTTGTTGATCACCGGAATGACTTCGAGGCCCTGCTCGACCGCGGTGTAACAGTTGGCCACGCTTTGCGCCTCCACGCCCTGCGCGGCGTCAACCACCAGCAGTGCGCCTTCACAGGCGGCCAGCGAACGTGAAACCTCGTAGGAAAAATCCACGTGGCCGGGAGTATCGATGAAATTGAGCTGGTAGATCTCGCCGTTGGCCGCCTCGAAATCCAGCGTCACGCTCTGGGCCTTGATGGTGATGCCGCGCTCGCGTTCGAGGTCCATCGAGTCGAGTACCTGCTCGGCCATTTCGCGGTCTGTCAGGCCGCCGCAGACCTGGATGAAGCGGTCGGCCAGCGTCGACTTGCCGTGATCGACGTGCGCGATGATGGAGAAGTTCCGGATGCGACGGGTATCAGTCATAAATTCCCAATTGAAACGCCCCCGGCAGACCCGGGGGCGAAAAAAGAACGAACACGGAGATTATAGCGGTTCATGGCGACCGCTCGCCGCACTTCCTCAGTCCGGGCTATCTTCCGGCAGGACCTCGGGCTGGTAGGCGATGAACGCCGTATTGCCGTCGGAGCGTTGAACCAGGAGCGCGACCGTGCGGCCCTCCGGCAATGCCTCGACGATGGTGTTGAAATCATCCATGCCGCCGATGCGCTGGTTGTTGATCATCAGGATGACCTGTCCGCGCCGCACACCGGCGCGGTAGGCGTTGTCGCTCTCGACTTCGCGGATCAGCACTCCGCCTTCCGGATCGCCCATGCGCTGACGCATCTCGGAGCTAAGCGGCTCCACCACCAGGCCGAGGGCATTGGTGGGTTCGGCGCGTTCGTCGTCTCCGGGAACCATCATGTCGTCCTCTTCGAGTTCATGCAGGCTCGCGGTCAGCGTCTTGCGCTCTCCCCAGCGCCAGACCACGAGCTCGACATCGCTGCCCGGACGCACCATGCCCACCATCGGCGGCAGGTCACCGCTGCGCTCGACCGACATGCCGTTGAACTCGAGGATGATGTCGCCGACTTCGACGCCGGCGGCTTCGGCCGCGCTGTCGGGCTGTACCCGACTGACCAGCGCGCCCACCGGCCGATCCAGGTCGGCGGCATCGGCGTGGTCACGTGTGACTTCTCCGATCTCGACCCCCAGGTAACCGCGGCGCACCCGGCCGTGCTCGAGCAGTTGCTCGACCGAGTTCATCGCCACCTCGACCGGGATGGAGAACGACAGGCCGATGTTGCCCCCGTGCGAACTGAGGATCCAGGAGTTGATCCCGACGACGCTGCCATCGGTTCGGATCAGCGGCCCGCCGGAGTTGCCGCGATTGATGGCCACGTCGGTCTGAATAAACGGCACGTACTGCTGCTGGGCACCCTGGGTCCGGCCCTTGGCGCTGACGATCCCCGCGGTCACCGATTGCTCGAACTGGAACGGCGAACCAATCGCGATGACCCATTCACCTGGCCTCAGCGATTGCGTTTCACCGAACTCCAGCGTCGGCAATCCGTCGGCATCAATACGCAGCACGGCGATATCGGTTTGAGCGTCGGAACCGACCAGCTCGGCTTCGAATTCACGACGGTCGGCCAGGCGCACGATGATTTCGTCGGCACCGTCGATCACATGATGGTTGGTGATGACCAGCCCGTCCTCTTCGATGATGAAACCGGAACCGCCACCGCGGCGATCAGGCCGTCCACGCGGCCCCTGTCCATGCGGATCGAAAAAGCGGCGGAACATCTCGGGTAGATCCTCGGGCATGCCGCTACGCTCTTCCGGCTGCTCGGAGGGACGCGACCCGAAACGCGTGGTTTCGATATTCACCACCGCCGGAATCGACTGCTCGACCAGGTCGGTGAAATCGTCACGGGCGGCTTGTGCGTACTGCATCATCAACACGGTGATGAGCATGGCTGTGGCAAGGATTCGTTTCAGCATCTTTGCTCCGGAATTCTGGTTGGGTTGACTAGATGATTGATTTGGAGGCTTCGGGTCTGCAAGACAATGGCTCGATATGGGGCTGGCGCCCGAAACGCGCGGCACATCCGCCGCACCACACGGCGGTTACCGCCAGCGCCAACCCTCCGACGAGGGAAAAAAAATCGCGCCAGGGGGACGAATCGATCCACCAGTAGGCGGGCAATGCGCCCACCACGAATCCCAGCAGTGGCAGGCCGTAGACGGCAAACGCGGTCAGGACCAGGGTTGTCGACGGGATCCCGACCCGCACCCACTGGCCGACCTCGAAACCGGCCCGGGATGGCATCTCGACCTCGAGTTCTCGGCGCGGAAACAGCGCGCCGAAGACACCGGCACCACAACCTCGACCCTCGCTGCAACGCTGACATGATCGCGGTGGCGCGAAACGCAGCCGAACCCGGTCCTGGCCGGATTCCAGCACCTCGGCCACCTGCCAGGCAAACGCCCCGGCATCATTCATTCGGTCGTGCGCTGACCTCGGCACCACGCCGGAACCGCTGCCCGACAAACTCGACCGTCGCCGCCGGGACTTCGCCGACAACGGTCAGGGCGCGTCCGTCACCCTGATCGGTGAACACATGCACCGCGCCCATCGCCTTCATGCGGCTGCCGATGGCTTCGGGGGCAGCGTTCTCGATGTAGATGGAAAAGCTCGCCAGGCCGTCACTGAACAGCAGATGCTCGAACTCCTCTCCATGCTCCGAGCGCCCCTTGCCGATGTTGGCCAGGCGAAATCCAGGGGGCACTCGACCGCGAAAGGCCTCGTGCCGACGACCGGAACGAATCTGGCCGTCGGTATCGTGCAGGCGGGTGGTCAGCACCTTGGGTGCGTCGATCATCGCCGGTGCCAGCTCTGCATCGGAAATCGATGCGCCCAGCTCGATGCTGGTAAACGACAACTGCTGCAACTGGCGTCCCTCGGGATCGATCAACGCATACCGCAGCAACATGCCGGTGCTTTCCTCCAGCCACAGTCGGTAACCGTAGCGGTACTGGTCACGCGGCTCGATGGTCACGATACGGGCGGTCAGGCCGGCGACCCGTTCGCTGCCGGCCATCGACATGCGATAGGCCGATTCCGGGCCGGTCAGCCGATTGACCGGTAAACTGGGCAGCAGGCGCCCGGCCAACTGGCTTTCAAGTACCTGCGGCTGATCGCCGGGAAGCAGGCAACGCACCTTGTTGCCGTCACGCAGTACTTCGCGCGGCTCGCCGTCGATGGCGTATATGCGTTCACGCACCCCGTCCTCGTCGGCACGATGAATGATGCGCAGGGTATCGACCCGATCCTCGCGCACATGGACAAGCGTTCCGCGGTAATTGAGGGTTTCGACGGCACGGGCCATGCGATCAAGCCAGTGCTGCACATCGTCGTCGGCATGCACCGAAACCGGGGTCAGGCTGGCGGCCAGCAATGCCGTCATCGCCAGGATCTGCAGGAATCGAAACTCGCCGGCCATCAGTCTAGCGCCCTGAAGGGCGTGGTTCTCTGGTTCGAGTTTCATCATCGGACTGACGCTGCTGAAACTGGATTTCGACGCTTTCACTGCTGACACCGGTCACGATGGGCACGTAAGAGATGAAACCGGCACCCCCCGATGCCTGGTGGTGACGCAGCACATGCGCGCTGATGCGTTGACGCTCGGCAGCGCTGCTTTCGGAAAAACTGACGGGAACCGTCGAAGGTACCGTGGAGCGAGCGAATGGCTCGTCAAGGGAAGTGGACTGGCTGACGAATCCCTGCTGATCGGAGGGGTCGGCCTGTCGGTCGAGCATGTTGGAGTTGATCCCGACGATGGCTACCAGCGCCACGCTGGCGGCGATTGCACCACCGGCAACGGGCTTGAACCAGGCTGCCATGCGGCCGCCCGGCGTGGCCACGGGCTCTTCGGAGATCGCGTCGGCGACACGGCCGGAGAGATTGCCGACAGCGAGGACTTCACCATGCATGCAGGCACGGACAGTATGGAATCGTCGCCAGGCCTCCTTCATCTCGGAATCTTCGGCCATTCGGCGCAGCAGAAACTGTTGCGCGCTTCGGTCGAGTTCCCCGTCCATCAGGCAAGAAAGGTGTTCCCGGTTCGACTCGCTCATCATCTATCGTCCGTATTCATTGGTTATCCAGCAGGGGCCGGAGGCGTGCATCGATGGCCTCCCGGGCCCGAAAGATTCTTGACCGCACGGTGCCGATCGGGCAATCCATGGTCGTCGCGATCTCTTCGTAGCTCATGCCTTCCATTTCCCTGAGCGTGATTGCCACGCGCAGGTCTTCAGGTAGATCGGCGATCGCCTCGTTGATGGTGCTCTCGATTTCCTGTTTGAGCAGCTCATGCTCGGGCGAACCCTGTTCCTTGAGACGCGTATCGACCTGAAATTGTTCCGCGTCCTGTGCATCGACATCGGACAGTGGCGGGCGACGCCCCTGTGCGACCAGGTGGTTCTTGGCCGTATTGATGGCGATCCGGTAGATCCAGGTATAGAACGCACTGTCACCGCGGAAGCGCGGCAGTGCCCGATAGGCCTTGATGAAGGCTTCCTGGGCGACGTCCATCGCTTCGGCATGATCGGAGACATAGCGCGAAATCAGGCTGATGATCTTGTGCTGGTACTTGACCACCAGCAGATCGAACGCCTTCTTGTCTCCTTTCTGGACACGCTCTACCAGTTGTTGATCGACTTCCCGTTCGCCCATCTGGGCCGTCCTCGATTCCTTGCAGACGGCCGGGCCACATGCTCAACTGACCACGCCCCGGCCGGATAGTTTCGATTGTTCACTCACAGGGTACAGAAACGATCGGCTGGACCGGCCTCCGATCGACCGACAAGCGAACAGCACCCTCGTTCAGCGGGCAAGAATATCACGTCCCGCACTGACTCGAACCGGCAACGGTGCGATAATGGGCGGTTTAAACGCATCACTCGGGAGGAACACTGGATCATGAGCAAGCACAGCGAAATTCTCAAGCGCCTGGGACTGAAAGACATCAACCCCGGCGCCTGCTTCGGCCCCGGCCAATTCTCGGCCGTCAGCGAAGACAACCTGGTCGAATCGATCAACCCGACCGACGGGTCGGTGATCGCACGTGTCAGCAGCGCCACCGAGGCCGACTACGAGAAAGTCATCAAGACCGCACAGGAAGCCGCCGACGCCTGGCGCCTGGTTCCGGCACCGGAGCGCGGCAATGCCGTGCGCCTGGCCAACGACGCCCTGCGGGATTACAAGGATGCGCTCGGCTCCCTGGTGTCACTGGAAATGGGCAAGATCAAACCCGAAGGAGACGGGGAGGTCCAGGAAATGATCGACATTGGCGACTTCGCCCTCGGCCAGTCGCGCATGCTCTATGGCAAGACCACGCATTCCGAGCGCCCCGGCC
>SL_3KL_010_SEDDRAFT_10002437_pt1 | contig 16968 bp, 12 predicted proteins | sample SodLakKL_010_SED_2_FD_10381 | JGI IMG/M metagenome (IMG submission 10381) | reverse complement strand
TCCGGCCGGCACGACGGCATGCCTCTTTTCATTCATTGATTACTGCCGTCCGGGGGCCTGCTTTCGTTCACCCGCCCTGGTAAAGGGGCCTTGTTTTTGACACAGATCCATCAAAGGCGGATTTATCCCCCCACAGGGCCGGCCTTTTACATGTTTGCAGTTGCCCACACTGTTGAAACTGTCTTTCGTTCCTTCGTTCCATCGTTCCCCCGCTCCATCGCTCTTCCGTCATCCGTCAACACAAAAGATGCTGGTGGTTTTTACAGAAAAAAACATGATGATGTATTTCCAAAGCATTTATTTGCTTTTGTTTTGTACTTTTGTGGATCACAATGTTTGGATGGTCTTGGCCTGTGAAACATACCGCGCACCAGAGAGAGCCGTTGCACAACAACTTCTCAGGGATACAATAAACGGAAAAACCCGGACAGACCTCGCCGTCTTATAATGGACTCGCCCGGTGCCCCGGTTCCAAAGTCAGTATTTTGAGATGTTTCAAAATGTATGCACCGTATTCAAAACAATAAGACCATGAGGGACCCATTGTATGCAAGAAATATGCAAGCACCTGGTGTTGCTGCAGGATGTAAACTTGTTAAGGACTTGACGCCATAAGGGCCGGGAGTCCGGATACCAGGACCATGGTCGTAAGCAAAGGATGATGAACGAACGAAATTTATCGAAAACAACATACGTTCTGTTAGTGTACCCCGGTTCAATAACAACCATAAAAACCATTGGTCTATGATTCGTTTTTTTGTCGTGCTGGTCCTGTTTTTCCCCCTGTCTGCTCTTGCACAGGACGCCATGCCCTGGAGCCTTGAAGATTGTGTGAACCATGCCAGGGAAAACAACCTTCGCATACAGCAACAGAAACTGGGCGTGGATGTTGCGCGGGAAAACCTTCGGCAAAGCCAGGCCGAGCGCCTGCCCAACCTTAACACCGGTGCTTCGCACAGCTTTAACTATGGCCGGACACTTGACCCCATCACCAATGAGTTTGTTACCGAAAGGGTACAGACAAACAACTTCAGCCTGAGCAGCGGCATGATCCTTTTCAGTGGGTTCCAGGTCCGCAACAGCATTGCCAAAGACCGCTATGACCTTCAGGCCAGCGAATTTGATGTTGCAGCCATGGAGAACGACATATCCCTGGCCGTTGCCTCGGCCTACCTGCAGATCCTTTTCAGCAAAGAGATGGTGGAGGTCGCTGCCAGCCAGCTTGACATCACCCGGCAACAGGTTGAACGCACCAGGAAGCTGGTGGATGCAGGGACCCTGGCAAGGGGAAGCTTGTTGACGATTCAGGCACTGGAGGCTTCTGAAGAACTTCAGCTTGTCAACGCAGAAAACCAGCTCCGCATTGCCTACCTTGACCTTATGCAGTTGCTTGACCTGCGCGAAGACTTGGCTTTTGAAGTGGTGGTGCCGGACATTGACATCATCCCGAGCGAAACCGTAGAGTATTCGCCTCTACAGATCTATGATACGGCGGCACAGATACAGCCCGATATCCGTTCGGCCGATATCCGGGTGGCCAGTGCCGAAAAAAGCTACGAGATCGCCCGGGGTGGACGCAGCCCGCGACTTTCTGTCAGCGGGAGCATGGGAACAGGATACTCTGAGGCAAGACTGGAAATTGCCGAGGTGATCGAGGCTGACCCTCAACAGATCGGCCAGACCGCCTCAGGCGAAGCCGTATTTGCACCCTCTTTCAACTATGAAACACAGGTGATCCCGTTCCGTGACCAGATCGAAGAGAACCTGAACAGAAGCATCGGCCTCTTCCTGCAAATACCGATCTTTAATAATTTCCAGGTGCGATCCAATATCAGCCGTTCCAGGATATCACTGGAAAACGCCCGGCTGCAAAGACAGATCGTCCGCGACCAGCTATACAAAACCATTGAACAATCCCACCAGGATGCCCATGCCGCCCTGCAACGCTACAAGGCGAGCGAAAAAAACGTACAGGCGCTTGAAGAGGCATTCAGGTATACCGAACAGCGGTTCAACGTCGGCATGGTGAACACACTTGAATACAACGATGCCAAGAACCGCCTGACAATAGCACAGTCAGAACTCCTGCAGGCCAAATATGAATACGTCTTCCGGGTGCAGATACTGGATTTCTATATTGGGAACCCGATCAGCCTGCGGTAACAACAGGACCCGATGCATGGCCTTTCGGCCATTCAACCCCTCTTTATGAAACGTCAAAGAACAAAAAATAAGCAGACAACACCATAAAAATGAAGAACAAAGCATTAAAGATTGCCCTGATTGTTTTGGCCGCCCTTGTTTTATTTGTAATAATCAGTCGCAGGGCGGGCTGGGTCGGTTCTGACGAGGGCCGGCGCGTGTCGGTGGAGCAGTCCGAACGGCGCAACATTGTTGAGATCGTCACGGCCAATGGCCGGATAAGGCCGGTTACAGAAGTGAAAATGGCCCCCGATGTCTCCGGGGAGATCATCGAGCTATTTGTGAAAGAAGGGGATTATGTGGAAAGGGGCCAACTCCTTGCCAGGATCAACCCCGACATCTATGAGTCAGCCCTCGACAGGATGGTGGCAGCCCTGAACACCTCCCGGGCGAACCTGGCCAATGCCCGCGCCAGGGTCCTGCAGACCGAAGCCCAGTATGTCAATGCACGTGCAAACTATCAGCGCAACAAACGATTGTTCGAAGAAGATGCCATCTCAGAGTCAGAGTATGACACTGCACGATCAAGTTATATGGTCGCCGAAGCCGAGGTGGAAGCCAGCAGGCAAAGCGTGATTGCCAGTGAATACCAGGTGAAGAGCGCCGAAGCAGGTGTTACGGAAGCCCGTGACAACCTCTCCAAAACAAATCTCTTCGCACCAATGAACGGTACAATATCCAGGTTGGATGCTGAAATCGGCGAAAGGGTGGTGGGGACCTCCCAGTTTGCAGGAACAGAGATCATCCGGATTGCCAACCTCAATGTGATGGAGGTGATGGTGAATGTGAATGAGAACGATATCGTACGTGTGAATGAAGGAGATACCTCCATGATCGTGGTCGATGCATTCTTTGGCGAACGTTTCAGGGGACTGGTCACCTCCATAGCGAATTCCGCTGCGCGGGAAGTGGGCCCCGACCAGGTGACCAATTTTGAAGTGCGCATTCGCATGCTGAAGGAGTCGTATGAACACCTTCTCAGGGAAGACCGGCCACATCTTTCTCCATTCCGGCCGGGGATGTCAGCCACAGTGGATATACGTACACATAGTGCCATGGGTGTGGTTTCTGTGCCCATACAGGCCGTCACCACGCGGGCAGGGACTCCTCCCGGAAGAAATGATGAGGAAGAAGGTGCTCCGGATGATGAAGCGTCCTCACGTCCGAAAGAATATGTGTTTGTGTATGAAGAGGGCAAGGCCAGGCAAATGGAAGTGCGTTCCGGCGTTCAGGATAACCAGTATATTGAGATCACAGAAGGCCTGGAGGAAGGGCAGCAGGTGATCACCGGCCCATACCGGGTGGTTTCCCGTGAACTGGACGATGGGGACAAGGTCATGAAAGTAACCCGGCAGGAACTGTTCAGGTAATGACCACACTGCTAAACATAGAGACCTCTTCGCTGGTGTGCTCCGTTTGTATTTCCCGCGACACCAGGGTCATCGCCCGGCGTGAGGACCGCAGCACGGAGTATTCCCATTCGTCCCTCCTGATGGTTTTCATTGAAGAGGTCCTGAAAGAGGCGGGGCTCAAACCGGCGGAGATCTCCGCGGTAGCTGTGAGCCAGGGCCCGGGATCATATACAGGCCTTCGAATAGGGGTGTCGGCCGCCAAAGGCTTCTGTTACGCACTGAATATCCCGCTTATCGCCGCAGACACAATGCGCGCCCTTGCCGAAAACGCCCGTCAACAAATGAGTTCGCTGAAAGACAGACAGGGGCCCGCTGAAAACAGGCTCTTGTACTGTCCCATGATAGACGCCCGCCGTATGGAGGTGTATTATGCCTTGTTCTGCGAAGACCTGTCAACGGTACAAAACACCCGGGCACAGGTGGTGAACGAGAATACATTCAGCGAGCTGTTGCAGGAAAACAAAGTGGTTTTCTTCGGAAATGGTGCGCAAAAATGCAAGAAGGTGATACATGGCCCGAACGCTGTGTTCCTTCCGGAGGTGTGGCCTTCGGCACAGGGCTTGATCAAGGAGGCCGAATACAAGTTCCGCCAGGGCGAATTTGTTAACCTGGCCTATTTTGAACCCTTTTACCTGAAAGACTTTGTGGCCGGAAAGCCAAAAGTGAAAGGATTATATCCATAAATCCTTACCTTTGTGTAAAGCCGGAAACGTATGTGGTCAAAAATACCGTCTTTCTTTAAAAACAAATACCTCCTGGTGCTGGTCGTGGTGCTGGTCTGGCTGCTGTTCTTCGACAACCATAACTTCATTCAGCACTGGCGCATGCATCGACAACTCAACGAGCTGCGGCAGGAACGCGAGTTTTACCTTGAAGAGATAGAGCGCGACAGCCTCGCCCTCGATAAGCTGAAAAACGACCCCGACGCCCTGGAACGTTATGCGCGCGAGAACTATCTCATGAAAAAAGAGGGGGAGGATGTGTATATTGTCGTGGATGACTGAACAAACTGACCCCCATCCGCAGCCATGTTTTCCTTTCTGCCGTCTTAAAACCTTCGCCTTTGTCAGGGGCAATGATTGACAATGCCCTCGTTCCGCTGACAGCCCCGGTCTGTGGGGCATGTCGAAAATCAATCAATCAATGCTTTTCACACCGGGTCAGCATTAAAGATCACCCGCACCGCTTTCCACCGCCCTTCTTTCTGAAAATCCGCAACAACCTGTTGCAGCTTGCGCTTCTCGTCTGCGAGCCGCGGGCTGCGATCGAACTTTACAAGGGTGTTTTTGATGTATTGGTTTCGGATGCGGGCAATGACGGGATATTCCGGTCCCAACACTTTTTTGGGGAATGTTGTTTTTAACCTGTCAGCCAATGTTTTGGCAGCCTCATTCAACAGTTCATGGTCGGCATGCAGCGCGGTGACCATCACAAGACGGGTGAAGGGCGGGTAGTTAAACTGTCTCCTTTCGGCGATCTGTTGCCGGTACATGCCTTCATAGTCGTTCTCGGTGACCTGGCGTATGACAGGGTGGCCGGGATGAAAGCTCTGTATGACCACCTTGCCCCGTTTTTTGTAGCGGCCGGCACGGCCGCTCACCTGTGCCATCAACTGGTAAGCGCGCTCGTGAGAACGGAAGTCGGGAAAGTTCAGCATGTTGTCGGCGTTCAATATGCCGACCACCCCAACATTGTTGAAATCAAGCCCCTTGCTGATCATCTGCGTGCCCACCAGGATATCAACACGCCCCTTTTCAAAGTCTTCAATGATCTTGCGATAGGCGTTTTTCGAACGGGTGGTGTCCAGGTCCATCCTGGCAACAACGGCATCAGGGAAAAAGAGGGGCAACTCCTCCTCTATCTTTTCTGTGCCAAAGCCCTTCATTTTCAGTGCAAGAGAGGAACAGGAGGGACACTCTCCCGGCGGCGTGGTGGTATAACCGCAATAATGGCATTTCAGCTTGTTGATCTTTTTGTGGTATACCAGCGTCACATCGCACTGATGACATTCAGGCAGCCAGTTGCAGTGGTCGCACTCCAGACGGAGGGAGAATCCCCTGCGGTTCTGGAACAAAATCACCTGCTCTTTCCCGGCAAGGGCCTCCCTGATGCTCTCAAAAAGCAGGGGAGAGAAGTGTGACTTCATCGCCCTGCTGCGCGTGTCTTTCCGGAGGTCCGCCAAAAGGATCTCAGGCATCAGCAACCCCCCGTGACGCTTGTTGAGCCTTGCATAGCCAAACTTGCCTGCCTGAACATTTGAAAACACCTCCAGAGAGGGTGTGGCGGAGCCGAGCAGCACCTTCGCACCAAACATGGAGGCCAGGTAGATAGCTGCATCACGGGCATGGTAGCGTGGCGCCGGGTCGTGCTGCTTGAAGCTGGGTTCGTGCTCCTCGTCGATGATGATGAGACCCAGGTCGCGGAATGGAAGGAACATGGCCGATCGTGGCCCCAGTACCAAGTCGTACCGTATCTTTTCGTCGCCCGAGTCTATGCCACCCTGCAACAGGTTGTTCCACACCTCTGTACGCTCCATCGGGCTGAAACGTGAGTGGTAAATGCCGGCCCGGTGGCCGAAATGTTGTTGCAGGCGACGGATGATCTGGGTGGTAAGCGCAATCTCAGGCAACAGGTAGAGCACCTGCCGGCCCCTTGCAAGGGTTTCCCGGATAAGACGGATATACAACTCGGTCTTGCCACTGGAGGTAACGCCATGCAATAAAACCACATCATTGTTCCCCAGCCCTTTTTGCACATCCTGCCACGCCCTTTCCTGGTGTTCATTGAAGGTGACCTGCCGGTCAATGGCCGGCTGATGATCGAAATAACTCTGCACCTTCTCGTAGGTCTCGAAAACACCCTTATTCACCAGGGCATGCAGGGCGGCATCCCCTCCCTTGACGGGTCTTGTGACCGACACCCGGGCAACTTCCTTTGGTTGCCCGCCAAAAGGCTCCGCCAGCCTGATGTAGTTCATCAGCACCTCGAGTTGGCGCGGTGCCCGGCTTTCGCATGCATCAAAAACCTCCCTGAGCCTTTCCTCGTTGGCATGACTGCCGGTAAGGCGCACATGTTTTACCAGCCTCGGACGCCAGGGGTTGTCAAGCTCCTCTTTGGTCACCACCAAACCCTTTTCGATCATTGTCTTGATCAATGGCAGCACCCTGGGCAGGGATGTGGTGGCAGAAGCTTCCGAAAGGGTCATTTGCCTGTTTGCCTGCAGGGCGTCAAGCAGTGCTTGCTCTTTCTCACCCAAGACCTCCCGGCTTATGCTTGCGGAAGGGTTCAGCGCAATGCGTGTTTCGCCTGCCAGCTTCATGGCTGGAGGCAAGGCCGCACCCATCACATCGCCCTCTGTACAGAGATAGTAACCGGCGACCCATTCCCAGAAATCAAACTGTTTGCGCGTCACCACAGGGCTTTTATCCAGGATGGAATGGAGATACCTGGCCTGGAAACCCGAAGGCGGGCGATCGTGGAGATGCTTTACCAGTCCGGCGTACACCTTGTTGCGGCCAAAAGGGACCACCACACGCTGGCCTTCGCGGATGCTGTCGTTCAGGTCAAAGGGCACACGGTAGGTGAAACAGCCTCTCAGCGGCAGCGGCAATAGGATATCCGCAAAAAGGGTTCGGCGTGTCACCACAAGTGCATCGGTTTTATTGTTTTCTTATCAGTCGCCCATACAAATGCCTACCCCCCGGGCTGACTTAACCAGGTCTGAATCCGGGTTCACGAAGTTATAATGGCTGAGCACCTCCTTGAAAGGGACGGTGACAATATGGGGATGACGATAAGCCACCATCTTGCCATACTCTTGGCGCAATACCATTTCAAAGGCTTCCACACCAAACTGGGTGGCCAGGATACGGTCGTAAGCGATGGGTGTGCCACCGCGCTGCAGATGGCCAAGAACGGTTTCACGCATGTCGGTCTCCAGCCCCGCCTTTTTTAATTCGTCCATGAGTTTAAAGGCAACGCCTCCCAGGCGAATGTTCTTGTATCCCACCTCCTTGCTCTCCTCGTAATGTATCTCACCACCCTTGGGCTTTGCCCCCTCGGCAATGACGATGATGGCATACCCCCGGCCCCGGTGGAAACGCGAATAAATCTTTTCCATCACCTTCTCGATGTCGTAAGGGATCTCCGGTATCAGGCAGGCATGGGCACCACCGGCAACAGCACTGTGAAGCCCGATCCAGCCGGCGTAGCGCCCCATCACCTCAAGGATGAACACGCGGTTGTGGCTGGCAGCGGTTGTCACCAGCTTGTCCACTGCCGTGGTGGCCTCCTGGACTGCAGTCTGGAACCCGAAAGTAAAGTCTGTCGCCGAAAGGTCGTTGTCGATGGTCTTGGGCACCCCGATGATGTTGCAGCCCTTTTCAAAAAGCTTTTGCGATATTTGCTGGGAACCGTCGCCGCCGATATTGATCACGGCATCCACGCCAAGGTACTGTAACCGCCTCAACATCTCATCGGAGCGGTCGGCGCTCCCCCAGGTGCCATCCGGATTTTTAATGGGCCAGGCAAAAGGGCCGCCCTTGCTGGTGGTGCCAATGATCGTCCCTCCCCGAATGTGTACCCCGGCCACCTCTTTCTCGCCCAGGACAACAACCTCGTTGGGCTCATTCAGCACTCCGTCAAACGCGTTGATGCTTCCAACAACCTCCCAGTCTCTCTCCTGGGACGCACGCAATACAATGGCGCGGATCACGGCATTCAGGCCAGGACAATCACCCCCGCCGGTTGCCACCAATACTCTCTTTCTCATAGTGTCTTTCATTAATTCGTGTTTTTAGTGATATGACTTGTCATACAAGCTGTGTTTATATTTCTGGGCGATGTTGTGACAAGGGCCGCGCGCCATGGTAACAAGACCACGGCAGTCCGTCAGATCCTTGTCCGCCTCTTTGCCGCTCCTTCTCCTTTGCGATCTTTCGTTCCGCGGACTTTTACCACATGTTCTTTTCGTTTCCCCTCAAACAGGTCGTACAGGTTAAAGGTACACCTGAGTGGGCCGTTGAAAACGGGGAACCTCGACGTTGGCTTGAGGCCTATATTTTTCATGGCATCCAGGTCTGCACTGATGATGCCCGCCCGGAACCCGGCAAAACGATGTTTCAGCGCATCGCCAATATGGATGTAGAGGGCCCGGACATCCTGTTTGCCCATTCGGTGACCATAAGGGGGGTTCAGCAGCAGCCATCCGGTTGCTTCTTTTGGATGGTAAGCGAAAAAATCGTTTTTCTGCACCTGTATGCTGCCCAGCAACCCGGCATTCATTACATTTTGCCGGGTGATGTCAAGCATGATGCCTTTGTTGTCGCTTGCAACGATACTGGCCTGCAGCGGCCTTTGCTCATCACGCGCCGCAGCCTGTTCCTCACGCATCAAATCTTCGCTGTAGTCATTCCAATGAGAAAATCCAAACCCCTTTCTCTCCCCGCCTGGCGGCATTTGTGCACTCATCATGGCGGCCTCGATGGAAAATGTCCCGCTGCCACACATGGGGTCGAGAAAGGGGCTTTTCATATCCCACCCCGACAGCATGATCAGCCCCGCGGCAAGCACTTCATTGATGGGCGCCTTTCCGCCCGATTTTCGATAGCCGCGCTTGAACAAGGGCTCTCCGCTGCTGTCGAGCGACACCTTGCAGCTGTCGCCCTGCACATTGACAACGATCCGTACCTGCGCCCCGGTGGTGTCTACGTCGGGACGCCCCCCACAAGTGTCATAAAAAACGTCAACGATGGCATCCTTGCTGAGCTGGGCCAGGAACATGGTGTTATTGAAGACGGCAGAATCATGCGCCGTGGCAATCACCGAGATGGTCTTGCCGGGAGAAAAAAGCCCGGGCCAGTCAATCTCACGCATCTGCCCATAGAACGACTCTTTCGTGTCAAAAAGGAAAGCATCCAGGGGCCGCAATATGCTCAGCGCAGCACGGCTCCGGATGTTGGCCTTGTACAACATGCGGCGGTCACCCTCAAACGAGACTGCCCGGCGGAGGGTTTCCACATTCCCGGCACCCATTGATAACAACTCCCTGGCCAGGACCTGTTCAAGGCCGGCAAAGGTTTTGGCGATGTATGTGTTGTCCTGGTCTTTCAAATGGCTTCCATTATTATTTTTTGATGGGCAATGGGCCGGTGGTTTCATATCTGCCGAACGCTCGTTCGGACGGGTCAACAATTGAATCCCTGCCTCCTGCTGGGTGTCAGCCCACCCCGCTGTCTGACATACAGCAGCCACTCCCCGGTGAACACCTTAAGGCGTCAAACCATCCGCCCATTGATGATCACCTCATCCACCTTGTTGCCTCCAAAGGCGTAAGGCAGGAAGGCATAGGACGGGATGCGTTTGGTGATGATCAGATTGGCTTTTTTCCCGACGGCAATACTGCCAAGCTCATCCTGCACACCCATGGCATAGGCGCCGTTTAGCGTTACCGCATGGATCACCTCTTCGGGGACCATCTTCATTTTGATACAACCGAGCGACATGATCAGTTGCATGTTGCCGGAGGGGGAGGAGCCCGGGTTGTAATCGCTGGCCATGGCCACCGGCAGTCCGCTGTCGATCATCCTGCGGGCGGGCGGATATTCAAGCTCCAGGAAAAATGCAGCGCCGGGCAACAGTGTCGGCATGGTGTCGCTCCCCAGCAGCGCCCTGATCTCCTCTTCGCCGGTAAACTCAAGATGGTCGACCGACAGGGCATTGTATTTCACCCCCACCTGTATGCCCCCTGAGAAGTCAAGTTCGTTGGCATGTATCTTGGGATGAAGCCCGTGCCTGATGCCTGCCATCAGGATGCGGTCTGTCTCTTCCCCGGTGAAAAAGCCGCGGTCGCAGAACACATCGATATAGTCTGCCAGCCCCTCACCGGCAACCTGGGGGATCATCTCTTCAATGACGAGTTTTACGTAATCTCCCTGGCGCGACTTGTATTTGGCAGGCACGGCATGTGCCCCCAAAAAGGTCGCCTTGATGGTGAGGGGGCTGAGCTCCTTCAACTGCCTGATCACGCGAAGCATCTTAAGCTCGCTTTCAGTGGTTAAGCCATAACCGCTTTTGATCTCGACAGCGCCGGTGCCCAGCATTTTGATCTCCTCCATGCGCTCCATGGCCTGCTCAACAAGTTCAGCCTCACTGGCCTCCTGCAGGCGACGGGCAGAATTCAAAATGCCACCGCCACGCCTGGCGATCTCTTCGTAACTGAGTCCCCGGATCTTGTCAATGTATTCGATCTCACGACTGCCGGCATATACAAGGTGTGTGTGCGAATCACAAAACGCCGGCATCACCATGCGGCCGGTTGCATCAATCTCTTGAACCCCCTGATGGCCAAGATAACGTGCAAACAGGCTGCCGGGAAGATCAGCCATGCTGCCCATTCCCCTGATATGGCCGTCTTCTATAAACAAAAACGCATTTTCAATGTGGGGAAGCACCGACATGCCGGCACCGCATACCTTCCTGCGCGGCTCCTCTTCTGTCTGAAGCAGTGCTTTGATGTTTGTGATGAGAATCTTCATAGGCATGATAGGCATGTATCGTATCTGGTCCGAATTTTTATACCCTGGCCAAAAGCACCCTTTCGTTGTGTTCAGCGGCAGGGACCGCGATGATGTTCCTGTGAAAACGCTATGGCTGGCGGATCAGCAACCAGGTGTCATCATAATCCGGGAAATTCGTCCGGATATTGCGTATGCGTGTTCTTGCGGCAACCTCTTCTTCAAAAGAGTTGACGGAAACCCTGTTGTACCCTGTTTCCGACAACAGGATGACCGGATCGAAGCCCTGGCCGCGAAGGGTTTCCATGAACCGTTCAGCATTGTCCCTGTAGCTGAAGCTGCCAACGATCACAAAGTACATGTTGTCATCATGNGAAATCTCATCTTCTGCCTGTTCAAAAGTGAACCGTTCTTCAACCACACGGATCTCGTCAGGATCGTGCTCCGGCTCTGGCATNGGATGCTCCTCTTCCATAACAGGGGGTTCTTCGGCCGGTACCATTTCCTGCGATTTGCAGGCTGCCATCAGCATGCTGACGGAAAGTAGAACAATAACGAGTTGTTTCATAAGCTGTATGGGTTTAATGGTGTTGCCCAAACATATTGGGCAGTACAAAAATAAAGCTTTTTCACAACATGCAGGGGGCAACTGATGCCTTTCCTGGTATTTGGGTTTTTATGTGATGATCAATGTGTGGATAGATATTTTTTTTTAGATTCGCACAACCATCTCTGGCACGATGACCCGGGCCAAGGGTGCAGCCGGGCACGCAGGCGGATCATCATCGCATGGCCAGGTAAAGATTTTATTTTGCAGATATGGGAAAAAAGGTCGAGACTTGGACCGGCTAAAGTGGCGTTGACATGACACCAGGTGGTGAAAAACAAAGAACAACAAAAACATAAACAGATGAAAGACACAGGGCGGGATACTGTTTTGTCGCGGATCATTATCAGGGACTACCGTACGGATGATTATCCTGCTGTCAATGCATTGTGGGAAGAGACCGGGCTGGGGGGTGCTCAACGCGGTGATGACAATGAGGTGATTGACCGGAGTCTTCGTTTGGGTGGGAAAATGCTGATTGCGCAGTTGGATGATGGAAGGATTGCCGGTACCAGCTGGATGACGTTTGACGGACGCAGGCTGCACCTGCATCATGTGGGGGTCTCGCCCTCACTTCAGGGACATGGCATTGGCAGGCTGCTGAGCATCGAATCCATTCGTTTTGCGAGGGAACGGAACATCCAGGTCAAGCTTGAGGTGCACCGCTCCAATAGATTGGCCGTGAAGCTTTACCAATCGCTTGGATTCACATATCTCGGCGATTACGACGTGTACATTATAAGGGAACATGATTAGGAAGGTGTTGGCGGGTCACCGCATTTTCCTTCACTTGTCAAGGGTGTTGAGGACCTTCTGTCAAAACTCTTTGGCACGGCCGCGGCCAATCACTCTTTCCTTGATTCCAACAGGATGGACAACATCTTGATGGCTGCCTCGGCAATGACGGTCCCGGGACCGAAAATGCCTACCACGCCGGCATCGTAAAGGAACTGGTAGTCCTGCGGGGGGATGACACCACCGACAATCACCATGATGTCATCGCGGCCAAGCCTTTTCAGCTCTTCGATGATCTGTGGGGCGAGCACCTTGTGTCCGGCGGCCAGGCTGGACACGCCGACGATGTGCACGTCATTCTCGACGGCCTGGCGGGCGGCCTCTTTCGGGGTCTGGAACAGTGGCCCCACATCCACGTCGAAGCCGATGTCGGCATAGGCGGTGGCTACCACTTTGGCCCCCCTGTCGTGACCGTCCTGGCCCATCTTGGCGATCATGATACGGGGGCGCCGGCCTTCCAGTTGTGCAAAATCGTCAGCCATGGCCCTGGCTTTTGCAAAGCTGTCACTGTTGTCTATTTCCATAGAGTACACTCCTGATATTGAACGGATGACGGCCTGATAACGGCCGAATACTTTTTCACACGCATGGGAGATCTCTCCCAGGCTGGCCCGCTTTCGTGCCGCATCTACCGAAAGTTCCAGCAGGTTCCCTTTTCCTGTTTCACATGCCCTGGTCAGGGCATCCAGGGCTTCCTGCGCGGCCTGGCTGTCACGCTCTGAACGCAACTTTTCCAGACGCCTGACCTGCGAAGCCCGCACCGCGGTGTTGTCCACATCCAGGATGTCGATGGGGTCTTCTTTTTCCCTTCGGTATTTGTTCACCCCCACGATGATGTCCTTGCCACTGTCAATGCGGGCCTGCTTACGGGCAGCGGCCTCTTCGATACGCATCTTGGGCACGCCCGTCTCGATGGCCTTCGCCATGCCACCAAGCCCCTCAATCTCCTGTATGTGCGCCCACGCCCGGTGAGCAATCTCATGGGTTAAGGCCTCCACATAATAGGACCCGGCCCATGGATCAATGGCCCTGGTGACATCGGTTTCCTCCATGATGTACAGCTGTGTGTTCCTCGCGATGCGTGCCGAAAAATCGGTTGGCAGCGCAATCGCCTCATCCAATGCATTGGTGTGCAACGACTGTGTATGCCCAAGCACAGCACCCATGGCTTCAACACAGGTGCGTGCCACATTGTTGTATGGATCCTGCTCGGTAAGACTCCAGCCGGAAGTCTGTGAATGGGTCCGCAGGGCAAGCGACTTTGGGTTCTTCGGATTGAACCGCTTCACCAGCTTGGCCCACAACATGCGGGCAGCACGCATCTTGGCAATCTCCATAAAATGGTTCATGCCGATGGCCCAGAAAAAAGAAAGGCGTGGCGCAAAAGCGTCGATGTCCATGCCGGCATTCACCCCCGTACGCAAATATTCCAGGCCGTCGGCCAGGGTATAGGCGAGCTCAATGTCGCAGGTGGCCCCCGCCTCCTGCATATGGTACCCGCTGATGGATATAGAGTTGAAGCGGGGCATGTTTTTCGAGGTGAACTCAAAAATGTCGGCGATGATCTTCATCGACGGCAGGGGTGGATAGATGTAGGTGTTGCGGACCATGAACTCTTTCAGGATGTCGTTCTGGATGGTGCCGCCCAGCTTCTCCATCGCAACACCCTGTTCTTCAGCAGCCACGATATAAAAGGCCATCACCGGCAATACGGCGCCGTTCATCGTCATGGAAACCGACATCTTGTCAAGCGGGATCTCATCAAACAAAACCTTCATGTCGAGGATCGAGTCGATGGCAACGCCGGCTTTGCCCACATCGCCGACCACCCGTTCGTGGTCAGAGTCATAGCCCCTGTGGGTGGCCAGGTCGAAGGCCACCGACAGGCCTTTCTGGCCGGCGGCCAGGTTGCGGCGATAGAACGCATTGGACTCCTCCGCAGTGGAGAACCCGGCGTACTGACGGATGGTCCACGGCCTCATCACATACATGGTGCTGTATGGGCCGCGCAAAAAAGGAGGCAGCCCCGCCGCATAGTGCAGATGCTCCATGTGAAGCAGCTCATCAGGACCATATACCGGCTTCACAACAATCTTTTCCGCCGTGTGCCACTCCTTGCCGACATGATGTTCCTTCTCCCATGAACGGTAGTCGCCGTCTTCTTTTGGGCTTTTCCTGAATGATACGTGTCTGAAATCGGGTCGCATGCTATGCTTGTTTAACTTTAATGTTCTTTAAAGGTGCTGGTGCTTTGCCCCCCTTGGTTATCCGGTCCCCGGACAGGTCTCGTGGCATCCGATGTTCTTTTTAAGGGGGAGCATGCTGGAGATGAAGTGCCCGGCAAGCCCGCCCCCCGTCCCTAAACGATCCCCAAAACCTCATTGTACCTTGTCAGGGCTTCCAGCACGTTGGTTCGCAGATGTATGAAATGGCCCACGCCGGCTTCAACCAGTTGTTCTTTTATGCCTTCAGGGTTTCCGGCAACCACCACCTGTGTTTTTGAGGATGCCTCCCTGAGGGCGGATGCGGCAGGTATCATCCCGGCGTACCCTTCGTCGCTGCTGCACAAAACGACGATCTCCGCCCCCGACGCCAGCGCCGCCTTCACACCCGAACCGGTATCGGCAAACCCCAGGTTTTCAATGATCTGATAACCGGCCACGCCAAAGAAATTCGCCGAAAAAGTAGCCCTGGCCTTCCGCATGACAGGATCCCCATAGGTAAACAGGAACACTTTCGGGACCTCAAAACCTTTGCGTGCATGGTTCTCAACGGCCATACGCAAAGCTTCGAACGCCTGTGTGCCCCGGTATTGACGTAACACCGAAAGATCTGTCAGCCTTGCGGTGGGCTCTACCTTGTCGAGCACCCTTTCTTCTGTATGGGGATAAAGGTTGGTGCCTACAAACACCCGTTTGCGCATGGCAATGTCCATGTCGCGCTGCTGACATGTTTTTTCAACAGCAGAACGGATAAAGCCAGCTTCCGTTGCTTTGACAAAGCCACCCAGCGCCTCTGTCTCCAGAAATAAGTCCCACGCCGCACGGGCAACAGAGTCTGTGAGCTTCTCAATGTAATAAGACCCCGCTGCCGGGTCGGCCACCTTGCCAAAATACGCCTCATGCCTCAGGATGATCTGCTGGTTTCTGGCAATGCGATAGGAGAACCCGTCCGGCTTTTTGAAGCAGTCGTCAAAAGGGTTGACCGTCATGCTGTCCACACCGCCGATGGAAGCAGCCATCGCTTCCGTGGTGGTACGCAACATGTTTACATAGGGGTCGTACACGCTTTTGTTCCAGCTGGAGGTTACCGCATGGATGTTCATCCCGGAAACCCCGTCGCCATATGGCCGGTACTGCTCCACAATCTTCGACCACAACATCCGCACCGCCCTGAGCTTGGCGATCTCCAGAAAATATCCTGACCCGATGGCAAAGGTGAACAGGATGCGCGGAGCAATATCATCGACAGCCAAACCCAAATCGGTAAGGGATGCCAGGTATTCGTTGCCGTGGGCCAATGCGAAGGCCAGTTCCTGCACCACACTGGCTCCGGCATTGTGGATATGCTGGCCATTGACCGTTAAGACATGGAAAAGGGGCAGCCGCGATTTGGCTGCTGCAATAAGGTCCCCAGCCTGCCGCAGATCGGACTCTTTTCCACCGTAAAACTTATCATACAGAAGAAAATACCCCAACGGGTCAAAACCCAGAGACCCTCTCATCTTCTCCAACCCTTCTTTCCCGCCAAGATAAGCAGGCAACCGGGAATGGCTTTTGGCATTCAAAAAATGTATGCCGGTTTTTTGCAGTTCAATTCCTTCCAGCAAGGTGCGCATGGCCTCTTTCGAATCGACCTCAGCGGCATTCAAACCCACCGCTTCGGCCCCCTTTTCAATGGCCTCCCTCGCCATCCTGTTGGCCTTTTTTGGCTGCACCTCTTCGAAATCCTGGCGGATGGTCCAGTCATTGCCTTTTACCACCGTTCCTCTTACATAAGGTGCCTCCCCGGGAAAAACACCCATGTGGGCAACCCCTTCGAGGTCATCCGAACGGTAATACGGCCTGACCTTAAGGCCTTCGTTGGTCCTCCACACCAAACGCTTCTCATAATCAGCACCCTTCAGGTCGGCATGTATCTTTTCTTCCCACTCCTGTGTGGATACCGGGGGAAACTCCTCAAACAATCCGTTCTTCTTTTCCTGATGCATAGAATGGTATTTTATATTCCTTGCCTGTTACAGGCTAAAAACGACTCAAATATACATGAATTTTTTTCGTTCGAAATTACACACAGACGAATGAAAAAAATCTCAAGGTCTTTCACCCGGTCGTTGCCTGTTTTTTTATCTGATTATTCCTTGTGCTTTTTTTGACGTTCGATGTACTTTTTCTTTGGCTCCCATCCAAAGAAAAAGCTACCAAAAAGAAAGATCACC
>SL_3KL_010_SEDDRAFT_10002436_pt1 | contig 16970 bp, 12 predicted proteins | sample SodLakKL_010_SED_2_FD_10381 | JGI IMG/M metagenome (IMG submission 10381) | reverse complement strand
TCGGCTACGCCTACCGCTTCTGATGCGGCGGCTCCGGGCGGCCGCTGGACGGCCGCCCCGGAATCCGTCCCCGTGCCCGGGGACGGGCGCGCCGGCCGAGGGGGGAGCGGCCGGGACCGCCAGGATGGCGGGCGGTGGCGGATGCCGGGATGCGTTCGGGGGGATGCATTCCGGGTCGGTTTCAACACAGCGTCAGGCGCCTTTGGGCCCGCGGCGCGACATAACAAGTTACCCAAAGGAGGATGCCATGCGAGTATTCCACGCAATGCGCGGAGCTCTCCCCGTGGCCGCTACGGTCGCCGCGGTGGCACTGTTCACGGCAAGTCAGGTGGCCGCTGCCGATACCTATCGGCCGCTGGTCCTCGCCTATACCGAGTCGGGCAGCGATGTGTCCGGCGAGGCCGAGACCGTGCGGGAACGGCTGGAGGCGGCCGATTTCCGGCTGCTCGGCGACTACGAGGTCAGCGATTCGGCCCATGTGGTCATCGCTACCCATGACCAGCTGCTGCAGGCCGCCGGTTCCAGCGAGCGCGCGGCCTACATCGCACCGGTGCGCGTCGCGATCACCGAGGTCGACGGCCAGCTTCAGGTCAGCTACAGCAACCCCGAGTACTTCCGCCACGCCTACCGCGTGGAGGCCGATGTCTCCGGTGTCGCCGGCCAGCTCGAGGAGGCGCTGGGTGCCGAGCAGCACTTCGGCTCCGAGGACGGTCTGAGCGAGCGCGATCTGCTGCGTTACCGCTACACCTTCGGCATGGAGCGCTTCGACGCACCCTACGAGCTGGGCAGCCATGGTTCGCGCGCGGAGGCCCTCGGTGTGCTGGACGCCAACCTGGCCGAGCGGATGGCCGGGGTCAGCGAGGTCTACCGCCTCGACATCCCCGGGCAGGACGCCACGCTGATCGGCGTGGCCATCCGCGAAGAGGATGGTGCCGAGCAGGACGCGGCCGACCGCCACGCCCTGGACACCGTGGACGTGCGCGATCTGCGTCATACCGCCTATGTGCCCTACGAGATCCTGGTGCACGGGGGCGAGGTGGAGGCCCTGCACATGCGCTTCCGCATGGCGCTGCACTTCCCGGACCTGCGCATGCTGGGGGACAACAGCTTCATCCAGTTGCGGCGCTCTCCGGGCGTGCTGGAAGATGCGCTGCAGGCAGTGGCCGGCGGCGAGGAAGAATCTTCCGGCTACGAATGGTGACACGCAGGAAACGGCGATAGCGCCGGTGGACGGCGCCGGGCAGCCAATTCCCGGGTGCCCTGCTCAAGAACCCCGGTCCGCCGGGGTTTTTTTACGATGCCACTCCGGACTTGTTTATGCTCCGGTCTCACTCGCGGCAGGATGCATTCCATGAAATCGATGAAGATCGCCAACATCGGCGAGATCCGCAACGAACTCAACAAGTACAAGAAGGGCAAGAAGTTCGACATCAACCAGTTCAACCAGGTGGCACGCCTGGCCTGGCTGGGCAAGATCGTGATGCAGCCGCTGGATCCCCAGGATGCCGAATGCAAGGCGTTTCTGGTGTACATCCAGGAGCCGGAAGAGCTGGCGGCGCATTTCCTGGATACCGATCAGGAGCTGAGCGGGGGGATGCACATCGTCGACGGCGAGCAGGCCGAGGCCCTGATCGAGATCCTGCGCGGCGGCGTCGAGGAACGCGCCAAGCTGTACGAAGACCTTTCGCGCAGCGATTTCTACTTCCGCCACTTCTACAAACCCGGCAAGCAGGAAGACGAGGCCTCCGCCGGGCAGGACAACCCCGAGGGCTGATACTTGGCGACATCGACGGGTGCTCCGGAGTGGATCGACGCCGGGGGGCGTTCCGCGGAAGAACTCCATGCACTGTACAGCGGCCTGACAGCGTTGACCCGGGACGGCGCGCCGCCGCGCCTGCTCTGGCTGCACTCGCGGGAGGCGCATATCTCGGTCGGTGCCAGTCAGGACGCCGCGGCCGATCTCGATCTGGAGGCCTGCCGTGCCAATGGCGTGCCGGTGGTGCGCCGGCCGCTGGGGGGCGGTTCGGTGTGGGTGGACGCCGACCAGGCCTGCTTCTTCCTGGTGCAGCCGCGCACGGTGCTGGCACGCGGCCACCGGCATCTCTTTGCCCAGGGCATGGGGATCGCGATGGACGTGCTGCGCGAACTGGGGCTGGAGGACATCGAGGCCCGGGGCCAGGATGTCTGGGTGGCCGGGCGCAAGATCATGGGCACCGGTGCGGCAACTCTGAACGAGGGCTGCGTGTTCGGCGCGAGTTTCATGCGCCGGTTCCCGGCGGAGCGGTTCCTGCAGTGCGTGCATGCGCCCAGCGAGGGCTACCGCGAGTGGCTGCGACCCGCTCTGGAAGGCGGCATGACCGACTGCAGCGGCCAGCTCCCCGAGGCGCCGACCGCGGAGCAGTTGGAAGGGGCGCTGCGCCGGGTGCTGGGGGAGCGGCTTTCCGGCGGACTGCGCGACTACCGCCCGGGGGCGGGCGAACTGGACGCCTGGCTGGCGGCCGGGCGCGAGGAACTCGACGATCTGGCTGACGGGGATGGTGCGCCTGCGGTACGCTCCGGCATCCGCGTGAACCGTGACAACCACGTGTTCGAGACCCGCGGCACCTGCGGCCGGCTGCGGCTGCATGTCGAGGGCACCCGGGTCGCGCGGATCTGGTGCGAGGACCCGGCGGTGGACGCGGTGCTGCAGCAGCTGGTCGGTGAATCGCCGGAGCGCCTGCGGGTGCGTTCGCGCCTCAACGGCCACCTCGAGGCCGCCATCGTCGACGAGGTCAGTGCCCGCATTGACGCCCTGTACCGCGGGATCGCCGCGGCCTGAGCCGGCGCAGGAGCCGAATGGGATTGGCGAGAACACGCTGAGTGTTCGGTGACTTTTCCCGGCACATGGGTGTGGCGTCAGAATCGAGCAGCGCAGGGGAGACGTGATGCAGGCGGCACCCCCCCTGTGCCGTTACAAAGGCATGCAAAGCGGAGCGGCCCCGCGCGCTCCGGGGTAGCCGCTTCGGTGCCCCCCGGCTACTTCCCGCGGGGCATGCCACGCCCAACGAATGGAGATTCCGGCGATGTCCGAACCGACCATTGAGCGCCGGCTGGAGAAGCGCCTGATCCTGATGAGCCGGGACGAGGCGATGACCGGGGCGCTGCAGTCGCGGCTCCCGGCCGACTGGCAGCTGCATGTGGTGACCGACCTGGAGGATCTGGGTCCGTGGAACGAGGTCCTGCTGTACCGCTTCCTGCTGCTGGACCTGGACGAGATCGAGGTCTTCGATCCGCTGGACGTGATCCGCGTGCTGCGTATGGAATACCAGATCAATCTTCCGGTATTCTGTTTCGGTGGCGACCAGGACATCCAGGACGAGATGCGTCTGGCACGTGCCGATCGCTTCTTCGGGCGCGACGAGATGATCGACAAGCTGCCCGAATTCATCCGCCAGTACGACTGGTAAACCGCCCCGTACGGCCGTCGAGGTCGTTCGACCGGAGCCGCCGCGCTCCGGCCGGGACTGTCTGTGTTTTTCTGATCCGGGAGTGCGCTGCATGGAGCCCATCATTCGGGTGCGCGAGCTGTACAAGGTGTTCGGGCCCGATCCCGCCGAGGGCCTGCGAATGCTGCAGGAGGGGCTGGACAAGGACGCCATTTTCGAACGCACCGGCAACACCGTGGGGGTGCGCGACTGTTCCCTCGACATCGGCGAGGGGGAGATCTTCGTGGTCATGGGACTGTCGGGGTCGGGCAAGTCCACCCTGGTACGCCTGCTCAACCGCCTGATCGAGCCGACCGCCGGCACCGTCGAGGTGCGCGGGCAGAACGTGACCGCGATGAGCCCGCGCGAGCTGATCCGGTTGCGCACCGAGGACCTCGCGATGGTGTTCCAGTCGTTTGCCCTGATGCCGCACAAGACGGTGATCGACAACGCCGCGCTCGGGCTGGAGATCGCCGGCATCGGCCGCGCACGGCGCCGGGAACGTGCCCTGGAGGCGCTGGAGCAGGTCGGGCTGAAGGCGTATGCCCGCAGTTATCCGGACGAACTCTCCGGCGGCATGCAGCAGCGCGTTGGCCTTGCGCGGGCGCTGGCTACCGACCCCTCGATCATGCTGATGGACGAGGCGTTCTCCGCGCTGGATCCGCTGATCCGTACCGAGATGCAGGACCGGCTGCTGGAGCTGCAGCGCGAGCATCGGCGCACCGTGGTGTTCATCTCCCACGATCTTGACGAAGCCATCCGCATCGGTGACCGCATTGCGATCATGCAGGGGGGCGAGGTGGTGCAGGTGGGCACGCCGAAGGAGATCATTGCGGCCCCGGCCAACGAGTACGTGCGCTCGTTCTTCCACGGCGTCGACATCACCCAGGTCTTCCGCGCCGGCGACATCATGGACAGCGCCGATATCCCGCTGCTGGCCGGCGATACCAGCGTTGCCGAGGCCCGCAACCGCATCGCCCGGGTGCCCGGCAACGAGGCGGTGATCGTCGACGACGATGGCCGCTTCCGGTCGGTGGTCCCCGGCAAGCGCCTGGCCGAGCTCACCCCGGACCGTTCCGCCAGCGAGGTGGCGGTGACCGCGGAGCCGGTGGCCGAGGAAATGCCCCTGGCCGATCTTCCGGGAAGGGCAGCCCACAGCCCGGTGTCCATCCCGGTGATCGACGGCGACGGCCGTTTCTGCGGCCTGGTGACCCTGCCGCGCCTGGTCGAGGCGCTGGACCGCAACCGCAGCGCGGCCACCGCCAACGGAGACGCCTGACATGGAAGAGCGCATCAACATCCCGGTGGGCGAGTGGGTCGAGACCGCCGTCGACTGGATCCTCGACAACCTCGAGCCCGCCCTGGACGGTATCGCCTGGTTCCTTGGCCTGTTGACGAACTCCTTCGAGGCGGGGCTGACCGCAGTCCCCGCCTGGCTGCTGGCGCTGGTGCTGGTCGGCCTGAGCTGGTGGCGGGTCAGCTGGCGCTTCGGCATCTTCGCCATCCTCGCGCTGGGGCTGATCCTGGGCATGGATCTGTGGGACCCCACGGTGAAGACGCTCTCGCTGGTGCTGGCCGCCGCGCTGGTGGCGCTGCTGATCGGCATGCCGCTGGGCGTGGCGATGTCGCGCAGCAACACCGTGGAGGCGATGGTGCGCCCGGTGCTGGACCTGATGCAGACCATGCCGCCGTTCGTCTACCTGATCCCGGCGGCGATCTTCTTCGGGCTCGGCACGGTCCCCGGCGCGATTGCCACGGTGGTGTTCTGCATGCCGCCGGTGGTGCGCCTGACCAACCTCGGCATCCGCCAGGTCAATCGCGAACAGATCGAGGCCGGGCTGGCGTTCGGTTGCAATCGTCGCCAGCTTTTGCTGAAGATTCAGTTGCCGCTGGCGATGCCGTCCATCATGGCCGGCATCAACCAGACCATCATGCTGGCGCTGTCGATGGTGGTGATCGCTTCGATGATCGGCGCAGGCGGGCTGGGCAACACCGTGCTCACCGGTATCCAGCGCCTGGATGTCGGTCTCGGGTTCGAGGGCGGGCTGGGGGTTGTGATCCTCGCCATCCTCCTCGACCGCATCACCCAGAGCGTGGGGCAGCGCCGGAGCCGGGCAGGAGCGGGTTGACGGATCTGCCCGTCAGGGACACTTGAAGAAGGAGCAATACGATGAAGAAGACCCTTGCAGGAACCTTGCTGGGCGGCGTGATGGCCGCGACGATGACGGTCTCCACCGCCCAGGCCGACGACCCGATCCAGATCGGCTGGACCGCCTGGTCCGACGCCGAGTTCGTCACCAGGCTGGCGGAACGCGTGATCGAGGACGAGATGGGCTACGCGGTCGAGCTCGTGCAGACCGACATTGCCCCGCAGTACCAGGGCCTGGCCTCGGGCGACATCGACATGATGCTGATGGCCTGGCTGCCCGGCACCCACGAGGACTACATGGAGCGCGTCGGGCAGGACGTGGTGGACCTGGGTCCGCTGTACGGCAACGCGCGTCTGGGCTGGGCCGTGCCGGCCTACATCCCGGAAGACGAGCTGGCCTCGATCGAGGACCTGAAGAAGGACTCGGTTCGTGACCGGCTGGATGGCCAGATCACCGGGATTGACCCGGGCGCCGGTCTGACGCGCCTCTCCGAGCAGGCGATCGAGTCCTACGATCTCGACTACGACCTGCAGATCTCCAGCGGCGCCGGCATGACCTCCGCCCTGGACCGTGCCATCCGCCGCGACGAGTGGATCGTGGTCACCGGCTGGAGCCCGCACTGGAAGTTCGGCGCCTACGAGCTGCGCTATCTCGAGGACCCGGAAGAAGCCCTGGGCGGTTTCGAGCGCATCCACGCGCTGGTGCGCGAGGGCTTCGCCGAGGAGTACCACGACGTGGCGCTGATGGTGTCGCGCATGCACCTCGATCTGGACGTGCTGGAGGACGCGATGTTCTACGCCCAGGAGAACTCCTACGATGACGCGGTGGAGCGCTTCCTGGAGGACAACCCGCAGCACGTGCGCTACTGGGTGACCGGCAAGATCGACTGATCCCGGCGGCACTCGATGTCACGGTGAAGGCCCCGCTCCGGCGGGGCCTTCTTCGTTGCGGCCGGCTCACCCCGGCGCGGCGGCCCGGTCCGCCGGACCAGCAGGGCGGCGCATGCCGGCCCGGCTGCCGCCCCAAATGCAGAAGGCCCCGGGCTTGCGCCGCGGGGCCTTCTGTCATCGACACCCCGGAGAACCGGGGTTGCCTGTGGCCTCAGCCGACCCAGGCGTGCTCCAGCACGTCGATGCGGACCTTCTGGTGGAAGGTCTCGCCGTTGCCTTCGATCACCAGGTCACCCACGCGCGTGCCGGCGGAGTCGTAGCTGAACTTGCAGTCGAAGGTGCCCGGCAGGGACACGCTGCCTTCGCACAGCGTTTCGCCTTCCACCGAGAACGAGCACTGCGCGGTGCCGGAGCCGTTCAGCATGGCCTGCAGCCGGAATTCCTCGTTCACCGGACGGCGATACACGTTCGGGTCGCGGTTCGGGTTGTACTGCAGGTTGTTCAGCTTGACGAGTTTGACAAGTTTCATACCGGGTCCTCTATTTACGCGCTGAATCCGAGTGAACTGGTTCGATAGAATATAAACGCGAAATCATACAACAAAGAATGCGGGAACACGATCGGCACCCAGCCGACAGAGGCGGAGATTACCGCCGGACCCGCGCATACACCAGCCCCGGCCGTCGAAGGCCGGCATCCGGAGAGGCCATGAAGAACCTGATCAACCGCATCCGCGGCGTGGAACGCGACGTGATCGAGAAGCCCGGCGAGGCGGGCGACGCCCCGTTCTACAAGCCCCAGGGCGACGAAATCGAGATCTTCCAGGCGGCCTATGCCAAGCGTCTGCCGGTGATGCTCAAGGGGCCGACCGGCTGCGGCAAGACCCGGTTTCTGGAACATGTGGCGCACACCATCGGCCAGCCGCTGGTAACCGTCTCCTGCCACGAGGACCTCACCAGCTCCGATCTGGTCGGCCGCTTCCTGCTGGAGGGCGAGGAGACCGTGTGGCAGGACGGCCCGCTGACCCGCTCGGTCAAGGAGGGGGCGATCTGCTACCTCGACGAGATCGTCGAGGCGCGCACCGACACCACCGTGGTCATCCACCCGCTGACCGACCACCGGCGCCAGCTGCCGCTGGACAAGAAGTCCCAGATCATCGACGCGCACGAGGACTTCATGCTGGTGATCTCCTACAACCCCGGCTACCAGACCGTACTCAAGGACCTGAAGCCCTCGACCAAGCAGCGCTTCGTCGGCATCCACTTCGACTACCCGGCCGAGGATGTCGAACGCGAGATCGTGGCCAAGGAATCCGGCGGCCTGGATGCCGACCGCGTGGAGAAGCTGGTCGCCGCCGGGCGCAAGGCGCGCGCGCTGAAGGACCACGGGCTGGAGGAGGCCACCTCCACCCGCGCGCTGGCCTATGCCGGCGAGCTGATGCAGGCGGGCCTGAGCCCGCGGGTCGCCTGCCGCGCCGCGATGATCGCCCCGATCACCGATGACCCCGAGCTGATCCAGGCGCTGGAAGAGATCTTCGACGCCCACTTCCCCGAATCCGCAGCCGCGTGAGCGAGCACGTCCGCAACCAGGGCGGGGCGAACACCGAGGCCGAGGATCTCGTCGAGATCGAGGAGATCCTCCAGCACCTCGAGGACATCAGCTTCGTCGCCCACCGCGACGCGAAGGAGGCGCTGCCGGCGATCCGCGGGTTCGGCGCCACCGCCGCGCGGCGGTGGATCGAGACCGCGCGCGACCTGTTCTTCCACGACCGCGAGGCCGGCAAGAGCTTCATGCGCCACTCCGCGCGGCTCGCCGAACACGTTGGCGGCGTGGAGCCGTGGCGCGCGCAGGCCGCCGAGTTTGCCCGCTGGGTGAATTCCGCCGATGCGCTGGAAGGCTTCATGGCCCAGGCCGACCGGGTGTTCGCGGCCTGGGGCGAGGCCGGCGAGCGCGAATGGTACGAGACCGGCCTGCGCTGGTGCGGGCGCAGCCTGCCGGACGCCCGGGCGTATTTCGAGACCGATTTCGAGCAGCTCGCCGACGGTCGCGGCATCGACGGCCTGCGCGCCCTGATTGAGCCGGCCGAGACCCTGTTCGACGAGCGCGGCCTGACCCTGGACTGCTACCTCGAAGGGGCGCCGATCGCCCGCAACCTGGTCGGCGATGGCGGCTTGCTGTCCTGGGCGCGGCGCGGGGCCGACCTGCTGAAGGCCGGGCGCTCGCGCGGCGAGGCGTATTTCCGCCTGGAGAGCGACGAGAGCCTGAAGCTGCTGCTGGAGGCGCTGCCGGGGTTCCGTCCGCGCATGCACGGGCGCTTCCTGCGCCTGGTCCTGCTGGCCTGGCTGGACGCCGACATCCCGCTGGCGGACTCCAGCTGGAAGCCGGGCGAGGGCCGGCCGATGCTGGAGACCGACGGCCGCCGGCTGTACCTGCCGGCGGTGATGGATTCGCGCGAGGAGGCCATCGTCGCCACCCAGCACGCGGCCGCGCATCTCGCCTTCGATACCTATGCCCGCGCAGACGTCGAACGCCTGTTCCAGCGCGCCGGGGCCGAACACCCGCCGCTGGACGACAAGTCGCGCATCACCTGGCGGCCGCTGTTCGCCGGCTTCGGCGAGCGCATGTTCCGCTTCCAGATCCTGTTCGACCTGGCCGAGGACCTGCGCGTGAACGCGCGCCTGCCCGAACGCATCCCGAACTTCCTGCCCCGGCTGGTGCAGCTGGCCGAGGCCCATCAGCGCCCGCCGGGCACCGCCGCGGTCTACTACGACTTCGCGCTGAAGGCCCATCAGGCCCTGCTGCGCGGCGAGGCGCAGGATCCGCGTCTGGCCCCGGTGCTGGAGCCGGACGCCGATGTCGTGACCGCCTGGGCGGTGGGCGAGGAACTGTTCGCCGACGCGGCCTTCCCCGAGATCACCATCGAGGAACGCGCCGAGGCCTACCTGCCCGGGCTTTCGCTGAACCAGTCGCTGCCCGTCTATCCGCAGAAGAAGCGCGACGGCAGCCTGGCCGACTTCCGCGATCACGAGGCGCACGACGAACACCGGTTCCAGCACGAGAAGCAGCAAGAGCAGCCGCAACAGGCCCCGGAGCAGGCGCAGAAGGACCCGGACGCCGATATCCAGACCCCGCAGCAGGAGACCTCCGGCACCGGCGGGCGCATCGGCACCGGCATCCCGCAGCCGGCCCAGGTGGCCAAGCGCTCGGTGCCGTACACCCCGAGAAAGGACGGCATCCCGTATCCCGAATGGGACTACCGCGAGCAGCGCTACATCTCCGACTGGGTCAACCTGTACGAGCGCGTGCTGGAGGACGAGAACCCGGAGCTGGCGCAGACCATCCTCTCCGAGAACGCCGACACCCTGAAGCGCCTGACCCGCGGGCTGGAGATGCAGCGCCCGATGCGCCTGGCGCCGCTGCGCAAGCAGATGGACGGCGACGAGCTCGACACCGAGGCGGTGATCGACTTCATCGCCGACAAGAAGGCCGGGCTGTCCCCCAAGGCCTTCATCTATCGCCGCCGCGCGGTGCAGCACCGCGATACCGGCGTGCTGATGCTGGCCGACATGTCCACCTCGATCATGGCGCGGCATCCGGGCGGGCAGGGCAAGGTCGTCGACCGCGTGCGCGAGGGGATGATGCTGTTCGCCGAGGCCATCGAGAAGGTCGGCGACCCCTACGCGATCGCCGGCTTTGCCTCCAAGCAGCGCGACCAGGTCAACTACTACTGGCTGAAGGACTTCAACGAGGACCTGAGCACCACCGTGCGCAACCGCATCGCCGGGGTCTCGGGGCGACTGGCCTCGCGCATGGGCGCGGGTATCCGCCACTCGCTGGAGGCGTTCCGGCGCAGCCCGGCCCAGCGCCGGCTGCTGCTGATCCTGTCCGACGGCCGCCCGGCCGACTACGACGACGGCGGCGACCAGCGCTATCTGCACGAGGACACGCGCATGGCGATGAAGGAGGCGGTGGATGCCGGCGTGCACCCGTTCTGCATCACCCTGGACCCGTCCGGTTCGGAATACCTGCCGGCGATCTTCGGCCCCGGGCACTACACCATCATCGACCACGTGGACGAGCTGCCGCGCCGTCTGCCCGAGATCTACCTGAGGCTGCGCCAGTGACCGCGATCCCCGAACCCGTCGAAAAGACCGCCGCAGCCGGGACAGCGGATGCGGCGCGCCGCCACGCGACCCTGCTGCACGCCCCGCGCTACCGCGGGCACAGCTACGGCGACAATCACCCCCTCGGCATCCCGCGGGTATCGCTGACCCTTGACCTGATCGAGGCCTACGACGCGGTCACCCCGGCGGAGATGGCGGTGACGCGCAAGGCCATGCCCGCCGAGCTCGAGTGGCTGCATACCCGCGAGTACGTCTCCGCGATGCAGCGCGCCGAGGCGCTGGGCAAGGTCTTCCAGCGCTACCGCGACCGTCACAACATCGGCAACTTCGAAAACCCGTTCTTCGCCGGCTTCTTCTCCACCCCGGCCACCGCCACCTGGGGCTCCATCCAGGGCGCCGAGGCCGTGCTGGACGGGCGCATGGCCTTCAACCCGGCCGGCGGCATGCACCACGCCGCCCCCGACCAGGCGCGTGGCTTCTGCTACTTCAACGACTGCGCGCTGGCCATCCTGCGCCTGCGCCAGGCCGGGCAGCGGGTGCTGTATCTCGACATCGACGCCCATCACGGCGACGGCGTGGAGGCCGCCTTCGCCGACGACCCCGACGTGCTCACCGTGTCCCTGCACATGGACACCGCCTACGCCTACCCCTTCCAGGGCGGGGGCATCGAGGACACCGGACGCCTGGGAAACGCGGTGAACCTGCCGCTGCCGGAGGCCACCAACGACAGCGAATTCCGCGCCGCCTTCGGCGCCGTCTGGGAGGCGGCGCGTGCCCGCTGGCAGCCGGACTATGTCGTGGTCCAGGCCGGCACCGATGCCCTGCGGCCCGACCCGCTGGGCAAGTTCGGCATCTCCACCCAGTGCTTCCTCGCCTGCATCGACGACGTGATCGAGACCAGCCCGCGTCACGGCGACGGCACGCCGAAGCTGCTGGTGCTCGGGGGCGGCGGCTACCACCCGCTGGCGCTGGCCCGCTGCTGGACCGGCGTCTGGGGCCTGCTGAGCGGCCGCGAGCTGCCCGCCGCGCTGCCCGAGGCCGGGCAGGCCCTGCTGCGCGAGGTCGACTGGGACATGGACGAGGACGAGGAGTGGTACGAGACCCTGTTCGTCTCGCGCCTCGACGCCGACCGCACCGGCCCGGTCCGCGCCGAACTGGAGCAGCGCCTGGAGCGCCTGTTCGCGACCCACCCCCTGCTGGCCTGACCCCGCCGGGTCCCATCACCATCACCCGGGGCGCCGGCCAGGCCCCGGGGGCATCATCGGCGGTGCCCCTGTGGCCAGCACCGGGACCCGACCCCGGCCCGGCAGCGATCGGCGCCGACGTGGTCTAGCATCGCTACGGCGAGCCCCCATGGGGACGGGAGACGGCGCCGGTCGTCCCCGTCCGGTGATGCGATGCCGAACACGACCTCTCACTTCAAGCGGCCGGTCGAACACCCGTTTACCCGCGCCGAGCGCGACCGGGTGACGCTGCTGTTCAACGGCCTGACCACCGCCCACGACCGGCTGATGGCCGCCGGCCTGCGGGGCCTGGGCTATCACGCCCGGCCGCTGCCGGTGCCGGCCAAGGCCGACTTCCAGACCGGCCGGGAATACGGCAACAACGGCCAGTGCAATCCGACCTACTTCACGGTGGGCAACCTGGTCAACGAACTCACGCGCCTGCGCGACCAGGAGGGGCTCTCCACCGAGCGCATCCTGGCCGACTATGTCTTCGTCACCGCGGGGACCTGTGGTCCGTGCCGCTTCGGCATGTACGAGGCCGAGTACCGGCTGGCGCTGCGCAACGCCGGTTTCGACGGCTTCCGGGTGCTGATCTTCGACCAGACCGGCGGCGGCGAGCAGGCGACCGCCGGTGACGGCTTCGAGGTGAACCTGCAGCTGCTCACCACGCTGCTGGACGCCACCCTGATGGGCGACCTGCTCAACGCCCTGTTCTTCCACATCCGCCCCTACGCCACCGATGCCGACGCGGTGGCGCGGGTGCGCGAGCGCTGCCTGGAGACCTGCGAGGCGGCGCTTCGCGGGCGCGATTATCGGGCGCGCCCCGGCCTGGCCGCCCGCGCCCTGCGCGGCCTGGTGCCGATCCGCCGTGCCGAAGACCTGCAGCGGCTGCTGGACCGGGTGCGCGGCGATGACCACCTGGAATCGCTGCGCCGCTGCCGGGAGCTGGTGGCCCGGGAACTGGCCGTGGACTACACCCGGCCGAAACCGGTGGTGAAGATCACCGGCGAGTTCTGGGCCCAGACCACCGAGGGCGAAGGCAACTTCCGGATGTTCGACTTCCTCGAAGGGGAGGGCGCGGAGGTGCTGGTGGAGCCGGTGGCTACCTGGATCGACTACCTGCTGCACCAGCGCCGCGTGGCCATCGAGGACCGCGCCGGACTGGGCCGCAGCGGGCTTCTGGCGCGCCCGCGCGCCCACCTGCGGGCGCGCCGCGACCGGCTGCTGGTGAACGCCTGCGAACGCCTGCTGGCGCGCGAGTACCGGCGCATGCGCGAGGCGCTGGGCGGCACCGTGCAGCCGCTGGCGGACCAGCTGGAGATGGAGCGCGTGGGTCACCCCTTCTACAACATCCGCGCCAGCGGTGGCGAGGGTTACCTGGAGGTGGCCAAGAACATCTACTACTTCAACCGCGCGCTGGCGCACCTGACCCTGTCGCTGAAGCCCTTCGGCTGCATGCCGTCGACCCAGTCCGATGGCGCCCAGGCGGCGGTGATGGCGTACTACCCGGAGCTGAACTACCTGCCGGTGGAGACCTCCGGCGAGGGGGACATCAACGCCTATTCCCGGGTCCAGATGTCGCTGGGCGAGGCGAAGGCGCAGTGCAAGCGCGAGTTCGAGGAGGCGGTGGCGCGTAGCGGCCGTCCGCTGGAGGCGATCCGCGCCTTCGTGGCGCAGCGCCCGGAACTGCAGAGCCCGATCCAGGCGGTGCCCCGCCAGCGGGGGGTGGTCGGGCGCGGCGCGAACTTCGTGCTGCACGTGGCGGCGCTGATGGACCGCGAGGGCATCCCGCGCGGGGAGTCGGCTGCGAAGGAGGCAACGGCATGAGCTGTGGCGAAGGTGGCAGCTGCGGCTGCGGGTCCGGCGACGCGGCGCCGGACGGGGCGGCGCCGATCCATTTCGTGGCCCGCCCGACTGCCGGGCGCCCGGAGGTCGCGGACGAGCCGTTCCGGCCCACCGAGGCGTTCCCCGAGGGGCTGATGATCGGGCTCGATGTGGGCTCCACCACCGTCAAGGCGGTGGTGGTGGACCCGGCCCGGGACGCAACCCTGTGGCGGGACTACCGCCGCCACGAGACCCGCCAGGCGGAGACCGTGCTCGACTTCCTGGAGACCATCGAGGCGGCATTCCCGGAGACCCCGCGCAGGGCCTTCCGGCTGTTCGCCACCGGCTCCGGCGCCGGTGCGCTGGTGGACCTGATCGGCGGGCGCTTCGTGCAGGAGGTCAACGCCGTTTCCCTGGCCGTGGAGGCGCTCTACCCGGAGGTTCAGAGCGTGGTGGAGCTGGGCGGCCAGGATGCCAAGATCATCATCTACCGCGACCTGGGCGAGCGCGGCCGCAAGAAGATCCCCTCCATGAACGACAAGTGCGCCGGCGGCACCGGCGCGGTGATCGACAAGATCCGCGCCAAGCTCGACATCCCCCCGGAGGCGCTGCCGGAGATGCGCTACCACGGCCACACCCTGCACCCGGTGGCCGGCAAATGCGGCGTCTTCGCGGAGACCGACATCAACTCCCTGCAGAAGGAGGGGGTGCCGGCCGACGATCTGATGGCGTCGCTCTACGACTCGATCATCCAGCAGAACCTGTCGGTGCTCACCCGCGGCCACACCCTGCGCCCCTCGGTGCTGCTGCTGGGCGGGCCGAACACCTTCCTGAGCGGCCTGCAGGAGTGCTGGCGGCATCACCTGAAGGCGCTGTGGCGCGAGCGCGATATCCCGCTGCCGGACCCGGACGCCGACCCCGACGACTACATCCTCACCCCGGAGCACGCGGAGTACTTCGCCGCCCTGGGCGCGACCCTCTTCGGCCGTCAGGAGGTGGCCGATGACCCGGACACCGGCCGCTATCACGGCACCGATCTGCTGCGCTGGCAGCTCGAGCACGGGCGCCGCGCCGCGCGCGCCGAGGCCGGCAGCCGGGGCGGCCTGGCCGCCAGCCACGAGGAACTGGATGCCTTCCTGCACGAGTACCGCCCCGCGCCCTGGCAGCCGGCCACCTTCCGCCCGGGCGAGACGGTGGAGGCGTTCCTGGGCATCGACGGCGGCTCCACCTCCACCAAGGGGGTGCTGCTGGATGCCGACGGCGAGGTGCTGGTGAAGGCCTACCGGCTCTCCCGGGGCAACCCCATCGCCGATACCGTGGAGATCATCGGCGACCTGCAGCGCCAGGTGGCCGCCGCCGGCGCCCGGCTGCAGATCCTCGGCGCCGGCACTACCGGCTACGCCAAGGAGATCCTGCAGGGCGTGCTGAAGGCGGACACCGCGCTGGTGGAGACGGTGGCGCATACCCGCGCCTGCCTCCACCACTACCCGGACACCGACGTGGTGGTGGACGTGGGCGGACAGGACATCAAGCTCATCTTCCTGCGCGACGGCCGGGTGCGGGACTTCAAGCTGAATACCCAGTGCTCGGCCGGCAACGGCTACTTCCTGCAGGCCACCGGTGGCGGTTTCGGCTTCGCGGTGGAGGACTACGCCGATATCGCCTTCAGCGCCGACGCGATGCCGGAATTCGGCTACGGCTGCGCCGTGTTCATGCAGTCGGACATCGTCGACTTCCAGCGCCGCGGCTGGCAGGCCAACGAGATCATGGCGGGGCTCGCCGCGGTGCTGCCCAAGAACATCTGGCACTACGTGGCGCAGATCCCCAACCCGGCGCAGCTGGGAAGCCGTTTCGTGCTGCAGGGTGGCACCCAGCACAACCTGGCGGCGGTGAAGGCCCAGGTGGACTTCCTGCGCGAGCGCTTCCGCCGGCAGGGGAAGGAGTGCGAGATCCATGTCCATCGCCATTGCGGCGAGTCCGGCGCCATTGGCGCCGCGCTGGAGGCCTGCCGGCTGTGGCGGGAAGGGCGCAGCACCAGCTTCATCGGCGTCGAGCGCAGCCGCGAGATCGACTACAGCGTGCGCCGCGACGAATCCACCCGCTGCGACTTCTGCCGCAACCAGTGCCTGCGCACCTTCATCGACGTGGCCACCAGTCGCGGCGAGGAACGCCTGATCGTCGCCACCTGCGAGAAGGGCGAGGTGGAGGACGTGGAGCACATGCGGCGCATCAAGGCGGAGATGGACGCCGCGAAGGAGCGGGCGCCCAATTTCGTGGAGGTGGCCGCCCGCCAGTTCTTCCGCAAGGTGGAGGTGGACGCGGTGGCCGACCCGCCGCCGCGGCCGTTGCCGGTCAGCCCCTTCCGCCGCCGGGCCGCGGCGCGCCGGGCCGCCATCGAGCGCCGCGGCCAGGTGCGCATCGGGATCCCGCGGGTGCTCAATGTCTACTCCCACGCCCCCTTCTTCATCGGCTACTTCACCAGCCTGGGGGTGCCGGCGCGCAACCTGGTGTTCTCCGACTACACCGACGCGGAGCTCTACCGCCAGGGCGCCCGGCGCGGCAGCATCGACCCCTGCTTCCCCAGCAAGCTGGGCATCCCGCATGTGCACAACCTGCTGACCCGCAAGCACCGCCCCGGCAAGCCGCTCACGCACATCCTGTTCCCCATGGTGCAGAGCTTCCCCACCCACCTGGAGGGGGTGCTGGCCTCGCGCGCCTGTCCCACCGTGGTGGCCACCGCCGAGGCCACCCATGCCGCCTTCGTCAAGGAGGGCGACGTGTTCGCGGAGCAGGGCATTGCCTTTCGCAAGACCCTGCTGAACCTGGACGAGCCGGAACTGTGCGCCCGGCAGATGGTGTGGGACTGGGGCGAGGAGCTGGGCATCACCGAGGCCGAGTCGCGCCGGGCCGTGGACCAGGGCCTGCAGGCCCTGGAGCAGCAGTACGCCGACCTGCGCCGCCGCCAGCGCGAGACCCTGGAGGCCCTGGAGCGCGACGGCGGCATCGGCATCGTGGTGCTTGCGCGTCCCTACCACAACGACCCCGGGGTCCATCACGAGATCGTCGACGAGCTGCAGCGCCACGGCTACCCGGTGTTCTGGCAGGACGCCCTGCCCACCGACCCCGATCTCCTGGAACGGCTGTTCGGGGACGAGCTGCGCGCCGGGGAGATCGCATCGCCGCTGGAGATCGCCGACGTCTGGAAGAACAGCTACTCGGAGAACAGCTCGCGCAAGCTGTGGGCCGCCAAGTACGTCGCCCGCCACCCGAACCTGGTGGCGGTGGAGCTCTC
>SL_3KL_010_SEDDRAFT_10002435_pt1 | contig 16973 bp, 11 predicted proteins | sample SodLakKL_010_SED_2_FD_10381 | JGI IMG/M metagenome (IMG submission 10381) | reverse complement strand
GCCTTCTTCATTGGCTCCATTGTCATCGTTCTCTCCATTCTCTCCATTCTCTCCATTCTCTCCATTCTCTCCATTCCCTCCATTTTCACCGTTCTCATCTTCGATTGCATCTCTTCTAATTTCAACTCGTTCAACAAATACATTGACTTCGTCAAAATTACCCGGCTCATCATGTAATCGGATTTCGAGAGTACCTGTACCATCAAGGTCCGGTTCCGGTGCGGAACCTACATCACACCCTGCCACAAATAGTACAACTGCAGACAGGATCAACAAGTTTAGCTTGGATAATAGTGTCTTCATAGTTCTCTTCTTTTGATGTATATAAATTTTATTTCTGATACCTAATTACCGGATTTTGTTTTTCCGGTTATATTTAGTCGATCTTAACTAATGATATCTCAGATAGATATATCCAAACTGATGAAAATTGTTTCCACATAATCCCTGTGTTTGATCCCAGACATAAAAAAACCCTCCCGGTATTACCCGGGAGGGGGTTGAAATCCTTCATATATGAAGTACTTATTTTACAAACAGCATTTCCCGATAGATCGGTAATGGCCAGTAGTCATCTGCCACATATCTTTCCAGAAAATCTACTGCATCGCGGATTTCGGTCATAACCGGTATTATCTTATCGCGATATTCATCTGCTTTCTCCAATGCTGTTTCACCTTCCAGTGTTAATTGCACTTTTCGAAGCTTATCAAGAGCTGCACCAAGGTTGTCGACACCTTCACTAACGGTCTTTAACATGGTTTCAGCACCACTGCTGGTTATACCTATTTCCTTACCGTTTTTTACGACGTTGGTGAGTTCTTCCAGGTATCGAATTGCAGCAGGATAAACCATCGTTTTTGCAATAGCTTCGGTCGTGTCCAGCTCAATGGTTAATGTTGTGACATATTGTTCAGCCCAAATTTCAAGGCGGGAATGAACTTCTTTTTCATTGAGAACTTTAAACTTCTCAAATAGGTCAATGTTCTTATCATCGACAAGCAAAGGCAATGCATCTGCAGTTGTCTTAAGATTCAAAAGACCTCGGCTGGCTGCTTCTTCCTGCCACTCATCAGAGTATCCGTCACCGTTAAAAACGATATCTTTACTCTTCCTGAATGTATCGGCCAGTACTTCACTGAGTGCTAATTCAAGGCCATCTTTTTCTATACGTTCTTCAAGCTGTGTACACAGTTCATCAATTGCATCTGCAACTATCGTGTTCAGGACAACAATTGGAAATGAAATAGACTGACTTGATCCAACTGCACGGAATTCAAACTTGTTACCGGTAAATGCAAACGGTGATGTCCGGTTACGGTCACCTGCATGCAATGGAAGGTCAGGAAGTACCGGAGTTCCCAATCCGAGCAGTCCGCCTTTTTTCGACTTCTTCAAACCACCATTGAGCATTTGGTGAATGATATCCTCAAGTTGTTCACCGATAAAGGCAGACATAATAGCCGGTGGTGCCTCATTTGCCCCGAGCCTGTGATCATTGGCTGCACTTGCAATAGAGATTCGCAACAGATCCTGATGTTTGTAGGCAGCTCGCAACACAGCCCCGAAGAAGAACAGGAACTGCATATTTTCATGCGGGCTTTCACCTGGCTCAAGCAGATTATCACCGGCATTTGTTGACATAGACCAGTTCAGGTGCTTTCCGCTTCCATTCAATCCATCAAATGGCTTCTCGTGGAGAATACACTCCAGCCCGTATTTACGTGCCACCCTTTTCAGAGTAATCATCATTAATTGCTGATGATCTGCCGCAATATTACAGGTTTCAAAAATCGGTGCGATTTCATACTGACTTGGTGCAACCTCGTTATGGCGGGTTTTAACCGGAATTCCCAATCTGTAAAGTTCCCTTTCTGCATCAAGCATAAAAGAAAGAACCCTTTGCGGGATCGACCCGAAATAATGGTCGTCAAGCTCCTGGCCTCTCGGAGGTTTGGCTCCAACCAAAGTTCGATTTGATGTCATGAGATCAGGCCTGCGGTAGAAAAACTCCTGATCTACGAGGAAGTATTCCTGTTCACATCCGACCGTAGAAATAACCCGGCGGGCTTCTTTCCCAAACAGTTTCAAGGCTCGCATAGCCTGCTTATTTAATGCTTCAACGGAGCGTAACAGGGGCGTTTTATGATCGAGAGATTCTCCCATGTATGATGCAAAAGCTGTAGGTATCGCCAGGTATGTTCCATTCTGGTTTTCCACAATGAAGACAGGAGATGTCGGATCCCATGCCGTATAGCCACGCGCTTCAAATGTCGGGCGCAGCCCTCCACTTGGAAAACTTGAAGCATCCGGTTCTCCCTGGATCAGATCCTTGCCGGAAAATTCTGCGACTGCTCCTCCCCCTCTGTTAGGAGTTATAAAACTGTCATGCTTTTCTGCAGTTGCTCCGGTAAGTGGCTGAAACCAGTGTGTATAATGAGTTGCCCCTTTTTCAGTAGCCCAGTCTTTCATAGCGACAGCAACTGCATCTGCAACTGATATATTCAATGGCTGGCTTTCAGTAATGGTTTTATTAAGTTCAATCCATACATTTCTTGGCAAGCGTTCTTTTAGGCCATCCAGGCTCAGTGTGTTTTCACCAAAAATCTCGGTGATTTGCATGTTTTGAACCCCGTTCTCACCGGGTTTCCAGTTTCTGGCGGCAGCCAGTGTGTCGTAACGGCGGGTTGTATTAGGCATTGATCGTTATGTTCTTTAAATGTTCGCGGTTTGCATGAGATTTAAAACTCAGAAAAAAGATAGAGCCAAAATATGAATTGTCAAAACATTTTAACTAAATAATTCATAATTACTAATAGATATAGGCTAATAACCGTTTTAAACTTAATTTATTTTTGTGGTACCGCTTCTATATTCAGGAATACCGAATATTTTTCAGATATAAGTATGTGCTGCGAAACTTTTTTAGGGCAGCACATTTTACCTATCTTTTCGGGAATTTATCCATCACTTAAAGAAAAGCGTTTCCACTTAAATCTGTTTAAATGAAAAAATGGAGAATTTGGCTCTCTGCTGTGCGGCCACAAACACTTGCAGCAGCTTTTGTTCCGGTTTTAACCGGTGCATCTTTGGCATGGTACCACAATTCTTTTCATACTGCGGGATCTCTTGTTGCCCTGTTTTGTGCTATCTTTATTCAGGTCGGTACGAATTTCGCAAATGATTATTTTGATTTTAAAAAAGGTGCTGATACTGATGATCGGCTTGGCTTCACCCGCGCAACTGCTGCAGGGCTTATTCAGCCAGAGACCATGCTGAAAGCTACTTTTTTAGCTATGGGAATCGCATTCATTGCAGGTTTATATCTCGTCTGGATTGGTGGATGGGTTATCTTTTGGATCGGACTTTTTTCGATTATATTCGGAATTCTTTATACAGGCGGCCCATTCCCGCTCGGGTACAACGGCCTCGGAGATCTTTTTGTGTTTCTGTTTTTTGGTTTCATAGCTGTTATGGGAACCTATTATGTTAATACACACGAATGGTCAATTGAATCCTTCTGGATCTCCATGCCTGTCGGCGCACTCTGTGTCAATATTCTGGTTGTTAACAATCTTAGGGATATCAACCAGGACCGGGCCACCGGAAAAAAGACACTTGGAGTACTGTTTGGGGAATTTGTATTAAAAGCTGAATACCTTGTTATGTTACTGATTGCATACAGTATTCTTCCTTTACTTTATATTGTTTTCGGCTATAACAGCGCTATCTTCCTGCCTTTTCTGGCCTTGCCACTGGCAATATTACAATTGAAATCAGTGTGGTATCATACAAAAAAGTTAACCCTGAACAAGACACTTGAACGTACGGCTCAATTTATGGTTCTATTTGGCATTCTGTTTTCTATATCCATTATCCTCCAGTCTTCATGATTATATACTATAAATACCGCATCCCATTTTCAGATCCCTTCACCAATGCAAACAAAACTTACAATTTCAGAGAAGGCATTCTCTTTCGATATGTGAATGATAATATAGATATCGTCAGTGAAGCCGCACCCCTTCCCGGTTTTTCAGATGAGAACTTAGCAACTGTGGAGAACGTCTTCTCAAATTCAAGAGCTGATACAAATGAGTTTCTGAATCACGTCTCATCTGTTAAAACGGCATTGCAATTTTTCCGGGATAATCACTTCCCGCCATCGGTTTCATTTGCACTCAGTTGCATTGCACTTGATTTGATTGGAGTACGAAATGCTAAAGAACTTGATCAGTTAAAGCTGAGCCATGCAAGTAAAAATTTAACCATAAATAGTGTGGTCGGCAGACTCGAAAACGATGGAGATATTCAACTTATAAAAAAACATTACCAAAGTGGATATCGAACCATAAAACTGAAAATCACATCACATAATCAAAGGCTTCCCCAGTTCATCAAGTATGCTTCAGACCGATTCCCCGGCCTCAAGTTTCGTATTGATGCCAATCAAAGCTGGCCTGTAGAAAGCGTAGCTGATCTTCTTGAATCATTTAAAGGATTACCGGTTGAATACTGTGAAGAACCCTGCAGATTTGAAACTCTTGAACAGATTTCTCAAATCAATGAACACTCACCGGTTCCAATCGCTCTTGATGAATCTATAGGTAATATTCATCAGTTAAAAGAGATCCTCCGGACGGGGCCGGTAAAATTTGTGATACTCAAACCTACCCTGCTTGGAAATCTTTTTGAATTAATTGAAACATTTTCAAATGAAAACACTCATAATATTAAACGGATTTGTACGACTGCATTCGAATCGGGAGTCGGACGTACATCCGTTTGCAAACTGGCTGCAGTAATCGGATCTGATGATATGGCTCACGGACTCTCAACCGGAACTCTGTTTACAACTGACCTGGCGGATTCTTTTGAAATCAGAAACGGCTCAATGAAAGTAAACAATGATTCCCGCTGGTGTTCCCTGTTCTCAAAATGTAACCCGGAATTTTTAAATGTTATCGATATTTGATGGTCCAGGAAAGTTATCATACACCTGTTTATGACATTCCTTCATCTGATTTACAGTTTCTCGCTGCTGAAAACGGATTGTACGATTATCGAAATTTGTATTCTTTTTCGTTTTGGCTAAATCAGAAACTGGAACCTTATGAGGTCACGGATCGAAATCCGCTGATGATTATAACAGATTCATCTAATCAGCAGATTTTCGTAATTGCTGCTTGCTGGTTTCTGCAAGTTCCTTTCATTCCTGTGTCTTCGAAGATGACAGATTCAGAAATCAATCGACTGGTCCAGGTGCTCTCACCTTCCGTTGTGGTTAAAGATGAGGATACAGATAATATAATACCGGGCCTGCCGTGCATTGAAATTTCAGAGGCCCACCTGGAAATGAGAAAAACTGTCGATGAATCACTCTTCACCTCCGGTAATCCTGAAAAAATTATGGGTTATTTCTTAACCTCTGGCAGCACGGGAGAGCCTAAAATAGTACCATTAAAGCGCAGGCAGGCCTTATTCGGCGCTCATGCCTCAGCACTAAATTTCAAACCGGACAAGAATCGTTACTGGCTGATGTGCCTGCCGCTGAATCATGTGGGTGGTATAAGTATTATTGTCCGTTCACTTTTATACCATTCGGCCATCTTCAGGATGGATCAATTTGACCTCAATTCAATTATAAATTACCTCTCAGATAATAAGCTGTTCCAGGTGATATCCCTGGTTCCCACAATGTTAAAAAGGTTGTTGGAAAATCCGGAATTCCGAGTTCATAATGAAGTGAAAGCAATACTTTTAGGTGGCGGGCCTGTAAAAACGCCACTACTGCAAAAAACTTCTGAAAAAGGCATGCCTGTGGTTACCAGTTTTGGAATGACTGAGACATTTGCTCAAATTGCTGCAAATCCGCTTTTGAAACCAAGCGGGATCTATCATCCCAAAAAAAGTGTGGGGAGAATATTTTCACCCAACAAAGCAGAAATCCGAAATAAAAAAGGGCAGCGCCTCCACCCTAACGAGCCTGGCATTATCTGGCTGAAAGGCCCCCAGGTTTTTGACGGATATTTAGATGAGTCTCACAATCACGGACAATTTGATCCTGACGGATGGTTTAACACTGGTGATTATGGCTATCTAAACCGATACAACCAGCTCTTTATTGAATCCAGGAGAACAGACCTGATTATTACCGGAGGGGAAAATGTACGGCCGATTGAGGTTGAATCTGCACTTGAAGATCTGGATATGATTCAGGAAGCCCAGGTGGTCGGGTTACCGGATCCTGAGTGGGGTGAAATTGTCGTTGCATTTGTAATTCCAACTGATAACCTGCACTTTGATGAAAATTCTATCTCAGATCAGTTAAAACTAAAACTCTCCCCTTTTAAAGTTCCGAAAAAAATTATAAAGACTGATCAATTCCCGACAAAAGAATCAGGTAAAATTGATAAATTAAAATTGATTCACATATACAACAGGGAATTTGCCTGATTGTATTGATTATCCCGTTGCTTCCATGACAGCATTCAGTTTATCGAGATTATCCTGAACGCGCAGAGCTTTAATCACTTCCCCGATATCCCCTTTCATGATATCGTCAAGGTTATACAAGGTGAGGTTAATCCTGTGATCGGTAAGTCGGCCCTGCGGAAAATTATATGTCCTGATTTTAGCACTGCGATCCCCGGTTGAAACCTGGCTTTTCCGTTCCGCTGCCCTTTCAGCCCTCTGCTGTTCAAGCTCCATGTCATACAGCTTGGTTCTGAGCATGATAAGTGCTTTTTCCTTGTTCTGATGCTGAGAGCGCTCTTCCTGGCACTCGACAACCACACCGGAAGGTTCATGCGTCAGCCGTATCGCTGAATCGGTTTTATTCACATGCTGGCCACCTGCTCCACTTGAGCGAAAAGTGTCGACCCGTATATCCGACATATCCACTTTTACATCCACCTCCTCTGCTTCAGGCAAAACAGCAACGGTTGCTGCTGATGTGTGCACCCTGCCCTGGGACTCCGTTTCCGGAACCCGCTGTACACGGTGTACACCGCTTTCATACTTCATCTCACCATATACATCATCTCCCTTCAGGCTGAATACAATATCTTTGAACCCGCCCATATCACCTTCGTGAAGTGATAAAAGTTCAAGTTTCCATTTTCTCGAATCGGCGTACCTTCGATACATATCAAACAGATCACCTGCAAAGAGTGCAGCTTCATCTCCACCTGTACCGGCACGGATTTCGACAATACAATCTTTTGAATCTTCCGGGTCTTTTGGAATCAGCTTGAATTTAATCTCTTCTTCAAGCTCTGAAAGCAGTTCTTCAAGCTCTCGGTTCTCAAGCCTTGCCATTTCGCTGATCTCCGGGTCATCACCGGCTTCAATCAACTCCCTGTTTCCTTTAAGATTTTTTCTGTACTCCTTCCACCGTTCATAATCCTCGACAAGCTCCTTGAGCTGTGTATGCTCTCTGGTCAGCTCCCTGTATTCATCCGGGCGATCGTAAATTGAAGGGTCTGCCATCGCCTGATTGAGTTCATCATACCGTTCTTTTACCTGCTCAAGTTTTGATTCAATATCCATAAAATATTTTGCCTGATCTGAAACACTGACAAAAATAACAATTTTAAATATGAGAATTCCTATTGAAACTATCTGCAGGTAGAATTCATTAAGATTACTCCCTGAATTCAGTTGCAGTCAGGTTAGTAAAACTCTACTATTACTGAAGGAATAAAGGGTATTTATTCGGTTTGCTTTTCACTTTGGTAGGATTCAACTGCTTCTTCAAGTGTTTTATAGTTCTTAAACACAGTGATCAGCTTTGTCACGATCAATAAACTTTCAATACGGTCTCCTACCCTGCTGAGACGCAAATCACCTCCGGCATTTTTCATTGTCGTCAGACCACCGATCAATGCACCGAGCCCGGATGAATTCATAAAATTTACATTTCCCAGATCAGCAATAACATTCAGCTTTCCCTGCTCAATATATTCCTTCAATTTTTCATTGAATTTGGTCGTATCAGGACCCCCCATCAATTTCCCCTTAAATTCAAAGATCACACAATTGTACTGTTCTTTTATACTATAATTCATTGCTTTCTACGTAGTTTGATCAAAGTTGACATTCAAATTATATACCGATTATTAGAATAATATTGAACATATAATGAGTTTAAATACAAAATAGGAAAATAAAAAGCCTTTCATTAAGTGCAATACTTATCTGTTAAATTGTTTACTGATTTCAAAATTTCGATTGATTAACTTTATCCGATTCATAACCAATTAATTAAAAAGGATAGTTAAACAGTGAATAATCCTCTTCGATCTGATTTTACCATTGGTTTTTTAGGTGCTGGCCAACTTGCAAGAATGTCGGCATTACAGGCATTCCGGTTTGGTATCAAAGTTGCCGTTTATTCTGACCGGCCTGAAAATGAACCCGTACAGTTCATGACTCCCCTTACCGGAAATGGTTCATTCAATGATGTTGATGCCATGGTCGCCTTTGCAGAAAAATGCGATGTAATTACACTCGAAAACGAATTTATTAATTCTGATGTCCTTCATCAGGTACAAAATAAGAGCGGGACCCCGATCTATCCTTCTCCGGACAGTTTTTCCCTGATTGAAAATAAACTGATTGAGAAACAGACATTTGAAAATGCAGGAATCCCTGTAACTCCTTATTCATTGATTAAAAACAAGGATGATCTCGGCAATTTTGGTAATAGTCATGGCTGGCCTTATATACTTAAATCCTCAAAAGGCGGATATGACGGGTATGGAAATGAAATTGCAGAAAATACTGAGCAGGCTTTTGAAGCATTTGAAAAACTTGGCGGAACAAAGGGTCATGACATTCTTGCTGAAGCATTTGTCGATTTCACACATGAACTCGCCATCCAGGTTGCCCGCAACACTACCGGGATCGCTGTCTATCCATGTTGCGAAACGATCCAGGAAAATCATATATGCACAGCCGTAAAAACCCCGGCTAAAATATCTCCGGAATTACAGGCTAAAGCAGCAGAATTGGCTGTACAGGCAACAGAAGCTATTAATGGGGTAGGCATCTTTGCCTATGAATTCTTTTTAACCGGTGACGGGGACCTGCTTTTAAATGAATCGGCACCGAGGCCACACAACTCCGGACATTACACTATCGAAGGCGGGATTACTTCTCAGTTTGAAAATCACGTAAGAGCTGTACTTGATTTACCTCTTGGGGATACATCTCTGAGAAAACCGGCAGCTGTTATGATAAATCTTTTAGGTACAGAACTCAGGAATACACAGACTGATCACGCAATTCAAGCTTTGGAATCTTCAGATGGGCACCTGCATATGTACGGGAAACTACAAAGTAAACCCGGCCGGAAAATGGGACATTTCACTTTACTGGGAAATGATGTTGAACGAACATATCTGACAGCACTTAAACTTACCGATGATATCCGGATTTAAATACTTGTTAATCATAGCAGAATTGGTAATTGAAGTACAGGAATCAGATATTATCACACAGACAAATTTAAATATGGGAAGGTATCAATAATGAATAAACCCGAAATCAGTGTCGTTATGGGCAGTGACAGCGACTGGCCAACGATGAAAGAAGCAACACATATTCTGGATCATTTCAATATCAAATATGAAAAGAAAGTCGTATCAGCTCATCGCACTCCAGACCTGATGGCCGAATATGGAAAATCGGCACGTGACAGAGGAATTAAAGTGATTATAGCAGGCGCCGGTGGTGCTGCACATCTCCCGGGAATGCTCGCATCTTACACAACGCTTCCGGTCATCGGTGTACCAGTGAAAACCACTGCCCTTGGTGGAGTAGACAGCCTCTACTCCATCGTTCAGATGCCGAATGGGGTTCCTGTCGCAACCGTTGCGATCGGAAAAGCAAAAAATGCCGGGTTACTTGCTCTCAGAATTCTCTCAACTTCAAATTCGGATATTGCCAATAAACTGGCCGGTTATAGCAAAGAGATGGCCCGCGAATCTGTCGAAAAAACCAAAAATCTGAATTGATTTTTTATTAAATAAAACTTTGCGCGATTATCTTCATTATTCAAAATCATTAAAGCAATCATCAGGATATGTACAAATTTAAAACGGGCTTCCTGGCACTGACCCTTTTCTTTTTTACAAATTCAGTTTCGGCACAATCCATTTATGAGCCGTCTGTTGATCACGAAGTTGTTGAACAAATTAAAGAACAAGGTTTATACAACTCACAAATTATGAATATGGCCGGCTGGCTCACAGATGTTTACGGGCCAAGGTTATCAAACTCACCCCAGTTAAATCGCGCTCATGAATGGACCCAGGAACAGTTCCGGGACATGGGGCTCACTAATGTTCACCTGCACAGTTACGGCCCTTTTGGAAAAGGATGGGAATTAAAACGGTTTGCTCTTCATGCAAATACACCTTATACCTACTTCCCTGTTACTGCTTTTCCGAAAGCATGGTCGCCCGGATACGAAGAGCCTGTTAAAGGTGACGTGATCTACCTGAGTATTCAGCATGTCAATGAACTTGACCAATACAGGGGAGAATTGAGTGATAAATTTGTGATGCTGGAATATCCCTATGAAGCTGAACAATCATGGGACCCTATTGCTACAAGAACATCAAATGAACGACTGCTGAGTCTTGCAAATGCAAAGGAAGATTTTAGCCCAGAAGAAGAAGCCGGAGTTCCCAGCCCTGCTGCACTTGCCAGAGCCAGGGATGTCTACACCCTGATGACCTTTCTTCAGGAAGAACGGCCGCTGGCCATTCTCGATCAGAGTTATCGCGGCTGGTATGGGCAGATAGCAGTATCAGGAGCCCAGCTCCCAAACGAACCGGGAACTCCCTGGGGAGAACGCATAAATCCCTACATGCCTGATACACCAGATGCCGTTCCGCAGATATCACTTGCACGCGAACATTATGGCCGCATATTTCGATTGCTGGAAAAAGATATTCCTGTAACCCTGGAACTTGAATTACAGGTCGAATTCCAGGAGGATAATCTTTATGGTTATAATTCCATCGCTGAAATTCCCGGAACTGACCCTGAATTGCAGGAAGAAATCGTTATGCTGGGAGCCCATATCGATTCCTGGCATGCTGCCACAGGTGCTGCTGATAATGCTGCCGGTTCAGTTGTGATGATGGAAGTAATGAGGATATTAACAGAGATCGGAATAGAACCACGGCGGACCATTCGTATTGCTTTGTGGGGTAATGAAGAACAAGGCCTGCATGGTTCAAGGGAATATGTAAGTGATCACTTTGCAGTTCAGGCCGGAAACGACGGGGAAGATCTTGATAAACAGGATGATTATGAGAACTTATCAGCCTACTATAATATCGATAATGGCACAGGACAGGTACGTGGTATCTATCTTCAGGGAAATGAACAGTTAAGGCAGATTTTCAGAGCCTGGCTGAGCCCGTTTGATGAATGGGACGCAAATACAGTTTCATTCGCAAACACCGGTGGTACCGACCACCTCTCCTTTCACCGTGTAGGTTTACCCGGTTTTCAGTTTATCCAGGATCCTATCGAATATTTCACCATGACTCATCACTCAAACCAGGATTTCTACGAGCGGTTAGTAGAAGATGACCTGAAAAGAACCGCAATCATTGTTGCCACATTCGTTTATCATACAGCTATGCTGGATGAAAGATTACCCCGAATTGGCGAACTTGACTTTCCTGTAACTCAATAAATTGATAGAAACAGTGAATTCTATGAATAGACTACTCTCCCTCATCCTGCTGTTATTTTTATTTCAACCCGGTATTGGAACCGGGCAAACTCAACTTCCGGATACCTTTGATGAATTCATTCTGTCCGGAATGGAACAGTGGGATATTCCGGGAATGGCAATTGCAGTTGTTAAAGATGATTCAGTTGTATTTGCAAATGGTTATGGAGTCAGAAAACTCGGAGAAGAAGCTGCCGTAGATGAACATACTCTCTTTGGTATTGCATCGGTAAGCAAAAATATGACCGCCGCATCACTGGCACTATTGGTTGACGAAGGGTTGATAAGCTGGGACGACAGGGTCAGAGATTACCTTCCCTGGTTTGAATTGAGTGATCCCTGGGTTTCTGATGAAGTACGAATTCGTGATCTGCTGATTCACAGAGTTGGCGTAGGACGTATGCTTGGGAACAGGCTTCAGTTTATGACAAATGAACCACGTAAAGAGCTTATATACAGAATGCGATATCATGAATTTGAAGAGCCTTTTCGGAGTGGATATGTGTACAGTAATGTTATGTATATGGTTGCAGGAGAGATTGTTGCTGCGGTTTCAGGTATGAGTTGGGATGAGTTTATGGCTGATAGCTTATTCAGCCCCCTGGGAATGGATCGAACCAATACGAGTATTCATGATATTGCAGAAGATGAAAACGCAGCCTGGCCTCACCAGCACATCAGAGGTGAGGTTCAGACCATTCCAAGAAGAAGCTGGGATAATGCAGCCCCCGCAGGCGGAGTGAATTCATCCGTATATGAAGTTGCCCAATGGCTCCGGATGCAGCTTGGAACACCGGGCAGTTATAATGGAACCCGGATTATATCAGTACAATCGATGCGGGAAATGCACAGGCCTCAAATTGCGCTTCCAATCCGGAATCCGTACGGAAACCAGGTTTCTTATGGGTTGGGCTGGAGTATAAATGAATATGAGGGTGAACGTATGCTGAGCCACGGCGGAGCGACTGATGGTATGAATACATCTGCTGTTTTACTTCCCGAACACAACCTGGGTATTGTTGTCATTACCAATGTATTTACCAACTTTCGTGAAGCAGTCGTAAATGCCATACTCGACCATTATCTTGATATTCCCGAGAGAAACTGGAATGAACTCTATTGGAACAATTACCAGTCAAGATATGCTGACGCGATGGAGATCCGGAATGAAATCGACTCTAACCGGAAAGAAGGAACCAGTAAAACTCTTGAACTATCAGAATATACGGGCAGATTTTCCGATTCCCAATATGGGGGTATTGAAGTCAGAAACGGTAATAATGGCCTGGAGCTCCATTTTTGGAACGACCCGGATCTGGTAGCAGATCTTGAACACTGGCATCATGATACCTTTCGTGCTGTATGGAGAAACCCTGCCCAGAGGGAAGAGTTTCTCCATTTTACATTGAACCAGGATGGAGAGATCGGGGCACTGGTATTCCAGTTTACCCTGAGGCCAATTCTTTTACAGGTTGGCGCCTACCCGACTAATTATTACCGGAAAGTTGAGTTTAAAAAAGTTTCCAACTGATGAAACAATCCCCTGTAAAATGAGTTAACAACTAATTGCAGACGGGTGTGTAAAAATTTATATACATCTCTGTATTTGTAGGTTTATTCCGGTTTAACTTACTCATCATTTAAAATAATTCAATTCAGGGCTTGAACTATTTAAAACGAATCACTGCAGGACTCCTGATTGCATCGGTTTTCCTGATTTTAGCGATCTCGGCAGCACTATTTCTGCATGTCAACAGATCGTTACCTGATATGAAAGAACTCAGGGAAGTCCGGCATCACCAGGCATCCCAAATACTATCGGCCGATGGCGAAATCCTGGGAACCTATTTCTTTCAAAACCGTACGTCAATTGACCTGGAGGACATCTCTCATCTTTTTATCGATGCTTTGCTTGCAATAGAAGATGTGCGATTTTATCAACATGATGGAGTTGACCGCAGAGCACTTGCAAGGGTTCTCATAAAATCAATTTTACTGAGGCAGGATGCAGGTGGAGGAAGTACTCTCACTCAACAGCTTGTAAAAAACCTTTACCCTCGCAGCGGAAATGGCTGGTTTCATCTCGCATCCAATAAATTGAGTGAGATGATTATCGCTCGAAGGATGGAGCGAATCTATCACAAAAATGAAATACTTGAGCTCTATCTGAATACGGTTTCATTCGGGGAAGAAACATTCGGAATTGAAGCTGCATCACACCGTTTTTTCAGCAAACCATCATCCGAACTTGAACTCCATGAAGCCGCAACACTCGCCGGCGTTTTAAAAGCTCCGGGCTTGTATAATCCATACAGGCAACCTGAACGTTCAGTAAACAGACGTAATCTTGTAATCCGACAGATGGAGAAATATGGAAAGATTACTCCGGATGAATCCGCTAAATATATTCAAAAACCACTTGAAACTCTGTATAACCGGATTACCGAAAACGAAGGCCCTGCTCCCTATTTCCGTGAACATCTCAGGGGGGAGCTCCAGCAACTGTTGAGTACCATACCGGCACTTGATGGAAAAATGTATAATCTTTATACAGATGGATTAAAAATTCAGACATCCATCGATTCCCGTGTTCAAATTGCAGCGGAAAAAGCAGTCAAAAACCGAATGAAACACCTGCAATCAGTATTTGATACCCAGAATAGAATGAACCCTGCACTTGAAGATAATGATCTGGCTATTCTCAGAGCCTGGCGATCGTCAAACCATTATAAAAACCTTGTTGAAAGCAGATATGCAGATAGTGAAATTGAAGAGATATTCCATGCTCCAACTATGACTTCTGTATTTACCTGGGATGGAGAAGAAGAGCTATATATTTCACCTCATGATTCTATCCGCCATTATCTTTCATTTCTTAACTCAGGTTTTTTGGCAATATCGCCTCAATCCGGAGAAGTACTGGCCTGGGTGGGGGGAATCAATCATAAATATTTTCAGTTTGATCATGTCAAATCAAGACGCCAAACCGGATCAGCATTCAAATCTTTTGTTTATGCAACAGCACTTGAGAACGGAATGCAGCCATGTGATTATCAGAGAAATGTTTTAAGCAGATATGAAGCGTACGAAGAATGGACTCCGCGAAATATCAGGGAAGAGTATGGCGGCCGTTATTCTTTGCAGGCAGCTCTTGCCCGATCGGTCAATACCATAGCTGTTGATCTGCTGATGGATACCGGAATTGAGAAAGTGCAGCAACTGGCATCATCCATGGGTATTCAGTCGCAAATTCCGCGTGAGCCGTCGATCGCACTGGGAACAGCAGAAGTTTCCCTGCTTGAGATGACCAGCGCATACAGCTCATTTTTAAACGGAGGGTACAAAACCGAACCTGTTTATATAAAGGCGATTTATGATTCCAGGGGCAGGCTGCTATATCAATTTGAAAACCCCAATCTTGGGGAGCGGGAACAGGTAATCTCAGATGAAACAGCAAAAGGTATGATTACGATGCTGATTAAAGCAGTTGATGAAGGTACTGCCCAGGGTATTCGTTCACGTTTTGGGATCTCCAGTGCACTGGCCGGAAAGACAGGAACTACCCAAAATTTTACTGACGGCTGGTTTATTGGGATGACACCGGATCTTGTATTTGGCACATGGGTTGGTGGGTGGAGTCCCCGGATCCGGTTATCAGAAGCGAACGGATTTGCTTCACAGACGGCCCTGCCCATTGGCGGTGAATTTCTTCAGCATTTACAGGAAGATACAACAGTGTCATTGATGGCCGATTCTTTTTACCCGCATCAGCTTAACGGACAATTTCAAACAGATTGCCCGGATTACAGAGACGACTCCACGCTCGACAGGGTCAGAGACTTTTTCTCAGGAAGAAGCAGCGAAGAACCCCGTACCATACGACAGGAAGAAGAGAGCCGGAATATAATTGACCGGGTAAGAGGCCTTTTCCGAAGAAATTAGATGATAGAGTTATAAATTTGCAGTTGTAAGTGAAAAATTACATCATCTCAACATTCAACATTGAACATTCGAAATTCAGTGTTCGAAATTCAGTATTCGGTGTTCGAAATTCGATTTTCGCCCGTCAGGCAAAAATATCTTTAATCTTGGAGAAAAAGCCTTTTTCACGGTTTTTGGCATTTTCTGCGTTGAAATGATCGCCATCTTTTCTAAGGGCTTCGATATGTTTGCGTTCCTCGGAATCGAGCTCTTTGGGGATATAAACATTGATACGAATATACTGGTCACCAATACCACTGTTATGGAGGCCGTGAATTCCACGTTCTTTTAACCTGAGAAGTTTACCGGGCTGCGTACCGGGTTCGATCTTTATTTTTGCTTTTCCTTTCAGGGTGGGGATTTCAACTTCTGTTCCTAATATGGCATCCGGAACGCTCAAAAGGTGATCGAAATAGATGTCGTTGCCATCGCGTTCGAAGTGTTCATGATCCTGTTCTTCAATCAGCACGATCAGGTTCCCGGAATCACCACCGCGAACACCAGCATTCCCCTGGCCTCTGAGGGTGATATAATTTCCATCTGATACACCGGAAGGTACATTTATTTTTACTTTCTCTTCACCTCTGACACGCCCCTGACCATTACATGAACCACATTTATTCCTGATAATTCGTCCTTCACCCTGGCAGTCCGGGCAAGCCTGTACATTTACAAATTGGCCGAACATGGTTCTTGATACCTGCCGGACCTCACCCATTCCGGAACAAGTGCCGCAGGTTTCATAATCGGACTCTGTCTCAGCTCCGGTACCATTACACTCATTACATTTTATATATTTCTTGACTTTAAGGGTTTTCTCGGTACCAAATGCGATCTCTTCAAGTGTGAGCTTTACACTCAATTTCATATCCGCACCTGGCTGGCCTGAACTTCGCCTACGCCTGCTCCGCCCCCTGCCACCAGCGCCAAACGGATCACCGCCAAATATATCGCTGCCAAATATATCACTGAAGCGGCTGAAAATGTCTTCAAAACTCACATTTTCAAAATCGGCACCACCAAATCCACCGGAACCTCCATTTACACCTGCATGGCCGAATTGATCATATCTCTGCCGTTTTTGCGGGTCCCTCAACACTTCATAGGCTTCAGATGCCTGTTTGAACTTTTTTGCCGCTTCTTCATCCCCCTTGTTTCTATCGGGATGAAATTTCATTGCCTTTTTGCGATAGGCTTTTTTAATCTCACCGTCGCTGGCGTTTTTATCAACTCCAAG
>SL_3KL_010_SEDDRAFT_10002434_pt1 | contig 16974 bp, 12 predicted proteins | sample SodLakKL_010_SED_2_FD_10381 | JGI IMG/M metagenome (IMG submission 10381) | reverse complement strand
TGACAGGGTGTTTTTTAAAAAAAGTTTATATTGAATTATAAGTTGATAACAATTAGGTGCATATCGTTTTCAAATAATTTTAGTGTGAGAAATGCGGGTTAATTCTTTAATCAATCATCCACCAACGGGGTATTTAATTTGGTAATCGTTGTGGCAATAGAATTACCGTCAGTAACAGTAAGCAATAATTTAAAGTACTCATAGTTTTTTGGGACTCTTAATCTTAAAACAGGGCCGTTATGAATATCTCTTATAGCGAGGTGATTGCCATGTTCATCCTGTTTTACCAGTGACCATTCAAAAGAGTAACTTTCAGTGTCATGACCACCTATCCAGCCATTTCCGTCTATGTAAAGCATTGAATAGTAATGCAACACTTCATTTTCATATACAGGTGTTGCCGGCTTTAATATTCTGACAGTTTTATTCTCATTAACTGTTTCAGTTTCATTGAGAACATGTTTTAGCTGAAAGTATTCATTTTTGGAGCGTCCCTTTCGGTCAATGATGCCATCAAAAGTGAGTTTATTGCTCTCGTGCTGGTCTTGCCAGGAGGTTACAAAAAACAGAGGATTTGCGTTCGATGTTTCAGGATGAAACAGATCATCAGTGTCTATTTCGCTAAATAAATATTGCTTTTCGGTGCCTTCAAAATAGTCTGTTACTGAGTGCAAATGTTCATCATTTTTTACAGCTAAACCAAAATAACCGATCCCACTCACATTATTAGCCAGCAACTGGGCATGATATTCAGAGAGCAGGTTTACTTCAAGATCAATTATTATCGGCCTGGTTGGATCAATCTCTTTAATTTTTGAAACCAGTTTTTCCAGCCAGTTTATATAGGCACGATTCTGGTAAAGTAATTCCGGTTTATGGAAAAAATCTTTCTGATTATAAAGGACATCATTCTGAATATTCCACGAGGAAATATGGGCGTTATTTTTATGCTGTTCAATCTCGTGAATAATAGATTTGTGTAACTGATTTGCTCTCTGGGGGTCTTTCATAAAGTCAATGGATTCCGAAACCCAAAAACCAAACGAAACATCAAGCTCCATCTCTCTTGATATATTCAGGATATTATACACATAAACCGAATTTCCTGTGATTTTAATGGAATTAAATCCAAGATTTTTTATTCGTTCAAAATCCGACTGCAGTTTTCTCCTGTTCAATACATGGTAATTTTTCCGCCACTCATTACCATATTTCAGGTTAATACCTTTTGTTTTTTCCAGGCTTAATTCTGATGCTGAATTTACTTCTGACTCATGGGTATTATTTTTAAGAAGAGGTAAAGGTGTAAATACATAATTCGGGACTTTCTTGCTTTTAAATGAATTTTTAAAAGTCTGATTTTGGGGGATTGTCCAGTTTAGGTACCCGTCGGGCTCCATACCATCGGGCCAATTTTTGTCAACACTGCTATTAAAATAGATTACAGACTTTATTTCTGAATAGTCATTTTCAATTACAGAAAATGCGTCTTCAATCCATTGGTTTTGATTTTGGCCATCACGTAACGTACCAAATTCAGAAATAACTACAGGTGTTAGTGGTAATTTATTTAGCTCTTTATGAAAAGGTTCGTACAGGCTTTCAAAATCATACCATTCGCCATCCGTACTAAACTCTCCGTAATCCAGAATATTAATTCCAACCCAGTCAACATATTCTCTGCCGGGATATGAATCCGCTATGTTTTCCGGCTTCCATGGGTTCCATATCCATATTACATTGTGAGCATCTCTGTTTTTAAAGATTTCATAAGTATGAATCCATGCGCCTTTAAATTTGGATGCTGCCTGATCTCCCGACATATACCATGGATAAAACGGATTGTCAAATTCATGCGCAAACCTTAAAAATATCGGCTTATCGAGTTCTTTGAGTTTGTCAGCAAATTCCGAAATGTAGGAATCAAAAAAGCCACTTGTTATGAGATCATAAACATGATCCTCGTCGCTTATTTCATCTTCAAACGTATTCAGCCACGGCTCCCATGTTATCATTGGGATAGACTGATTCATATATACAGAATCAATCAGCGCGTCGGGAAAACTTGATTCTATATCCTTATTCCACGCTAAGTAATGAGAAATAATGTCGAAATTCTCTTCGATCTGGTCAGATATATTTATTACAATATCCAGGCTTGTAATTCCATCGTCATGACTGGGAGCAAAAATTCCAATGTAGTTGATTACATTTTTCTCCTGCACTTCAGGTTGAACGCCTCCCCATTTTACGTATTCAGTATGGTAATAGAATCCACCTGAAACTGCCGCAATCAATACTACCAAAGGCAGAGCTGCTTTTTGCCAGGCAGTAAAGAACATAAATTTACCGGAATTAAAGAGTGATTTTTTTTTACCATTAAACTCAAAGGTAGCTTTTACAGGCTTGGGTTTTTCATAAGCAAACACCAATGTGAAAAACATAAAAGATGCATTAATCAGCGCAAAACCCGACATAAAAACTGAAAAAGGTGTAAAGTCGATACTCAGGCCATAGATTACTGCAATAATCGAAATCACCCCAACAGCAAGGTTTGGTACCGTTATTTTCCAACTGGTTTGTTCATTATCTTCTTTTGGAGTAGGCAAATAAGGTACTTTTTTACGAATAATAGTGTAAACAAGCCCTGTGATATTAACCCACCAGGTACATGTCTGCAGCAATCCGCCCAGGAAATGAGTCCCCCACTCACTTTTATCCATTACCCAACGCTGCACAAACAGCCGGACTCCCAGAATTGAAGCTAAAACGGGCGCAACAATGAAACCAAAGTTAATGATATTCCCTTTCCATGGTGTAGCAGCTGCAAATAATGATATTATCGGGATTAAGAAACATATCAGCACTACTAAACCGGAGAGGTAATGAAGGGGTAAGATTCCGAAATGAATTTTTTGCCGCCAGGTAAATTTTTTATACAGTTTTGGGAAAACAGAGACCAACAATTCCAGAGTCCCTCGCGACCATTTTAATTGCTGTTTGTAGAATGAGGTAAGTGAGCCTGGGACAAGTCCCTTTGTGAATATTTTTGGAACATAAACCGATTTCCACCCTTTTGCGTAAAGTTGCATTGCTGTATGCATATCTTCCGATAAACCCGCAGCATGTCCTCCAATTGAATCAAGTGCTTTGCGTCTGAAAACACAATTTGCCCCTATGGCATTTACCGTTCCGTAGGTGTTCATGGTCATCATCACCGGGCCATAAAATTGGAACGTTTGTTCGGCAGCTGCTTTAGCAACCAGTGATTCATCAACATTGTAATAAGCCTGAACAGACTGTACAAATCCGATGTTTTCATCTTCAAAATAGGGGATAACCTCATCCAGGAAATCTTCTTTAGGTACATGGTCAGGATCCAGTATCAGACAGATGTCTCCGGTTGCCTGTTTGAGCGCATTGTTAATGTTTCCCGCCTTGGCATTGATGCGGTTGTCTCTTGTTACATGAATGATATCGTGTTTTTTACAAAAATCTTTTAAATGTGCGTCATTTGCTTCATCACACAGATAGGTTGTATGTGGATATTTAATCCTTTTAATGGCAAGAAGAGTGTTTTCCACCATGTCATAGGGTTCACCGGGGAAATACGTCGTCAAGACATCAGCCGATAGCTTTTTTGTAAGCAGCGGTTTTTCAGGAACAGAAATATCCCAATAGTGATACCATATATAAATAACTCTGAAACTGTCAAAAGAGAAAAGGACAATCAATAGCCAGAATAGCAATTTATGGTCAATGAATTCCGGTGAAAGAAACCAATAGAAGAAATTGACAATACTCAAGAGCCCGAGGAGTATTAAAATTCTCAGTGTTAACTTCTCTTTTATCGTCGGTTCTTTTATAACTGTGTTATTTTTGCTCACTGATTATTTAAAACATAAAATGGTGTATTGGTAGTGGCAAAGGTGCCATCATCATTGTATATGTACGCAAATATTCGGTAAGGACCTTGTTTTATTGGGGCAAGAAAGGTTGTTTCGTTTTTTTTAAAGCTGATAAAGGTGTTAATCGGCTTATAATTCTTCACTACTATGTCACTTGTATCGTCATACCAGGCTTCATGATATATTTCCCAATCAATACGCAAACTATCATTGTAGTTTTTATGAAAAACTATTTCTGCATGGCTTAATTCACCCGGTGAAAAGATGATATTATCATGTGCCCCTTTATGATTTACCAACATGTAATTCATTCCGCTTAATTGAGGGGAGATGTCCGATTGATTCCAAAGGGCTTCAATAACATTAATACTTTCTGATTTTTCCCCATCCCTGAAAAGACTGAACCAGGTGTGTGTACGCTCAAGTTTTGTTCCCCAGTAAAAAACCAAAAATCCAAGACTTGCTGAATCTTCATTACCCTCAATCATTTTACTTCTTGCTCTGTAAAGTTCAGCTTTTATGGAACTTGTAGACTCTATGGGTGCGTCCCAGGACGTAGTACTTGATTCCCAGGGACCGTCCGGGCCAAGTTCGCTAAGTAAATATGGTTTGGTTCCGAATAAAAACGAAACCTGAGCTAAATTTCTATGGACCAGTCTCGTATTACCGAACGTATTAAATGAGATAATATCCAGTTCTGGAGAATGAATGAAAATGCTACTCATCGTCTTTCGCCCGGCCCCAATAATTGAAGTTGAGACAGGATGATTTGGATCAACCTCCTGAATGATGGATACCAGCTCATTGAATGTTTTTATAAAATCATTCTTTCTGAAAACAAGAGGATAATTAAGCTCATTACCCAGGTTCCATATAAGAAGTGCCGGATGATCTTTATGTTGATATACCAGGTCTCTTACATCTTGTTTAAGACTCCTGTTTTCATTTTCGTCTTGGTATAAATTGTATGATGTACTGTAAGATGGTATATAGATATCAACAATCACTGCTAAACCGTATCTGTGCGCTTCATCTAATTTATTTTTCAAATCCGAGCTATTGAACAACCTGATTGTATTCCCTCCAATTTCTGCCAACTCTTTGAAATGAGATTCTCCTCCAGCCCCCTGAATATGAAAAGGCTCACCATTTCTTATGAGCTGAAATCCTGATTCTGTTTTTTCCACATAAACAATTCTGTTTTTATCAACAGGTTTTTCTATATGGAGAACTCGTACAACAGTCGTCCCCGTCAAAGCGATGATAATAGTTAGTACTAATACTGTATAAATAAATCGTTTCAACTTCCCTCTTTTACTGATTCTTAGGTCGTCAGATAAATCCTTTTAAAAATGAAAACATGACCATTACAAAAATTAAACAGCAAAACTCAACTGGCGTACATACATTTAAATGCTGAAAAATTATTAAAATATTGATTTTTGTTTACCGGCTTTGATTGAATATGTATCCATTATTTCTGGTACTTTTAAATCATTCAAACAATCAGCCATTATTTTCAATTGGTATCGATTGATATGGTGATGAATGGGCAGTTCGAGTAATCGCTTCTGCAGTTGTTCTGTTCCTGGGAATCCATCCAAACCAAAAGGTGCTTCAGTCCAGCCGATATAGCAGGTAATTCCTTTATTCAGTAATTCTCGCTGAATGAAGTTTCTGGAACATGGTGGTGTTAAAATTGGCAAGCTGAAAGGCACATACCCTTCTTTTAATTGGTATTGTTGTTGACTTGACATTCCTCCTGATTGTGAATTTCGTGCCTCTGTTTTGTGAATGGATAATCGATCGAACCCGATTGGAGAAAAAGTTTCCAGGTCGTGAATATGATTCCACAAGTATCTAACATTTTCTCTACGCTTCCTGGATATTTTTTCTGCATTTACATTTGGGTAGTATCCCTCCAATAACCGGTCCATTCTTTTTACTGTCACTGTTTGCACTTCATCATAATCGATATAACCGATTTCCGGAATTCTCATTTTTTGAAATATATTTTTGCCACCGGAAAGGTGGTTTAAATAATATTTAACTCTTGAGCCCAGCATGTGATAACCGGTGAATAAACTGTTTACTTTTTTTGTTTTGGACGGCTGGAATGGCCAGGGAATTTTATTCAGAATCAAAAAACCGCCACAATGAAACTGAAGCATTTTCCGTGTGCTAAAAATGGAGAAGTCGCCGGTTGTTCCCAATATGTTGCCGTTTAAATGACTATTCATCGTATGAGAGCAGTCTTCCATTAAAAAAACATCCAACTCCAGTGTCAGTTTTTTCAGTGGCGCCATATCTACCGGTATCCCGAAAAAATGGACCGCAAACACCATTTGGGTCTGATCATCAATCAGACCCCGAATCTCATCAACAGAGAAATCGAGTTGTGTGGATACATCATAAAACCTCGTTTCATAGCCTGCTGCCATAACAAACCGATAGAGCTTGCCCGGAATATATGACGGCATAATAATATTCGGTTTCGATTTTGGCCGATTGGCCTGAACCCATTTCATGACATCATAAAAAGCGTGCCCCGCATTTCCATAATTGATCGGTTTTGTTTGGAAATTTTTTAAAAACTGTTTCATTGTTTCTCTCTTTATATGCGTTTATTGATTAAGAATTTAAAACTAACTTTAGTTTATTGGCCATACGTGAAAAAAGGAATCGGGTATAATGAGACCACCCTTCAAGGAATGAGTGGTTTTTTGTGACGATATCTTTTCTAATAACCTCATTAGCATATCTTTTTTTCAGATATTGTGTTGTATCTACAATCTTGCTTAACAGAACCTGACGAAGAGTTCCCGTCGAAATTTCAATGGTTTGATTTTGATTGATATTGTTAGCCAATCGTTTCTTGTATTCTTCATTTCCTCGCAGAAAATCGAATGTTAAACTCGATTGAACTGCTTCCTTTATAATAGTTGTATTCAAAACTTTTCCGGGCCCAATATCCACAAGCGGGGAGGAGATATCCATAGCACCGTGTTGTAAGTACATTTGGTTGTTATAAATGATTACTATTGCCATAGCAACAAAGTTTTCTGCTTTGGTCACTTCTGCTGGTAAAAGTGCATAAACCCTGATGGATTTATTTTTTTGCAATTTTTTGCACGTTTCCAGGAAGAAATTTTTCATGCTATTTTGTGAAAATGTACCCGGTAGTCCTTCTCTGTTCCATTGATCCTGATGTAACTCAATCAACTGTTTTAAATAGAGTTCAAAATCCTCATTTCTATCGAGTATGAGTGTTCGAAAAACATTGTCTTCATTCTTATTCGTTTTTCTTAGGCTTTTCCGAACATTTTTTCTCTCGTTACCCGAAAGGTTATTTAAGTATCCTGCCCATCCATTTTCTTGAGGATCAACAAGTGTAGTTTTTGATGCATTTTCAACTTGTACCTTGAAACCAGAAGAAGAAAAATCATTTTCCAATAATCCCAGAGTAGAACTTCGTTCTGGTATTTCTTCAAGAATCATCGCATCAAAAAGAACTTCATTTTTTATGAATACCATCAAATGTTCATAAAATGAGTCTGTATAATTATCCAGAATTATAAATTGCAGGTAATCTGAGTACGCATTCACACCCAATAATGGGCCATCATTCGTCTTTCCAATTCTTGACCCAATCAAACGAAGACAGGTATAGTAAGTGAATCCAAACAGCGAATATCTATCGAAAAAAAGAGGGGCTATACCTACTACTTTATCTTCATCATAAAGAACAAATATTTGCAATTTTCCAAAATCACCGAAATATTTCCACCAAGTTCGGTTCCAATCAAACGTTTGAAAAACATGAGAATCTGTTTTTTCGCTTAACAGATTCCACTCTGTTTCCAGGTTGTCAAACTCTGTGTTCGAACTGATAACTGTATGTCTGATATTCATGGTTCCACTTTTCTTTACTACTCATAATGAATTTTCTTTCGCGTAGTTTCGTGTTTTCAGATGAGCCAAAGATCACCCTCAAGTCTTGTAAGAAAGGCATTGCCAGTTTGGATATCTAACATTAAATCAGTATCCCTGCTATGAAATAATGTCCACATTCTTGCCGGCATACAAACTGCTTTTGTGGTAAATGGTGTCTGAAACTGGCTGGCCATAAGGCGCCCGGAAAGTTCTATGCCTCCCTGTTTGTAAGCATGCCATGTTAATGAATCAAATAGAACCGTTTCCATTCCCGGAACGCATACCGCCTGGATAACCTCACATATACCACCACGTAAAGAGTAATAGATAAACCAACCCACTACTTCCTCATTATCATCCACAATTGCAAATTTGTGCAGTGTTCCGTACCTCTTTTCCCTGCTTAATAAATTTAAAAGGTGTTCAATTTTTGACAGGTCATAATCAGGAAATAAAACATAACTCTTACAAATTTTATCGCATGCTTCTAAAAAAGTTTGTGAATCCAATGGCCTCAACTCTATATCCAATTTGTTTCTATAAAACATTGGTAACCGGAATTTACCTGCTACTGCATCTGTTCCTTTTGCAAACAGAGCGGCCACCTTTTGTACAGGCTTTTTTAACTTTTTGAGGAATGGGCGCAGTGCAAATGAGAGTGGCTTTAAAGGAATTTTATAGAATATGCACTCACCAATTGCAGGTACACCTCCAAGCCTTTTCCACAGCATACGTGTTGATTCAGAAGAGTTATCAGCAAATGAGAGATCCTGCGGCCCCGAAAGAAATTTCTGAAGCATTTTCATAGGCACAAGTTTTGCACGTGCTTGTTCAGTGGCCATTAAATGATGGCAGTTGGCTACTTTAATTGTTCTCTCTTTATAACGAAAAGAATTTGTGATCACTCCTAAAAATCCATTAATAGTTCCATCCATTGTCCTGCTTACAATTGAAAAGGAATTAGAGTTGAGTGCCCCATCAGTAAAATAGAGGAGTTCAATGGTTTTTTTCAGGTTATTCAATGAGATCTCTTTACTCCCCGGAAAATAGATTTGTGAAAGCAGAGCTACCTCTTCGATGTCACTAATGGTGAGGAGCGCAATCGAATCGAAACTGTTCTTTTTAGTATGATTATTAGATTGTTTCAGAACTTGTAATGTCAAATCCTGTTTTCTGATGTCATTGCGTTTATCCATAATTTTTTAGTGAAGTAGAAGGGGTTAAGCGGGTAATCATCTTAGAGATTGTTCTTACTGTTCTGTAATCGTCAACATCTAGCTCTTCAGGTGGAATTGTGATTTCAAAACCCTCTTCCAGTTCCATCATCAGCTGTATGAGAGACAATGAATCAAGTAACCCCGATTCAAACAGGTCTTTATCGATGTCTACCTGTCCAATAGTTAGTGCCTTACTCACAATGGTTGAAATTTTTTCTGAAATATTTTTATCGGTATTCATTTTGAGTTCTGATCTTGTTTTGCCAACTATGCATTTAGTTTTCAAATTCATCTGCTAATTTTTTTCGGTCAATTTTACCATTTCCATTTCGTGGTAACTGTTCATATTCTTGCCAGAAATGGGGGATCATATAAGCCGGGATTTTGTCCAGCAGATTCTTTTTTAAATCAGGTGCAATATCACCGTTTTTTACTCCGCTCCCTACAAAAGCACAACCGATCGCAGTGCCTTCAAAGCCATTTTTTTTAACCGGAACCACAGCATACTCTCTTAAGATCTCATTCTGCCCTAATGCCGCTTCAATTTCTCCAAGCTCTATCCGGTACCCTCTGCTTTTTATCTGATAATCTGACCGGCCGTGAAAGTAAACGAAGCCATCTTTTCCAACAGAGGCGAGGTCCCCGGTTTTATAGATTCTTTCTTTATTTCCATTCATATCCGTGGGTTGAATAAAGGCAGCATCCGTTTTCGCCTTATCGTTCCAATACCCGGGGCTCAGTCCCACACCTGATATGTATAAATCTCCGACTTCGCCCTGTTTAACTGTACTCAAATCATCGTTTAAAACAAGCAGCTTTTCACCATCGCAGGCTGTTCCAATAGGAATTTCAGAGTTGTCTTCCGGTATTTCAGAAACTGTAAAATAACTGCTGGCTATCGTAGCTTCAGTGGGTCCATATAAATTGGTAAATTGTATATCGGGTAAGTTTTTCATCCAATATTGCAGTGCCGGCAGGGGAAATACCTCACCACACCAAATCAATCGCTTTAAACTTGGAAAACCTCCGTCCGGAATTGCTTTAAACCTTGCAAGATAATTCAATGCAGATGGGACCGAGAACCATTGATGCAGATTATTATCCAAAATAAAATTTGTCAATTTTTTAGGGTTCACACTAATTTCGGGCGGTACCAGGAAGAGGCGTGAACCAGAGGCGAATGCTCCGAAAATATCAAATGTTGACAGGTCGAAATGAAGCGGTGAGTGGCATGAGATCCGTTCCCCGGCTCTCATTTTGAAAAAGGAAACGGCCCAGTTAACGAAGGTTTGAATATTTTTATGGGTAATCACCACTCCTTTCGGCTCCCCGGTAGACCCTGATGTAAACAATATTTGAGCAGCCGTATTTTCATCCCGAACTACTCCATGAGGAGTATTCCGTTGTAATTTTATATCATCATAACAAAATACCGGCGGTTTGTCATCGGCATAGATCATCGGCTCCTTCGACCACCATATCCATGGAATATGACTCAGTTCAGAATCAATATGAAGTAGGTCCTGGAGTTGATGGATAGAGTGGCTATCAACAAACAAATAGGCCGGATCGGATGATTTTATAATTTTTGCAACCCGCTCTGACGGACTTTTAAAATCCAGAGGCACATACACTCCTCCAGCCTTACTAATCCCTAACATTGCGATAATCGTTTTTGGCGTTTTTTCCATAAATAACCCAACACGATTTCCCGGCTTGAGGCCGGCTTGTATTAACTGTCCCGCTAACTGGTTACTTTCCAGTTCGAGGTTCAAGTAATTGATGTGTTCGTCTCCAAGGGTAATTGCAATCCGTGTACCGTATTTTTTTACTTTTTCTCTGGACCAATCGTAAATCATCATAACTGTTCTTGTTTTTCTAAATGGTTTTGAGCCCGATTAAATACCAGCATCGTGCTATGTAGTTCTATTTCTGAAACCGGAGTGTCAATGATGCAGGTTTTACAGCCGGTATCCAGATACTTCGAAATTGCATTTGCTACTTCATCGTAACTTCCAACGAGGTATGGACAAAATGTATGGTAATGCTCGAATGGGCCCAGCCAATACACAGGTTCAGAATTATGTTGTTTGCCATTTCCATTTTGGTTAGAGAGCTTTTTGTGCCACTCCGAATCGGATGTTTTTTTGGCAAATTGATGAGATATTTCTCCCATCCGTGTAGCCGGAAAGCGTTCATGGGCTTCTTTCCATGCTTCATCATGATTGTGCCGGGCCAATACTCCTATACGAATTCCCTCAACCAATGCATCTCCATTTGTACCATTTTTTGCTAATTCTTCAATCGGTTCGGGATATTGAATCAATTGCACGCCAAGGCGTGCCGATGCTTCCTTTGCCGCGTCAGAGGAGCCCGATAAATAATAGTCAGGCAAAAGATCTTCGGGCATATCCGGCTTCAGCTTCAGGTTTTTTATCTGATAAAATTCTCCTTCATATGTAACACCCTCGGTTGTGGTTAACAGCTTTTGAATTATTTCTGTATACTCAACAAGCCTGTCGTAGCGTCTGTCGTGATCAACGGGTCCTCCAAGCGCCTTCAGGTCATTAATATAACCACCAGCAACCAGGTTCAGGGCTATTTTCCGGTTATGAATAAACGCAATACTTGAAATTTTTTTGGCAACCGTATATGGGTGCATATAAACCGGTTGGAGTGCCACCATCGGTATTAAATGAGTTGTCTCATTCAGAATTAAATCGGTAACTGCCCAGGGGTCGGCCAGGCGGTTGTCGCTGTAGATGAGAGTTCCCCTGTACCCATATTTTTCACTTTGTATTGCAATTCTCTTTAACTCCCTGATGAACTGCACTCTGTCACTTTTTATAGATTCCGGCATTGTTGTGAATAGTTCTATTTCCATAACAAAAAAAGATTTGATTGATCTTGTACTTTTTCGGACAACTACACGATTACGACTCAAGATTGTCCGGGCTGCGCAAACAGATATTTCTTGATTGACCTTTACTCTCCTGTCTGCACCTACATGCCTATATACAATTGTTGTGCCAAAGAGAGAATTATCTGCTTTCTTATTTAAATACAGCCTGATTACTGCTTTTAAACAGCTTTTTTTATTAATCCAAGCACATCAAAAGAACATTTTTACACACCTCTCTCGTGATATTTTGTATAAAATATTCACTTTAATTTAAAGTACTTTACACATTGAAAGTAAACAGATAAGCCATCAAGCCGTATGATGACCTGAGAATTTAATCCATTCACTGAATGAATATTTTATTAGCAGCTGAAGAGTCTGCCGGTGTGCAAACCCTGAAATCTTTATCAAAGAGCAGCCATAACCTTAAAGCTGTTCTAACCCATGCCTCCTCACCTGAAAAAGGCGCACCTGTTGCTGCTCTTGCAAAAAAACTTTGCTACACAATCATGCCGGCAACACTGGTAAAAGAGCCCGGCTTTGCAGATTGGATTACCGAAAAAGAGATAGATCTGCTGCTAAACGTACACTCACTTTTCATAATCTGTACGGAAGTTATTGATTCATTAAAGATGGGAGCTTATAATCTGCATCCCGGCCCATTGCCCAGTTATGCCGGGCTAAATGCACCAAGCTGGGCCGTGTACAATCAGGAGTCTCAGCATGGAGTTACACTGCACAAAATTGTTGACAAGATAGATGGCGGGAATATTATTGATGAGGCTCTTTTCCCCATCACTGCAACAGATACCGGGCTGTCCGTTAGCATGAAATGCGTGATGCATGGAATACCATTGATTGAAAAATTCCTGGATAAAATAGAAAAAGGCGAATCCACAGCGGGGAAAGAACAGGATTTCTCCGGGCGTAATTATTACCGGGTCAATCAAATTCCGAATAATGGAAAAATAGATTGGGGTAGTTCTGCATCCCGGATCGATGCCTTTGTGAGAGCCTGCAACTACTCACCGTTTCAATCTCCCTGGGGACATCCCTATACTTTACTGGATGGAGAAAAAATATCGATTCTAAAAATTGGAATTACAAATCAACACTGCAACGTAAATCCCGGTACAGTTGGAGAAACTGTTGATGGCGCAGCAACCATTGCTACTGCAGATTATTGGGTTACCGCAAATCGGTGTATGGTTAAAGGTATACACGTTGATGCAGATTCAAAACTCTCCCCCGGTGATCTTTTAATCTGATTTAACCGCGTCAGCGCATGCCCACGTAACTTCAGCGAAGGCGGTGGAGTCGAAAACCACTCTCGGTTTTGATCATTTATAAACCGAACAAAGGATAAATCAGAAACAGGCACCCTTTTTGCAATGGATAGAGCCAATCACACCAATCATTTTTAAAAGAGAAAGTAAAAAGGATGACTTTTCAGAGATTAATAGCCCGGTTAAAAAAATACCCGATTAATGAATATATAGCCGGTTTTCTGTTTTCAGGGAAATTTGACGAGAAAGGTGTACTGGTATATTCAGACGGTCGGCCATATCCAAAAGTCATCCATAAAGGAGGGTCCCTGGTGGCCGGTAACTGTCAGTTCTATTCGGGAGTACGGCTTGAAATTGGTAAAAATGGCCGGCTTGATATCGGGAATGGATCTTACCTGAACAGAAACACCCTGATTATTTGCGAAAAGAAGATTGATATTGGTAAAAACTGCAAAATTGCCTGGGATGTCGTGATCATGGATTCCGACCTGCACCCAATAAATTCAGAGCCTATTGTAAACAAACCGGTATTTATTGAGGATAATGTGTGGATTGGATGCCGTTCAATTATATTAAAAGGAGTTAGAATAGGGAAGGGTGCTGTTGTAGCCGCAGGCTCTGTAGTATCGAAAGATATCCCCCCATTTACTATTTGGGGCGGTGCACCAGCAAAGTTTATCACCCATGTAAATGACCCCAAGAATGGTGTAGCTCCTGTACCGGCTCAGGTAATTTATCAGTAACAGAATTACTCTTAATCCCGTGTAAAAAAGTTACTCTCAAATAGAATAAAAGCTTCTAATGCCAATCTAATCATCATCTGAGAAGATTTTTCTTTGTTGGCATATATATTGCTTTTAACCAGGTAAGAGTTTTCAAAAAAATCGCTTGATATCGATTTTTTAAAATTTACATTAAGAGGTTTTCATGCTTGCCATCGAAAAAAACAACGGATACCTGGTACTTGGAGTTAATATTTCAACATACTCAAAAGAAGAATTTTTTTTTCTGATTCAGGAGAGGTTAAAAGATAATGATGAAAATTCACCCCCGGTTTTTATTGTAACCGTTAATCCGGAAATTGCTATTCAAACGATTATCGATAACGATTTTAAAGAAGTTTTAAAAACCTCAACGATAAACACCGCTGATGGTGTGGGTATCAGCTGGGCTATAAATTTTCTTTACAACAAACAGGTGGATCGAATTACGGGATCTGATTCATTAGAGAAAATTTGCACCTATTGTGCAGAACTTAATCAACCAGCATTCTTTTATGGTGCTGCTCCCGGAATAGCACAAAAAGCGGCAGATATACTCACGGAAAGAATAGAAAACCTAAAAATTACGGGTGTTTATTCACCGGATAAGCCGGATATTCCGTTGGGAAATCTGCCTTTTGATACACAAACCTCGCTACAAAGTGCTTCCGTCGTATTTGTTGCCCTTGGCGCTCCCTCACAGGAGAAGTGGATCCATGAAAACCTCGAAAAACTTCCAAACTGTAAATTAATTATTGGCATTGGAGGCAGCTTTGATTTCATCACCGGAAACACAAAACGAGCACCGGTACTTTTTCGAAAAACCGGACTCGAATGGATGTACCGCCTCTACCTGGAACCTTCGCGATGGAGGCGAATGCTCAGGCTTCCTCTCTTTGCACTGAATGTAATGCTCTTAAAAACAAGCAGCCTCGACATTCAAAAGCCTGCAGATCATTAATTTACTAATCAAATTCGATTAGCCCGGATTTCTCACCCAGGAACTTGTTTGCAGAGATGGCCTTGCTATGCAATCCACTACGTTGAAAAGTCGAGGGTCAGGAAAGCTTCACAGGGCAGTTGAAATTCTTGAACATTATCGTTCTGCAGCTTTATTCAAAGGAGAGTCATTCATATTCTGCTATAGGCATACCTTCGGAAAACAAAGCTGCGGCAGAAATGACGTAAAAACTAAAGTGTGTTTATCGAAGATCCCAAGGTTAGATCTTATAATATTATATTCCAATCGTTTACACTTCATACAGTCTATATACTGTGAGATATTCGGGAGTTCTGTTGAATGGAAACCTGGCCAATAAATAAATCTTGTAACATTCTTGATAGTGATGAATCCCACTTATGGGAGATAACAGGATTTATTATCCACAGGCAAGTTTGATGAACGGAGAAGGAACTTTCCAAAACTAAAAGACAGCCACGTCTGCCGGGACTAAGACACGATACAGGGTTCTCTTACACAGGGGTAACACAAAAAACAGGTCAATACGAACGATAAAAACGAATTGAAGATAATACATAATGAAAAAGTTTGATGTAATCGTAATAGGAGGTGGTCCCATGGGTTTAGCTGCTTCAGCGGAGTTAGCTAAATCTGGCAGGAGCACACTCTTGCTTGAGCAGTATCAATTTCTAAATCAAAAAGGGAGTTCGGCGGGATTATCGAGACAATTTCGCCTTCAGTACGCACAGAAATACATGGCTCAGCTGGCTCTTGACGCGATACCTTATTGGGATGAACTCCAGGAAAATACAAGCAAGTTACTTATCGATAATGTGGGTTCACTTTGGTTTGGTGATCCTGAAATCAGTTCTCAGGAAGGTGGAATTCAGGCTGCTATGAAAGTCATGAGTGAGCTGGATATTCCCTATTCAAAGTTAACCGCAGGGCAAATTGAAGAACAATTTCCCTTTAAAAACATCCCGGAAAATTATATTGGTTTTTTTCAGAAAGATGGCGGCATTATCAATTTACAAGCAACTCAGGAGGCTCTGTACAATATATGCCGGAATGCATCAAATGTGGATTTGTGTGACCGAACAGCTGTTACAAATATAGAATCTCTCGAAACCGGTGAGATTATAGTAAGTACAGCAGGCGAAACGTATGTGAGTGAGAAGCTTGTCATTACTCCGGGTGCCTTTATCAATGATATTCTCAGGTTCTTTGGCCTTTCTGTAAATATTGATATCTGGGAAATGTCCTCAGCATATTACAGAAAAAAGGAGGAGATTAAATTTCCAACCTGGTTTGTTTTTCAGAAACCACAAAATACAAGCCTTTTTTATGGATTTCCTGAAGAGGATTGGGCACACCCAGGCTACATACGAGTGGCGCCAGATATACCTGATCGAATTATTCAGGACCCGTCTCAGCGCACAAATATTCCGAGTACAAAAAGTCTCGGTTTTAATGAGGAGTGGGTGAAAAATCACATGGAAGGGCTCAATCCACAATCGGAATTCACATCTACTTGTCTTATAACATTGAGCAATAATAATAAAGAGTTGCTTTTGGATACATTGCCGGACACAATTCCAAATAACCGGAACATTATTATATACTCAGCCGGCTGGGCAGCTAAGTTTATTCCGCTGATTGGAAAAATTATGGCAGAACTGGCTCTGACGGGTCAAACCAGCTATGACATCTCTCAATTTAAAATCGATTATAACACTAATTAAAAACAGGTAACATGAATGAAAAAGATTTACCACTGCAAAACGGGGTACCCGAAAATCAATCAGTAGAAGTTGCAATTATAGGAGCCGGGGTCTCAGGGTTATACTCAGCATACAGGCTCACTACAGCCGATGAAAACCCGTTGCCTGCCGGACAAGTTCAGGTTTTCGAAATGAGTAACCGGATCGGCGGGCGACTGGAGTCTGTTCAACTTCCCGGTATGAAGATTTCAGGAGAGCTCGGAGGGATGCGATATATGACTTCAC
>SL_3KL_010_SEDDRAFT_10002433_pt1 | contig 16978 bp, 10 predicted proteins | sample SodLakKL_010_SED_2_FD_10381 | JGI IMG/M metagenome (IMG submission 10381) | reverse complement strand
TCACTATCTTTGGAAAAAACAAGGGGTACGTTGGCACTGAAAAAGGCTTGAACGTCAGGATTATCGAACAGTTTAAAATCTTCGAAATTATCAATGATCAGGTCGGCCCCGTTTTCTTTCAATGCTTCGGCATTTTCAAACCGGTTCAAGCCTACCACCAGGCCAAAAAACCCTTTTTGTCCTGCCTGCACACCGGATATGGCATCTTCAAAAACCACGGCATTTTCGGGAGAAACTTCGAGTTCTTCGGCTGCTTCCACAAAAATATCGGGATCGGGCTTTCCATTCAATCCTCTTTCCTCCGAAACCGCTCCATCAACCCTGGCATCAAACAGATGGGCAATTCCGGCATGTTCTATGATCTTTTTACAATTTTTGCTGGAGGAAACCACGGCAGTTTTCAATCCCTTTTCCCGCCAGAACTTGATTTTTTCCACCGCTGCCTGGTAAACTTCCACACCACCCTGTTCAACCAAACGGTGAAAAATTTCATTTTTCCGGTTACCCAAACCGCAAGCCGTTTCTTTTTCAGGCGGATCATCGGTATTTCCAAAAGGAAGTGAAATACCACGGGATTCCAGGAAGCTTTTCACCCCTTGGTAGCGGGGTTTTCCATCAACATAAATGTTATAATCTTCATCACTCATCGGAGCCTGTCCTTCCCTGTCCTCTAGATAGGCATCAAACATCTCTTTCCAGGCTTCCTTGTGAAGTTTCTGGGTTTTGGTAACCACTCCGTCCAAATCAAATATCAACGCCTCAATTTTATTTTTTCCCATAGCTTTATTTTTTTCATTCCTAAAAATACGTTTTTTGCCACAAAAACCCTATTTTAAGGGCTTTTGTTTAAGAAATTTTCACAAACAAAGTGCAACTGAGAGGAGAGGCTTTCTAACAAATATAGTAATTCTATGTCCCAAAACCAATGCCGGTTGGGAAAAGCTGGGAAAATGCTTTTATCAGGAAATTTAATTGTTTTTTAACAATCCCAAACCGGCATTTTCGAATAGGTCAGAAACAGCAAGGGTTTTTTTGCGATGAAAAGTTTTCCGGGTAAGCAATTCCTTCCAAGCGTCAGGGGCATCCTCCGGCCAAACCAAACAGGTATCTTCCCAGGGAATTTCTGATAAATACTCCCCTTGCGGCTTATGGGAGAGGCCGGCGGTTATTACAGGAAGCACCCCAATAAGCCAGTTGTCTTTATGCTTCCTGGCAAAAGCGATAATGTGATCTTTAAATTTCCCCTTAACTTCAAGCGGGACATAAGCCCCTTTTAAAAACAGCTCCGGATGATCTTTCCTTTCACGGAGTAAAAGGTGGGTTAATAAAAGTTTGATACGCCCGTCGAATGGCTTCCTGGTAAGCTCCCCTGTTAAACCTGATGGGTCTTTCTTAAACTGTTCGATAAGCTTTTTCAGTATATTGTGCCTTTTTTTATAATCCACCGGTTGCCGGTTATCGGGATCCACCAGGGTGAGATCCCAGAATTCGGTCCCCTGGTAAATATCGGGAACTCCCGGGCTGGTGCATTTTAAAGTCAATTGAGTAAGGGAGTTAACCACGCCTCTCCATGCCACCTTTTGCTGAAAGGACACAAAGTCGGGAAGAAATTCATGATTTGGGTCCAGGATACTCCGGGTAAAGGCACAAACAGCATTTTCATAGGTTTCATCAGGTTCTCTCCAGCTCACTTTCCGCTTGGCTTCCCTCAAGGCTTTTACCAGGTAATCATCAATACGCTGAATATAATTTTCATCTGCCTTACCATCAAATGGAAAGGTGCCAAGTAACGTCTGGTAAATAAAATATTCCACACTCAACGAAGGTTCCAGTCCGGTTTCCAGCTTAATTTTCAGGCGGTGATTCATCTTGATCCACCGATGGACATGGGCTTCCCATTCATCGGTCAGCACACTGACAACATTTAACCTTGCCCGGACATCCTCTCCCCGTTTGGTATCATGGGTGGAAGTATTGTTCATGGTAAGCGGCCATTTTTCCTGCCTGTCCTCCATTATCCGGTGATATTCATCCACAGTAATACCACGCGCGTTAATGGCGTCTCCTACCTCGTTGTGGGCAATAAAGCAATTGTACTGATACATGGAAGTATCTTCAACTCCTTTGGCCATGAGCGGACCTGTAAACTGCATCAGTCGGGCAAAGAAGCGTTCCAGTTTCCGGATACGGGCTTCAGATGCCTCATCGGTAGACAACAGTATATTTCCAAGAAGGTCAAGGGCGGGTTTTAGATCCGGATTTCTTTTGCGGGCGGTGTCAAGAATGGATTCTACCATTTTGCGGTTATCATTACGCAAGGGGATCCTTCTTGGGTAAAGACGGTAAACCGGACAAGCCAGCATAAACTCCCCGATGGCCTTTTTCATCTCTTCCGGGCTTACATCCACATTTTGATAATCAATGAACTCATACCGGTTAAAAAAATTCACAATATTGTCCCATTCTCCGTGCATGCGGGTGCTCAGAATCATTTTCTTGTTCTGGTAGATCAGATCCGAGGGCTTTGTCTTGATATTGGTTACTTCCCGGTATAATTCACGAAGCTTCCGGTAATTTTTTACACTGGTTAAAAGATTGTTAGCCACGGCCAGGAAGTCATACCCGGTATTGCCCTGAATGGGCCAAAAATCCGGAAGTTCTTCATCATGCTCCAGGATCTTTTCAGCCACAATATAAGTTTGGGGGCCGCTTAGTTTTCTGAGGTTTTTCAAATAGCCATTGGGGTCATTCAGCCCGTCAATATGGTCAATGCGCAGCCCGTTTACCTGATTGGCATCAACAAACTTTTTAATGGTTTGATGAAAAAGCCCAAATACTTCCGGGGCTTCCATACGAAGACATATCAAATCGTTAACGGTAAAAAAACGGCGGTAGTTGATCCGTTTTTCGGTTTCCTGCCAGTGGCATAGTTCATAATGTTGTTTTTTCAGCAAATTTTTCAATGCCTCTGTTGAGGAATTAACAGTCTGTAAAATTTTTTCTATGCAAGAAGCAAATTTTTTATTTTGCTTATGCAGTTCCCGGGCATGTCTTTTTATCTCTTCCCATCCGTTACTCAGAAAGTTTTTATCAATTTGCCGGATTCTTCCATCATACTGCTGCCACAGGCTGTAAAAGGATTTCGGGAGGTCCTGTTTCTTCTCCTCCAGCAAATCCCTGAATGTTTCAAAATTTACCGGATAAACATTGTCATAATAGTAGATGGTAAAGTTCCCATTACCCCAACCTAATTTAACTTCACCATTGGCCAGCGCCTCTTCGGGGGGAGTGCCTATAAAAGGTAACATCAAGGGGTTTCCTGCCCCTGGAACCCCCGGTTCCAGATCAAACACCTGGTGATAATCCGATAAACTTCCTTTTTCCAAAACATCCATCAGCCATCGGTTCTCATAGTGGAATGCCATGTGGTTTGGCACAATGTCCTGCAGCCAGCCAATCTTATGTGAAGACAACTTTTTATGTATCTTTTCCCATTTCTTTGCACTGGCTATTTCCGGGTTAAGCACAAGGGGATCAATCACATCATATCCGTGCATGCTTCCGGGAGTGGCTTTTAGTAAAGGACTGGCATAAATAGTTCCTGCTCCAAGAAGGGACAGGTAATCAAGTTGCTTTTCCAGATCTGACAGGGTAAATTCCTTATTGAATTGAATGCGATAGGTTGATATGGGATTGTACATCTTTTTCGTTTTAAATCAATAATTAACCGGCGAGGATCAATGCAGATTTTGGAGCCAACTCTGCCAGTAATTCCCCACTGCTTTGCTTTTTCAGCTTATGTTGCTCGTGGTTATTTTCTCCTCCCCACTGACTGGCAGAAGAGTTAAGCAAAACCTCAGGCTGCTTTCCTGCAAATTCGGGCAGGGATATTTCCAAAGGGTTTTCAGAAAAATTAAGAATGCCCATCAAAAGACCGCGTTCATCCTGAAACAAAAGAGATATGGCCTCATGACCTTCCACCCGCCTGGCCTTAAATTTTTCCCTCTTCATATTTGCCATTAACGGATGGTTTTTTCGCAAGCCAATGAGTTTTTTGTAAAAAGCCAGCATCGATTTTTTTTGGGGATCCTTTTCAAAATCCCAGTCAAGTTTTGAACGGATAAAGGTTTCTTCAGCCTGGGGATCTGGGGGTGAACCCTTTTTGTAGAAATCCCGGAATTCTCTTTTTCTGCCCTTTTGGGTCATTTCCACCAGGTGTTCGTCGCCATGATGAACAAAAAACAGAAAGGGGTTTTCTTCTCCGTATTCCTCGCCCATAAAAAGCATGGGAATGAAAGGATTGAAGAACATGGTGGTTGCAGCCAGCTTCAAGGTTTCAAAATCCAACAGCTGACTCAGGCGTTCTCCTAGCATTCTGTTTCCTACCTGATCATGATTCTGTGAAAATACCACGAAGCGGTGACCTGGTTGACCTTTGGTTTTGGTGCCAAAATATTTTTTCCGGTGTGCAGAGTAATTCCCGTCATAAACATATGCCTGGTTCAATGATTTCACGAAAAGATCCAAATCCCCAAAATCGGCATAATACCCGTTGCGTTCACCTGTAAGCAAAGCATGGAGGGCATGGTGAAACTCATCGCACCACTGGCTGTTCAGTCCGTAGCCGCATTGATCAACCGGATTGATATATTTCACATCGTTCAGGTCGCATTCCCCGATCAGGAAGTGGTTTTTTCCGGTTTGTTTATTCAGTAAAGCAGTGTATTCCTTTAATTCTTTTAAAAAATGCTTTGGCCCCATGTCTTTAATGGCATGCACGGCATCCAGGCGCAAGCCGTCTATGTTGAAGTCACGAAACCACATCAGGGCATTTTCAATAAAAAATCGCCTTACTTCATCGCTGTATTCATCGTCAAAGTTGATGGCTTTTCCCCATGGGGTTTTGTATTTCCCGGTAAAATAGGGGCCGAACTTTTCAAGGTAATTGCCTTCGGGGCCCATGTGGTTGTATACCACATCCAGGATAACGGCAATTCCATGGTTATGGCAGGCTTCAACCAGTCCGGCCAGCCCTTCGGCACCACCGTATGAATGTTGAACGGCAAAGGGCAATACGCCGTCATATCCCCAGTTGCGTTCTCCGGGAAACTGCGCTACCGGCATGATCTCAACGGCGTTGATACCCAGCTCTTTCAGGTAAGGCAATTTATCGTGTATGGCATCAAAAGTGCCGGCAGGAGTAAAAGTACCCACATGCAATTCATAAATAATAAGCTTTTCAAGGGGAATGCCCTTCCATTGAGAGTCCTTGCGCAAAGTGGAAAAATCAAAGGCCGTGGAGGCTTTGTGCACCCCGTCTGCCTGAAGAGGGGTGGCCGGGTCGGGGTAGCGGGTTTTCCCATTCAGAACCACAGAATAAAGGTCTCCGGGTTTTACTCCATCCAGGACGGCCTGCCAGTAACCCCGGACTTTTTTTACCAGGGGGATCCGGGTTTTACCATTAACTTCAATTTCCACCTTCCGGGCATAGGGGGCCCAAAAAAGCATGCTCGCTTCTCCTGCGGGCCCAAAGTTCAGCCCAATGTTCCTTTTGTCCAGTGCTATTTTGTCCATCATTGTCGCCTTTTATCAATCATGGTGAAGTTTGCTCCTTAAAAGAATGACTGACCTTCCTTCCACCAATACATTGTGTCCGGGAGGGAATTTCATGCCATCTTCCAGGGAGGCAAAATCATGGTGCGTATCCACCACCGTAGCCCATTTTTTTCCCCATTTTTCAGAGGGGAGTTTAAATTCCAACTGATCATTATGCCCGTTAAACATGAGGTAAAAATTGTCATCCTTTATCTCACGCCCTTTTTCATCCCTGGAGTGAATGCCTTCTCCGGAAAGGAAAATTCCCAAAGACCTGGCATTATCGGAAGTCCAGTTTTTTTCCGTCATAACATCCCCTTCGGGCAAAAACCACTCAATATCTTTAACCTCCTTGCCGTTTACGGGTTCATACTTAAACCATTTGTACCGGCAAAAGACCGGGTGCTGTAGTCTTAAATGAATAAGGGCGGAGGTAAACTCAGCAAGGGATTCATCCTTGTTTTCCCAATCCAGCCAGGAAATCTCATTGTCCTGACAATAGGCATTGTTATTTCCCTTTTGTGTCCGGCCCATTTCATCACCGGCCACCAGCATGGGTATTCCCTGTGAAAGGAAAAGGGTGGCCAGAAAATTTCTGACTTGTTTGTCCCGTAAGGCATTGACTTCCGGGTCATCGGTAGGTCCTTCCACTCCGCAATTCCAGGAGCGGTTATGGGATTCCCCGTCTTTGTTGTCTTCCCCATTGGCCTCATTGTGTTTTTTATTGTAAGAAACCAGATCCCTGAGGGTGAAACCGTCGTGGGCTGTAATGAAATTGATGCTGGCCACCGGCCGTCTCCAGTCATCAAAATAAAGGTCGGAACTGCCGGTAAGGCGGTTGGCAAACTCTCCAAGCTTTTCTTCTTCTCCCCTCCAGAATTCCCTCATCACATCACGGTAACGGGCATTCCATTCCAGCCACCCGGCCGGGAAATTACCCACCTGGTAGCCGTTTTCTCCGATATCCCATGGTTCGGCAATGAGTTTAACCTGCGAAAGCACCGGATCCTGGTGCAGCACATCAAAGAAAGAGCCCCATTTGTCCACATCGCTGAACTCCCGGGCAAGGGTAGGTGCCAGGTCAAACCGGAAACCGTCGACATGCATTTCGTTGACCCAATACCGCAAGCTGTCCATGATCAGGCGCAAAATGGTGGGGTGTACCGTATTCAGGGTATTGCCGGTACCGGTATAATCCATATAATAACGCTTATCATCCTCCACCAGGCGGTAATAAGAGGCATTGTCGATACCCCTGAAACTCAGTGTCGGGCCCATATGATTACCTTCCCCGGTATGATTATACACCACATCCAGTATTACTTCAATGCCTTCTTTATGCAAGGCTTTCACCATGCTTTTAAACTCACGGATCTGATCCACGCCATTGGCAGAATAAGAAGAATAAGAAGAAGCAAACTCGGGGTGGGGTGCAAAAAAATTGATGCTGTTATAACCCCAGTAATTTGCAAGCCCCTTTTCCACCAGGTGCCGGTCATGGATAAAATGGTGTACAGGCATGAGTTCAATGGCGTTCACCCCGAGGCCTTTCAGGTATTTAATGGTTTCAGGATGGGCCAAGCCCGCATATGTACCGCGAAGCTCTTCCGGAATTCCGGGAAAGCGTTTGGTAAAACCCTTAACATGTACCTCATAAATGACGGTTTGGTTCAGGGGGTTTTTCAACATGGTATCTCCTTCCCAATCAAAGTCATCGTCAATCACAACGCTTTTGGGTACGAAAGGGGCGCTGTCTGTTTCACTAAAGGAAAGGTCTTCTTTTTTGCCGCCCACCTGGTAAGCAAACAAAGCATCATCCCATACCTCCACACCGCTTAAGGCTTTGGCATAAGGGTCAATACAAAGCTTATTGGGGTTGAATCGGTGGCCGTTTTCAGGCTCGTAGGGTCCGTGTACCCGGTAACCGTATTGCTGACCGGGCTTTAGGCCTGGAATGTATATATGCCAGCTGTTATGGGTTCTTTCGGTAACCTTTATGCGATGGATTTCTTTACCCTCCTCATCAAAAAGGCATAGCTCTACTCCGCTGGCATTTTCTGCAAAGAGGGCAAAATTAACCCCCTTTCCGTCATAGGTTGAGCCCAAGGGATAAGGTTTCCCTGGCCAGTTTTTAGGATTTTTCATTTTTCTGGAAATAAAAAAATTTATTTTGTTCTGGTAAAATCACCCCTTTTCGGGGAGTAAAAAGAATACCACCCTTCTTTTACAGCCCTGCCATAAACACTTCAAGTGAGTTACTGGATTTTCTTTGCCATTTTGTCCAGGGCTTTTATGGGAATTAAAAGAGAGGAGTGTTCAAATTCAAGGAAATAATTGATTTCCTTCACTGCCTTCTCAAAAATATACAGGTTCAGCAAGCTGTCAAAGTGTTCTTTGTTTTCAGGAACCAGGCCTTTGATGTCGATGGATTTCACATAAGATTGAATAAACGTTTCAGCAACTTTTTCATACCATTTTTCCAGCAATGGCCTAAGGTAATTATTGTCAACGGGAATAAATTCCTTCCTGAAAAAATACCCCATATGCACCGCGTAATGAAAGGAGCTTAGCATGGAAGCCACATCTTTAAGGCAGGTATGCATCAATTTTCGCACGCTGAGCGTTTGCTCCAGCTCTCCTTCAAAATTGGTGATCATAAAATCTTTTCCCGTAAAAAGTACTTTATCCAGCTTATAATTTCCATGCACCCTGATTTTAAGGGTAGGGATTTTTTCGATTTCCAGTGTTTTCTGGATATAATTCAAAAACACATTTTCTTTGGAAAGAATTTGCTCAAGCGTTGCGCGTTGTGCTTTAGGAATTTCCTTAAACTGGTTTCTTGCCAAAGAAAAGGATCGCTTTACAAAAGTTCTGAACGCCTGGTACAAAGATTTTTGATAAAGCAGGGAAAAAGGCTCGGGTTCAAAAGCCTTTTTATCTTTTATAGAGGCCAATGCCATGTGCATTTGAGCCGTTCGTCTGCCCATGAGCCCTACCATTTCAAGGAAAAACGGACCAATGGCCTCTTCCAGGTTGAGCTGTTTGGAATACTCTGTTCTTCCCACTTCTTCTTTGGCCGATAAAACCTTATCGAAAAAGCTTTCAATGGCCGTTTCAGTCATTTCATATGCATTGCCAACATTGGGAATAAGCTCGGTAAGCAAGGCCAGGGAGGTATCTTCCAGGTCCGGATTAAGGTAATCCAGGCGGCCAATATAAAGGGGCATATTCCTGAAATTGGTATTCCGGGTAAGGTTTTTCACTATCTCTACATCCGGGTTTTCTCCTTCCTGCGGGCTGCGGTATATTTTCAGGAAAAACTTATCGCCATACACAATGGAGGTATTGGTTTGATGAGAGTCTATAACATGTGGCTTGAGGGGCGTAGTTTCCTGGATCAACCTTTTAAGCAGACTACCCGACTTGCCGATGATCTCCCCGTTAATTCCCTTCAATTTTGCCCGCTTTTGCATCAATGCAAATAAATGATCCTGGACCACCTTGTCGTGAGATCCTTCATAAATGATTCCCTCATCCCCGTCAAACTCAACAGGGGAGATCAGTGCGTCCGGCATCCTGGTTTTTATATCCTCGGCCTTGTTATTAAAAGCCAGGCTTATGGGTATCAAAAAGATATCTTTCTGGCTTTCGATAAGATCAAGTTGCAGCATGAAAAGAAACGGAGTTTTGCTTTTTTTCATCAGGGGTAAGACATCAATCAGATCAATATTCCTTAATTTGCGGGTATTGCCCCGAAACCATTCATTCTGGAGAATAAAACCAAATAGCTTTTGTTTAATCTGGTCCTGAAGATCTCGCCCCATTGTGATCCATTCTCCGGCGGTAGTTTTCAAAGGCAATTGTTTTTTATGAAATTCAGGCTGTTCCTCTTTGCCCGCTTTTCTTAATTCAAACCAGAAATAATTTTTGAATTGCATGGAAAAAGAGTAGGGTGCTTCGGAAATGGGCGGGAAATCATTGCGGCTAAAAAGCTCCATGGGTATGCAGCCTGCATATTCAGAAAGATCCAATTCCACATGCTGCGAATAACGCGACAGGTTTACCATCACCAGTATGGCTTCATCCTGGTATTCTCTCACAAAAGCCAGGATTTTTGGATTGTTGGTGTTAATGAAACGGATATCACCCCTTCCGAAAGCTTGGAATTTGCTACGTTTGGCAATTACCCTTCGTTTCCACCACAAAAAAGAAGAAGGATTGCGCTCCTGATTTTCCACATTAACGGAGGTATAATGATAGTCCGGGTCAATGATCACCGGCAGAAATAATTGCTGGGGATCCGCTCCGGAAAAGCCCCCGTTTTTATCAGGAGACCATTGCATGGGCGTTCTCACCCCGTCACGATCTCCCAGGTAATAGTTATCTCCCATACCTATTTCATCCCCGTAATAAACAATGGGGGTACCGGGCAGGGAAAACAACAAAAAGTTGAGCAACTCAATGGTACGCTGATCTCCTCCGAACAAAGGGAAAAGTCTGCGGCGTATACCCACATTTACCCGTTTTTTCGGGTCTCTGGCAAAACTTCGGTACATGTAATCCCGTTCTTCATCCGAAACCATTTCCAGGGTCAACTCATCATGGTTACGCAGAAAAATGGCCCACTGGCAATTATCCGGAATTTCAGGGGTCTGCTCCAGGATGTCCACCACCGGGAAACGGTCTTCCATTCTCAGGGCCATGTAAAGTCTTGGCATCAATGGAAAATGAAATGCCATATGGCATTCGTCGCCATTGCCGAAATAATCGCAGGCATCATTGGGCCATTGGTTGGCTTCGGCCAGCAGCAAACGGTCTTCGTATTTCTCGTCAACGTATTTTCTCAGTTTCTTTAAATAAGCATGGGTTTCAGGCAGGTTTTCACAATTGGTTCCTTCAGCTTCGTAAAGGTAAGGCACGGCATCCAGGCGAAAACCGTCCACACCGATATCAAACCAGAAATCCAGCACTTTAAAGATCTCTTTTTGCACCCTCGGGTTTTCAAAATTCAGGTCGGGCTGATGCGAATAAAACCGATGCCAGTAATAAGCCCCGGCCGCATGGTCAAAAGCCCAGTTGGAAACTTCGAAATCCTGGAAAATGATGCGGGCATCTTTATATTTCTCAGGGTCATTGCTCCATACATAAAAGTCACGGTAAATGCTGCCAGGCCTGGCCTTGCGGGCACGCTGAAACCATTTATGGGCAGTGGAGGTATGATTCAATACCAATTCGGTAATGATGCGTAAACCACGACTATGGGCCTCCTTAACAAAACGCTTAAAATCTGCCAGGGTTCCGTAGTCAGAGTGTATTCCGGTAAAATCGGCAATATCATAACCCCCATCCTTTAATGGGGAGGGATAAAAAGGAAGTAACCATATGGTGTTTACACCCAGACTTTGGATGTAATCCAGTTTTTTTATCAATCCCTTAAAATCGCCTATACCATCCCCGTTGCTGTCGTAAAAGGAACGTACATGCAGCTGATAAATGATCGCATCTTTATACCATAAAGGATTCTTTACCGGAATTTTATCGTTGTTCTTCATAAAAACGTTTTATGCTAACTAAAACAAAAAATATTGGTCACATGTTTATGCACCGTAAAAATTTGGGCAAATTTATAAAATGCAGGGGTACAAAAAAAATTGTACGCACCAATCTGCAAATTATTCAATTCCCGCAAAAAGATCATTATGCTTTCCTGTTTTTTTTTTCATTAATTACCAACAAGGCTTCAAAAAGGACTAAAAAAGACCCTGACTCAAAACAAAAGCGTTTGTTAATGGTTTAAATTATTAACCGGCAACCTGACCGGGATTTGTTTTATCATTCCTTTAACTTTAAAAAAATGAAAACAGTCCGAAAAGTTTTTTTTCTGGCCCTGCCCTTGTTGTTGTTCTCCTGCTCAGCCCAGCAAATGTTAACCTCCCGGTTAACCGGCGAATGGACCATAGAAAAGTTTGAAGTCCGTAATGCGGATGGTTCCACTTCCAGTATGGAGAATGCTGGAACCATAACGTTTATGGAAAATGGAAGGGGAACCCAGTCCTTCAGCAGCACCATTGCTCATCTGGATGCTGAAAACACCGGTGATTTTCGTTGGACCAATACCTCTGAAACAGTTTCCATTACAGGGGAAAACGCATCTCACCCCAAAGCCTGGATTATCATGAGCTCCAAAAGAAACACCCAGCATTGGCGGTCAACCGACGGGCAGGGAAACATTCAGATTATGAAACTCCGGAAAAAATAAAACCGCGTTTCAAAAAATTTGATCGCAGAACTAAACGAGACTATTCCCCATAAACGGAAATGGTCTCATTTTTTTATAACCGGAAAAATCATTCTGCTTGTTTTGTATCTGCAAGGTTTAGGGTAAGTTTACCGTTAAGGGGCAGGTATTCATAAGTTACCATGTTGCCATCTCGGCCCGGGAACATTCCTCTCCAATACACTTCGGCGTCATCGAAAGAACGGGTATTCATCTCGGTCAGGATAAATCCAAACCCGGATTGGTTTGCACAAAGGTCAATCATCTGGGCATAGGTAATTATTTTGGGTTTGGCATGTATCAGGGGGATTTTTACCATCCTTCGATCCTCAAAAAGACTCATGGTATATGCATAATGGGTTTTAGCCTCATAGCTCATGAAGCCCAGGCGCAGGGAACCATCATTCCTAACCTGATGAAAACGATAGGTTAGGGCTCCTTTTTCTTTCATGGCCCGGGCCCTGTTCAAAGACCCTGCTCCTGCTCGCTCAGAGAGGGATCCCGAAGGTCCGGTAAATTCCGAATCAAGTTTTAAAACCATGTGCGGCCTTTCGATACGGTCGGCATACTGCATTTTGCCCTCATCATCAAAACCAAACAGCATAAAATCCAGAATACGGATGCGGTGGTACCTTTCTTTTAATTTCCTGGTTTCGGGGTCAACCTGCGACACCTCCCCCGAGTAGCGATACAATTCCGCAATGACGGTAAAACTCCCGTCAGCGTTTATTTCCAGGCCATGTATCCACACCTCCGGCATCACTTTAAAAAACCAGTCGGTTACATTGGTGCGTAGCAAAGGCCTGAGGCCTTTCCACTCATACAACTCCATGGAAACGGTTTCACCACTCTTGTCCATTTTCTCAAAGAAAAGGCCCAGGGAGTTTTTTCCGCGGATGTTTTCACCCCGGTAATAAGTGCCGGTGAGCACTACCTGCCCGTTGTCAAGAAATTTGGATGCCATGGGAAAGAATGCATGCTCCCCATCGGTCAAATGTTTTTGAAAGCGCTCCTTCCCGGTTTTTGGATCAAGAGAAACAATCCGGGCATTCAGCAGATTGCCCCTTCTTTCGTTCCCCTCAAAAATCAAAATTCCTTCCGGCCCCGACCAAAGATCATAAACATGGTAAGTTCCCCTGTCCGCAAAAAATTCTTTTCGCCACAAGGTATTTAGTTCATTATCAAGATGCTCTATCGCATAACCGGTTTCTCCGCTGCGTATGGTATGGGTAATGATAAACCCGGTTTCGGAATGTGCAAAAACCCTGGGAAAAAACTGTGCTCCCCGGTTAAGCATGGGCATGTCGGTGCGGGTTTGCCTTGCCAGCTCATTGCCTTCCATATCCAGCAAAACCAAAGTGGCCGAAGTTTTGAATGCATTTACCAGAAAGGAAACCAAGATCATATCGTTATGGATAACTGCCTGGTTGAAAAATGAAAACCTTGGGGCTTCCACTATTGTTTTTCCGGTTTTTTTTAAATCGGGATCAAAAAAATGGAACAGCCAGTTTCCTTCAGATTCGGTATTGATCACGAAAAATCCTACTGCTTCTCCTTCAGATGAAGTAAGAGGATGGACACCGCCAAAGTGGAAAGGGGAAATCTTTAATTCCTGGTTCCGGGTAAAGCCGCTCATTGCAAAGGTCAGGAAGACCAAGGCAGGTAAAAAGATCTTTTTCATGGTTAACAGGGGATGTTTGATGTTAAAACAAATTCATTGACTTATGAAACATTTGTTTTATAATCGCCAAACCAAAAACCAGGCCATTGGTATAAAATTTTAACACAAATAAATGCTTTTTGTAAAATTAATCACCTGAAATACGCTTGAATACAAAAACCTTGCATTTGAAAGAAAAATACCTTTTTAGAATCTGATCACCCAATTGAAAAAAATTAACAACAATTGCTTATTTTTGATAAGGAAAGAGAATTTTTAAGCAAGAATTAGAAAACCTTCAGGAAANATTAATTTTCCAGAAAGAATAATTCAAAAACATATAAAATATGAAAACCAGATACGCTTTAAGTTTAGGAAAACCTTTTGGTATAAAAGTTAAGGTTCATTGGACCTTTTTATTGCTGATTGCGTGGATCGTGATCGTGAGTATGAGTCGCGGATTGGAAACCCCGCAAATACTAATGCATATTGTATTTGTGCTGGCACTGTTTGTATGTGTGGTGCTGCATGAGCTTGGGCATTCCCTGACCGCCATAAAATTCGGGGGAAATGTAACAGGAATCACGCTTTTGCCCATTGGTGGTATGGCCCACATGACCAAAATGCCTGAAGAACCAAAGGAAGAATTCCTGGTTTCGGCTGCCGGTCCCCTTGTAAATATTGTGATAGCCATTTTGATATGGATTTATCTTGCAGTATTTCAGCCAGTGAACATACAGGAAATGGAATTTGTGGCCATTACCCGGGAAAATTTTCTGGTAATGCTTATGGCGGCCAATATTTTCATCGTGGTGTTTAACCTGATCCCTGCTTTCCCTATGGATGGAGGCCGGCTTTTCAGGGCGGCCCTCTCCATAAAAATGAGCCGGGTGCAGGCCACCCGTGTAGCCAAAGACATCGGTCAGGTCTTTGCCATCTTTTTTATTATTGCCGGCTTGTTCGTTAACCCTTTCCTGGTAATTATCGGCATTTTTATTCTTTTGGGTGCCAAGGGAGAATATGAAATGATTCAATACCAGGATGCATTAAGGCAGTTTGCTGTGGAAGATGTCCTCAATAAAGATTATGCCGAACTGGACGCTGAAGACACCCTGGGAAAAGCCGCTGAAGAATTGGTTCATATTTCAGACAACGGTTTTGTGGTGAAATCAGATGGGAAATACCAGGGCATCCTCACCAAAAATGACATAATTAACGGATTAAATCAGCTGGGAAGAGAAGGTAAAGTAAAAGAGGCCATGAGCTCTGATATTGAGCCGGTAAAAACGGATGCGAAACTGTTTGAGGTTTTCCAGGATATGAATAAAAAACGAAATGAACTGGTTCCGGTTATTTCTAAGGATGAACTGAAAGGCATTCTTGATATGGATAATTTAAAAGAACTGATCATGATCCATAAAGCCATCCGATAGTAACCCTGAAACATTTATCTTTCAGCCAATAAAAAACCCGGGACAAAATTTTTGCCTCCGGGTTTTTTATTAAAACTAAGTAATTTTAAATATGAGGTTCCCTCATTAGTTTTTCTTCAATGGCCGCGCAAAAATCATAGAGATCCGGGGGCGTTCTGGAAGTGATGAGGTTTTCATCGATCACCACAGATTCGTCATGAAAAATGACTCCGGCTTCCTCCATTTCATCCTGGATCCCTTCAAAGGCCGTGGCATTTTTTCCATCCATCACTCCGGCGGTAATCAATACCTGTGGTCCATGACAAATGGCTGCAACGGGTTTACCGCTGTTAAAAAAGTCCCTGGCAAAGTCTACCACAGCTTCTACTTCCCGGATCCTTGCAGGCGCCTGACCACCAGGTAAAATCAGGGCATCAAAATCCTCAACTCTGACATCTTCCACTGCACGTTGAATATTGATGGTAAAGTCGCTGTTATAAGCTTCAACAGTACCTATTTCAGGACCTATAACCGTAATTTCAGCTCCAAGATTGGTCAAATAAGCATAAGGCATATAAGCCTCACCATCGTGAAACCCCTCCCCGGTTAATATGGCTACCTGCAAACGGTCTACTACTTCCGGCTCTTCCACAACATCTGGCGGACAGGCGGTAAAAACAAACAACATTCCTATCAAAGGAATAAAAAATAACTTTCTCATGGCTTCTTCTTTTTGGGATTAATAATGAATAATGGTTCTTGCTAAAACATCCTGATTTTCCGGTATTTTTAACATATTGCAATTGTAAATATAAATTAATTCCTTCAAAAAATCAACCGCATCGTATTTTTTTAAAATTAATTAACATACAAAAACTTAGCGTTTTGTATTTCCTGAAACAAACCAGGGGGAAGGAAAAACTGTCCGGATGGATCTTTTTAATCTTTTGGAAAGCACCTAAGCTGGAAACCTCTTTAAAAATCTGTTAATCGGTTTAAGCACAATACATTAAACCTGTCAACGTTTTATAATTATAAACCAGATTGAAAGGAGGAATGAACCATGCGTAATTTTCAAAAAAATTTGCCAATAGTTTTGCTGTTGTTTTTTGCTGTTCCGGGGTTTTCCGGGGGTTTTTCAGAAATTCAACAGGATACACTGGATATTGCTACTGCTGAAGCAGAAAATGATACCACAGAATACAGGCTGATCATCTTCAGTCCTGCTTTTGAAGGATGGTTCCAGAGAACACATGAACCAAAGGATTTTTACAGCCAGTCTTATTTGGAGGAATGGAATAAACAACTGACCGATCAATGGAACCGCCTTATTCACTCTCCCAGGCACAGGGAGTGCATGCCTGAAACTTATATACGATACGAAAGAGATGTTGATTATGGAAAAGAACTAAATCATCGCCTTTTTTACTACTTCAGGTTTATGCATGAGCAATGCGGGATATTTACCAATTTCCCCCAAAGGTGGTAAAACAAAAGAAAAAAAACCTGATAATATTGTTCATTGGGTTATTTCCCTTCCAAAGAAGTCTTTTTTAAAAAAGGCTTCTTTTTTTTTGTAATTTTTCCGGTCAATACGATACTAACCTTTCGGAAACAAAAAAAACAGCCAATGCCGGAAAAAGCCCAGAAAGATTTATTCATTGAAAAGATCAGGGAAAGTGCAGGTTACCTGCACAAAGTCACTGCCCTTTATGCCGATTGCAGGCAAGACCGCGAAGACCTTTACCAGGAAATAATTTACCAGGCCTGGAAGTCTTTTCCGGCTTTCCGCCATGAAGCCACATTCTCCACATGGATATACCGGGTTGCCCTAAATACCGCTTTGGTATTCAGAAAAAAAGAAAACCGGCACAGAACCAACAGCCTTGATGAGATTCAGGATCAGGCAGAAGAAAACGCCTTCTTTATCTCACAGGAACAAAAGGCCCTGATGGCTGCCATCAAAAGCCTTGAAAAAGTTGACCGGCTGATCATCAGCCTGCACCTGGAAGGTTACCAAAACAATGAAATAGC
>SL_3KL_010_SEDDRAFT_10002432_pt1 | contig 16980 bp, 16 predicted proteins | sample SodLakKL_010_SED_2_FD_10381 | JGI IMG/M metagenome (IMG submission 10381) | reverse complement strand
GGCTGCTCTATTCACCGGTGGAAACGATTTTGGGAATCGGGATGCAGATTCTCAGCCGAAAGCACGAATACGAAGCGGATGAATTTGCAGCAAAAACGATCGAAGAAAAAGAGGAGATGGTGAATGTGCTGAAGAAGCTATCAAAGGACAACCTGAGCAATGTAACACCCCATCCGTTTTATGTGTTTTTGAACTATTCGCATCCGCCTGCACTGAAGAGAATAGAGGCGATCAGGCAGTCGGGGTAGTCCATCCGGAGAGCAATTTACACAGGAAAATGGAATCTTGTATTTTACGGCAAACGCCCCAGCTTGTGCCACACAATGAAAGGTTAAAAAAAATTTACCGGGTTGCTAACCTTTTTTCCGGCTCAAAAAATCATCTACCCGTTTCAGGTGTTCTTTACTTTCCCAAAATCGGCTGAACGGTTCAATTTCATCTCCGGCGGTTTCAATATCAAAATTCTTGATGTATTCGATGTAGGTACGGTCGTTTCGTGTAAGAGATTTTTTCAAGGTTTCCAGTTTTTCATCAAAAGCGTAGGCTTCAAACAGATCATGAATTAATCCGTATTTCCTGGCTGTTTGCGCATCAATTACTTTTTGCGAACCCAGCAGGTAGAGTGAACGATTTCGGCCAACCGTTTTCGTCAGTTTGGTGATTCCGCCCCAGCCCGGTGGCAGGTAAAATTTGCCCTGGGTGAATCCAAAAGTGGCATCATCTGCTGCCACTCTAAAATCAAAAGCAAGCATGGTTTCCCAGCCGCCTCCGTACGTATGCCCGTTTATGGCTGCAAGAGTCCAGCAGGGGAGTTTTTCAATCCGGTTGAGAATCGACATCATCCGGCGAGTCATGTTTTTGGCGCCATCGGCATCCTTTATTTGATGAAATTCTCTCAGATCACCCCCGGATATAAAACTTTTTTGGGAACCGGTGAGAATAAAAAGCCGGAGTTCATCATCGTTTTCCATTTCATCGAGCAGTTGTTCGAGTTGATCCATTAACTCAAAATCTACCGCGTTCATGGTTTCCGGGCGGTCTATTTGTGCCGTCAGGATATAGCGTTCTCTTTTGATGTTAAAATTCCCCATGATCAGCTATTTATGAGTTATTGTCGGGTGAAATTGGTTTCTGAACAGAATTGAAAATCCATTCCAGATATTCGGCATTTCCTTCTTGTTCAGCCAGATTAATACTGATTACAGAGGGAACTTCGTAGGAGTGAAGTTCTTTCACGCGTCTGGTTAATGCCGATACATTATGATAGGTGGTTTTTAAGATCAAAATGCACTCTTTATCCACTTCAACAGCTCCTTTCCATCGATAAACCGACTCCATTCCGTCAATCAGATTTGCACATGCGGCCAGTTTTTCCTCCACAATGGCTTTGCCGATTTTAAGAGCTTCTTCACGGTCTGTTGTGGTGATATAGATAAATCGAAGATTTTTAAACATGGCTGCTTGCGTTGTGTTTTCTTTTTAATCTAAAAAAAATACGATCGGTATGAAACGTATTTAAGATGAGCTGAAAGATATTTTTGATACTATTTTTTTGAGTGGTGAAACGACAATTCATCCGTGTTAATGGCGGTAAAATTCAGGCGCGAACAACTGCCTGATCCGGTATAAAAGAATGGAATTTTTGAAGTTAACCACAGGTTGAAACATCAGCCAAAAACCCGTATTTTATTAGGCTCTGATTCATATCAGCAAATTGCCATGCGAGAGTGGCGGAATTGGTAGACGCGCCAGATTTAGGATCTGGTACTTTAACCGGTGTGGGGGTTCGAGTCCCCCCTCTCGTACGAACTCATTTCACTAACATACTGAAATAAAAATAAAAGGAAAATAAACGTGAACATATCTGTTGAGGAATTAACACCCGTCGATAAAGAGGTCAAAATAAATGCAAGCAGGGAAGATCTCTCACCCAAATTTGAGAAGGCGTTCAAAAAATATCGCGCACAAATTCAAATGCCCGGTTTTCGTCCCGGGAAAGTGCCCCTCGGAATCATAAAAAAGCGATTTGGCAAAGAAATTGAATTGGAAGAGATTAACAGTTATGTAGAAGAGGTTTACGAAAAAGAGATTGTTCCCGAGCACGAACCGGTGGGTGAAACTCAAATGGTTGATTTTTCCTGGGAAGATGACAGGCTGGAAGTGATTTTTAAGATTGGCGCCAAACCAGACGTTGAGCTTGTGGAGCTTTCGGAGATCAGTGTGGATAAAATGGTGCACGATGTGACGGATGAAGAAGTGGATGAGGAAATTGAGCGCACACTCGAACGGCAAGGCAACTGGGAAGAAGTTGANGGAGAAATTACAGAAGAGAGCCGNGTTGTGGTCGATGCNATTACGCTGGATGAAGAGGGAAACCCGATCGANGNNGANAANGATGAAGACCAGAAAATTGATCTGAGGCAGGAAGGAGCANAAGATTTTAANGAAAANCTGGTTGGTAAAAAAGTCGGCNATGTGGTAAAAATGGATTTTGATGATGAAGAAGAACCATTCGAACTTCATGTGAAAAAAGTGGAGGAAATGGACAAAGCCGAACTGAACGATGAATTTGTCAAAGAACAATCAAACGGCGAAGCTAAAAATGTGGATGAATTTAAAAGTTTCATCAAAAGCCGCATGCAGCAGTATTACGACCAGTCTGCCGATGATATGTTCAAACAGGACGCCATCGATTCCTTAACCGAGGCCCACGATTTCGATATTCCCGAAGTGATGAAAGAGCAGATTCTGAATAGTTACGTTGAATATGCCAAACAACAGTCGGGCGGCGACCTACCCGAAGGATTTGATGTTGAAGGCTATAAAAAGAATATGGACGAACAGGCAATCCGGGAAGGAAAGTGGGCGTTCATCAACCAGGCACTGCAGGAAAAGTTTGATGACATTGAAATTAAACCCGAAGATATCGACACTCAGGTTGGTGTGGAAGCAGCCCGTTTTGGAGCCACAACCGACCAGATGCGAAGCTACTATGCACAAAATCCCTCTCAGCTTGAAAACCTGAGAAATACAATTCGGGAGAGTAAAGTTTTTGATAAATTAAGTGAAGTTGTTAAAATCAACGAACTCTCCAAAGATGAATTCAGGGAGAAAAGAGAAAAAGAAAACGAAAAACAGCAAGAACAAGAACAAGAAAAAGAAAAAGATAACGAATAATACAGGCAGCTATGTTCTACAAACAACCCCTTTTTGAGATGCCAACAATGAAAGAAATTTCCGAGGTGCAAAATACACTGGTTCCCATGGTTGTCGAAACCACCAACCGTGGCGAAAGAGCTTATGATATCTATTCGCGTCTACTTAAAGACCGGATCGTTATTTTGGGAACACCCATTAACAATGCCGTGGCCAGTTCGGTGGTAGCTCAGCTGCTATTTCTGGAATCGCAGGATGCCGAAAAAGACATTAACCTCTACATCAACAGTCCGGGAGGAGTTGTGTCTTCAGGAATGGCTATTTATGATACCATGCAGTACGTAAAGTGTGATATTGCAACTACCTGCGTGGGCATGGCTGCTTCTATGGGGGCTGTACTTCTTGCAGCCGGCTCCAAAGGTAAACGCCATGCACTGCCGCACTCGAGAGTGATGATTCATCAGCCACTGGGTGGTGTTCAGGGGCAGGCCAGCGATATTGAGATTGAAGCCCAGGAAATTATCCGGCTCAAAAGAGAATTGAGTGGAATTCTGGCGGAGCACTCCGGCAAAGATATCGATCAGATTATCGAGGATTCTGACCGGAACAAATGGATGAGTGCAGATGAAGCTCACGATTACGGGCTTATTGATCGTGTAATGAAACGGTAATTGTGCTGAATGGTGGAATCCGGAGATCAGAAGAACCGGATTAAAATTTTTCTGAAAAATTCCTGAGAATATCTACCTTACAGTGTATTAAAAATATTTTTTTTTATGAGTAAAAAGAAAGACAACGAATCGGTTTTTTGTTCCTTTTGCGGCCGGTCGAGCCACGATGTAAATTCGATGGTTGCCGGCCCGGATGTGTATATCTGTAATCACTGTGTGGAGGATGCATCCAGCATCATTCAAAGTGATCTTTCCTCTCTGGCACGCCGTCGTGAAAAACAGTACCAGCCCATTCTTAAACCGGTTGAGATTAAAAATAAACTGGACGAATTTGTCATCGGGCAGGAAGATGCGAAAAAAACGTTGTCAGTTGCCGTTTATAATCATTACAAGCGTCTGTCAAGCTCATCCGATATGAACATGGATGATACCCGTATCGAGAAAAGCAATATTGCTTTACTTGGGCCAACCGGCAGCGGTAAAACCCTTTTGGCACGTACTCTTGCCAATATTATAGATGTGCCTTTTACCATAGCCGATGCCACCGTGCTGACTGAAGCCGGTTACGTGGGCGAAGATGTGGAAAGTATTTTAAGCAATTTACTGCAAGCTGCCGATTATGATGTTGAACGCGCCAAACGCGGCATTGTGTACATCGACGAAATTGATAAAGTAGCACGCAAAAGTGATAATCCCTCCATTACCCGGGATGTTTCCGGCGAAGGAGTGCAGCAGGCGATGTTGAAAATTCTGGAAGGGACAACGGCGAACATCCCGCCAAAAGGTGGACGAAAACACCCCGAACAAAGTTTTATCCAACTGGACACCTCGGAAATCCTGTTTATATGCGGCGGGGCATTCAACGGGCTTGAAGAGTTAATTGCACGCAGGCTCTCTTCCAGCTCCATGGGCTTTCACTCCGAAGAACAGAATAAATTTGATCAAAACGATCCAAAGATTTTTACCTTCGTAGAGCCGGAGGACCTGCAAAAATTCGGATTGATACCGGAACTCATAGGCCGATTGCCGATAATTTGCGGACTTGAAGAGCTCTCGGACGATGCAATGATTGAAATTTTACTCAAGCCAAAAAATGCCATTACCAAACAGTACAAAAAGCTCTTTAATATGGAAGATGTAGAGCTTGAGTTTGAAGATGATGCACTGACAGCCATTGTGGAAAGAGCAAGAGAGCGAAAAACCGGAGCAAGAGGCCTTCGCTCCATACTTGAAGATGCAATGCTGGAAATTATGTTCGTCATTCCATCAATGAAGAATGTTCAGCGCTGCATCATTACCAGGGAAACAATCGAGAAAAAAGCTCCTCCTGTTTACGAAAAAAGAAAAGCCTCTGCCTGATGCAATAATAATCCGGCTCGCGTATTTTGTATATGCCTTCAGTGTGATATTGCACACTGAAGACTGCGTCAGATACAAGATCTTTTTAAATTAATGCAGATTTAAAACTGCTTTACATGGACAGATTACTTCCCTCAAGCCGGATTAAAATTATTCTCGTTTTTCTGCTGGTGTTACTTGCTGCAGCTTCTTTTGTTTACAATCAGATCCTGATTAATAAAATCATGGACCAGGAACGAAAAAGTGTGGAGCTATGGGCCAAAGCATTTGAACACAATGTTGATCCCATTCATCAGGAAATAAGCAGAAACCTGAACTTTGTAGCTGATGTGCTGCACAATTACGAAAATGTTCCTGATAGCCTGTCGAGGCTGATACGTGAGGCGGAATCGGCAACCATTACCAACGATTTTGTGATGACCGAAATCATCCGCCCGGAAGATCTGTTCAACATTCCGGTGATTGTGGTTGATGAGGCCGGTTTTGTAAATGCCTATCGATACATAGATGATGAAGATGCAGATCTGCAATATTTGATCGACAGGTTTTCTGCACTGAATGAGCCGATTACCATTTCACTGCAAGACCGCCACCGTGTGCAGCATCAGTATGTTTATTATGGCGAAAGCCCGATGATTCAATACCTCCGGTATTTCCCGTACGTTCAGTTTGGTATTCTTGCGCTGTTGCTGGGTGTAGGCTATACCACTTATAAAAGCATCACCCGTTCCGAGCAGTCAAACCTCTGGGTGGGCATGACCAAAGAGGCAGCGCATCAGCTTGGTACGCCGCTCTCAAGTATATATGGCTGGTTGCAGCTGCTGAAAGACAAAATTTCGGAAGATGAAGACACTCTTTCAATTGCATATGAGATAGAAAATGATGTGAGCCGGCTGAAAGGAATAGCCGAGCGGTTCAACAAAATCGGGTCGCAGCCGGAGCTGATCAGTGTAGACCCCGAACCGATTATTGATGAGGTGATATCTTACATGGAGCGGCGGCTTCCTCAGCTCGGCAAACGGATTGATGTCAGAAAGTCAATTCAAACAAATGCCAAGGCAAAACTCAATCCCGAGCTTTTTCAGTGGGCTGTGGAAAATCTGATCAAAAATTCGATGGATGCAATTAAAAAATCAGTGAGCGATCCATATGTGTCGATCAGTGTAATGCAGGACGGTCCATTACTGATTATCGATGTAAAAGATTCGGGCTCCGGTATTGATAAAAAATATGCAAAAGAGATTTTTAAACCGGGTTTCAGCACCAAAAAACGAGGATGGGGACTCGGTTTGAGCCTCACGCGCCGCATTATAGAAGATTATCATAACGGGCGGGTATATGTTTACGATACCGAAGTTAACAGTGGAACAACCATCCGTATAGAACTGCCTGTTTAATCTCCAACATAGCCGCGCTTGGCTGCGTAATCCATCAATTCGGCTTTCAAAAGATTTCTGCCCCGGTGCAGCCTGGATCGGATGGTACCGATGGGAACATCGAGCATGTTGGCAATTTCTTCGTAGGTAAAATCTTCCACATCACAGAGAAGAACCACCGTTCTGAAATCCTCGGGAATTTTATCCAGTGCCCGTGAAAGATCGTCATCAATCAGCTCCCGGAACATTTTATCCTCCAAATCGGAGGTTTCAGTTCGTTCGGCCCGGATGGTTTCATAAAACATAGAAACCTCATCATAATCCACTTCCTGGGGCTTTTTGGATTTTTTCCGATAGTTGTTGATATAGGAGTTTTTCAGAATGCGAAAGAGCCATGCTTTTGCATTGGTCCCCTTCTCGTAGCTGCTGAAAAAACGATATGCCTTAACAATCGTATCCTGAACCAGATCTTCCGTATCGTTGGGATCTGAAGTGAGTCTCAGCCCAAAATTGTACAGAGCATCAAGGTGAGGAATGATCTCCTCATTGAAGTCCTTCTGTTTTCTTTTTTCTTTATTTGTCAGTTCTGCCATCCGATTTCTAAATGTAGCGTCAGGTCATTAATTCAATATCAACAAAGAAATTAGCCTTTTATGTTTGATGAACTCTTATAAATCTACTATATCTCTGATAAATTATCTAATTGAAAGAATTGATCGTATTTGTAAATAATACCAAATAAGAATCAAATACAAGAGATCTTTGCAAAATTGCCCGATCGACCGCGGTTTTTACGGTCAGACGGTTAACTCACCCGTTTGATATGTTCTGCAAAGTATCTAAAAATAATTTTATTGCATTATAAAAATATAATGACCAGTAAATCATAAATTGCGTGTGTCCAGGCTGCTATGCCAAAACCTCTTGTAACATAAATAACATTGAGCGCCAGCCCAAACATAAAGCGAAATAAAAATGAGCTAACTGCAAAAATATCACCATATTCACCAATATAATGAACTCCGCTGAAAATTAATGCTGCAATGATGGCAGCAAGCGAATAGGTAAGATATTTACCGGATAATATCTGTTTGAAAGTATAAAGCAGAATGCTGACCAGTATCACCCTGAAAAAAAGTTCCTCATAAAGGCCGGCACCCAGGGAGAGGGCGATAAGCTGAAGCTTGTTTAACTGATGCAAAGGATTAGAGGTGCTCAGCATCAGAATAGATTCGAGAAAAGCGCCAATCAGGGTGCCCACTAAAATGGCATAGATAAATGATTCCAACAACATCAGCCCAAAGTAATTTTTCTTAAGATATTTGAGCTCAACCCGTTTTATGTAAAGTATGATGGCCCCTGCAAGCATTGCAATGAACAAAATGGCAGATATTGCATTGATCCCCAGCAAATTGAAAATGGTCCTGAACCAGACATCAACCGAAATTCTGACAGCATAGTCGGCGTGTGGCTGTGAAATCCGAATCAGAATTTCATATAAAGCCAGAAGGGGAAGGCAGGCCAGGTAGCTGTACAGAATTCCCTGTGATTTGTTCAGATAATCTTTGCCATGAAAAGCCACAATCAGTCGTCAAGGTAAATGGTTACCTGAGGCTGCTCAACGGCAGAGAAACCTAACAACTCATACGCTTTGTGTGAAATTTTTAAACCCTCTCCGGACTGACGGTCATTTACGCGAACATAGACACCATTTCCGTTAGACGGATTTTCGATGTAAATGATATTGCCCAAAGCCATATTGCTGTGCGCGGCTGTCAGCTGGCTGGGGTTATAAAGTTCTCCGCTTGTAGTTGGGGTGGCGCGGTCGTCGTTGCTGTAGCGCATTACAGGCACGGTTCCCAGATTTTCAAGGTTGGCGTCGCTTTTGTAGGGATTGTCAAAATTTCGGGTTGGCGGCAGCAGTACCGTTATTTGCTGACCCTGAGAAATTCCCGATTCAGCAACACCGGAATTTAAAGCATTCAATTCGGCACGGCTCATTCTGAACCGGCTCAAAATGGTATCGAGATTTTGGCCACTTTGAACCCTGTAAAGGGCGAATTTTCCCTGCGGGGTGGAATCTTCAGCACCTTCGGCCACTGATGGGGCTGTTCGTACCCGTTTCACCATTATACGCTGCCCAACGCGTAGCATATCATCCTGCAGGTTGTTCAATTCCCGCAATTCATTCACCGTCATATCGTGTTCGCGGGCAATCTGGTACAGAGTATCTCCGCTGCGCACCACATACGTTTCACTGCCTGCGGGTGCTTCATCAAGTCGGCGCACGATTGAGGTTCTCTCTTCTTCGTCCATCTGTTCAATTTCTTCAATCGAGGGAGGAAGTTCTTCCTCGGTTTCATCTACAGGATAGATGATCAGTTCGGTGCCGGCATCAAGTGCTGTTCCGTCGATGTTATTCCATTGCTGTATTTCTGCGATGGTTACGTTGTATTGCCTGGAAATACCGAAGAGAGATTCGCCGGGCTGTACAGTATGCACAATCCTGTCTTCGCCCGTAGGAGGGGTGAGCCGGAGAACCTGTCCGGTTTGAAGGTCATCCGAGTCAAGGTTGTTCCAAAGCCGAAGTTCTGAAACGGTAACATCATACTGCCTGGATATGCTGAAGAGTGTTTCTCCCTGTTGCACTACATGCTCATTATCGGATTGTTGTGCGTTGGCATCCGGCGCCATTAAAAAAACCGGCATCAGAAACAAGATGAGTATTAGCAGCAGATTTGATAAATATTTAATCATTGTTCCGTTTCAATCTTTAAAATTTCAAGGGCTTCTTTCAGTTCAAGCAGAGTGTGTTCGTTATTCTGTTTTTTTGCCAGTTCAATTCCCCGGGTGTACATCTTTCGGGCATCATCCGTCCGTCCGGATCTTTCATACAATTTCCCGAGATGATAATATACACCGAGATATTCGGGATCCTGTTTCAGAACCGATTCGAACAAAACCCGTGCTTTGGATACTTCATCCAGCTTGAGCAGTTCCAGGGCCAGGGCAAATTTCGAAAAAGAGTCGTTTGGATTCTTTTTCAGATACCCGGCAAGCAGTTTGATATTTTTATTAGCATTTTCCATCACATCAGCGGTTGTAACGTTCCAGGACCTCTTTCATTGAATCCCCGCCGAATTTTTCCAGAATTGCGTTGGCGAGAACCGGTGCAATAACACTTTCGGCCACAACAACCGCTCTTGGAAGTGCGCAAACATCCGAGCGCTCGTATCGCGTTTCCTGGTCTACTTTGGTTTCTACATCGGCCGTTCTGAGCGGTTTTAGCATGGTGGGGATCGGCTTCATTACACCTCGGATAATCAGCGGCATGCCGGTGGTCATACCTCCCTCAATACCTCCGGCCCGGTTGGTTCTGCGTTTGAAGGTTGTTCCGTCGTGCACAATTTCGTCGTGAACCTGATGCCCGTGAGTTTTGCCGGCTTCGAACCCAAGCCCGATTTCCACTCCCTTCATGGCCTGTGTGCTGAGAATGGCCTGGGCGAGCTGTCCGTCAATTTTACGGTCCCATTGAACATAGCTGCCGAGGCCTGCCGGCAAACCGGTTACCACAATTTCGTAAATGCCTCCAAGGGAGGTTCCCTCTTTTCTGCGGTGCTTGATCTCCTCGCGCATTTTTTCACTCAAACGTTCGTGGATGCAGCGCACATCCGATTCATCTGCGGTTTTGTAAACCGTTTCTGCGCCTTTTTCAACAAGAGGGTCCACCACATTTCGCACCTCATGCCAGCCCTGATAACCCACTGAGCCTATCTGGATAACGTGTCCTCCGATTTCTATACCGAGTTCCTTTAGAAATTTTCGGGCAACCGAGCAGCAAGCCACACGCATAGCAGTTTCGCGTGCGCTGGATCGCTCAATGACCGGCCGGATATCTTCAAAACCATATTTTTGATAGCCAACCAGATCGGCATGGCCGGGCCGGGGCAGAGTTATTTTTTCAATATCTCCACGATCGCCTTCTTTGGCCATAACCCTGGGCCAATTGTCTTTATCTTTTTCAAACGCGCGATTGATCATCGAAAATGCAACAGGAGCCCCGGTGGTTTTCGAAAAACGGACACCGGACTTGATTTCTGCATGATCTTTTTCAAATGCCATTCGGCCGCCGCGGCCATATCCTTTTTGGCGACGCACGAGATGCTGCTCTATAAAATCTTCGGTAAGTTCGAGGCCTGCGGGAACCCCTTCAACAATGCCGGTAAGCTCCGGTCCGTGAGATTCACCTGCTGTAAAATATCGGATCATGCAAAAAAATTATATCGTTAATGTGTTTGTTTCGTTTCAGTGATAAAGATAACAGATAAAATCGCGATCTGCTTTTCATAAACCAAAATAGTCTTTTAAAACGTGACACTTCAGTCGGGTTGCAATGTTCGGCCGGTTGGTGGCAGTTCAGGTTTAAAAAGGGTTTCACGTATCATCAATCCGGCTCACATTTTGGGCAAAACTTTTGTAATATTGTTTTTCTGAAAATTGATGAAAAATAGAAACTTTTCAGACAACATATTTTAGTACAAGACAGATGCTGCATGTATGCATTAAATGAAATTGGCAAATATAGCACCCTGCTCTATCAGGCGCTGCGTTCATCAACAGAATTCAGTACGTATCGTAAGAATCTCTTTCATGAACTGGTGAAAATCGGGTATGATTCGGTGCCTATCATCATTCTGGTGGGAATTTTTACCGGATCTGTAATGACCCTTCAGTCAGCTTATCAGCTCGAGTTTGCCTTTATTCCGCTCTCAACCATTGGTGCCATAGTGTCGGAGTCGATTTTGATTGAACTTGCCGCCGTAATTTCGGGCCTGGTGCTTGCCGGAAAAGTAGGTGCAAGAGTGGCTACCGAACTGGGAACCATGAGGGTAAGTGAACAGATTGATGCCCTGGAATCGATGGGGTTCAATTCAGTTTCTTTTTTGGTGGTGCCCCGCGTACTGGCCGGAGTATTGATGTTTCCCGTGCTCTATATTGTAGCCAGCATTTTTGGAATTGGCGGCGGGCTTGCAGCCGGATATTTTTCAGGAACCGTTCCGCCTGATGATTTTTTACAAGGCGCCAGAATGTATTTTTATCCGTGGAATGTAGTTTTTGGATTTGTGAAGTCATATGTGTTTGGATTTATCATTACTTCCATAGCCTGTTATAAGGGATATTATGCCCGTGGCGGAGCCGAAGGTGTGGGCCGCAGCACAACCGAATCCACAGTTTTGGGCTGTATCTATATCTTGCTGGCCGACTTTATTTTAGCCGCACTGTTGTTATGATCGAAATTAAAAATCTTACAAAAAGCTTCGGAAACAATCTGGTCTGGAAAGATGTAAATTTCCGGATTGAGAACGGAGAAACCACTGCCATTATCGGGCGTTCAGGGTGTGGAAAATCTGTACTTTTAAAGCATATTAATGCGCTGCTGAGCCCCGACGAAGGCGCAGTGCTAATTGACGGGAAAGATATCCACGAGATGGATTATGTGGGACAGAGAAAACTCCGTCAAAAATTTGGGGTATTATTTCAGGGATCGGCACTATTTGACTCCATCAATACGTTTGAAAATGTGGCTTTTCCACTGCGTTATTTTACAGATTTCAGCGAAGATGAGATCAGGGAAAAAGTAATGCTTGCGCTGAGCCATGTAAATCTTGAGAGCGCAGCAAAGAAGGAGACCTCGGAGCTGTCGGGCGGAATGAGAAAACGCGTGGGGCTGGCCCGGGCAATTATTCTGGAGCCGGAGTATATAATGTACGATGAACCGACTTCCGGACTGGACCCTGAAACGGCTGAAGAGATCAATGAATTGATTAATGAAATGGCAGCACAGCTCGATGTAACCTCCATTGTTGTAACACACGATATGCACAGTGTCCTGGAAGTGGCTGAAAAGGTTGCTTTTTTGAACGATCAACGGTTAAGTTGGTTCGGTACAATTGATGAAATGAGAGCCAGCAGCCAGAAAGATTTGGTGAATTTTATAACTGCCAGTGAATATCAAATAAAACTGTAAGGAAAGAATATGAAATTGAGTAATGAAGCCAAAGTAGGAATCACTGTTTTCCTGGCTGTGGTTGTAGCAATCATCGGATTTCGTTTTATGAGAGACGTTCCCATCTTTCGCCCATCCATGGAAATTGTTGCAACCTTCGACCGCGCAGACGGCATCAGCAGCGGAAGCCAGATTTACATAAAAGGGGTGCGTGTGGGCTCGGTACGCGCAATTGAACTCACCCCCGATGCCAATGTCAGGGTTTTTATGAGAATTGATACAGACATTCCCATTCCACAGGAATCAGTGGCCATACTTACTTCGCTGGGTATTGTTGAAGGAAAATCCATTGTTGTTGAGCTGGGTACATCCACGCAATATGTACAGCATGGAGATGAAATTGAAGGGGTTTATTCTGAAACGATGATGGAAGTATTGGGGCAGAAAGGCGAGGAACTGGGTGACGATGTGTCGAACACGATTTATGAACTGAACCAGTTTTTACAGCAGTTAAACGCAACACTCGATGATGATACCCGCACCACAGTCGATCAGACACTCAATAATATCTATGAGTCAACAAGCAGACTATCGCGAATGCTGGAAGACAAACAGGATGAAATTGGAGATGCCATCGACTCCGGCAGCCGAATGCTCGGCCAGCTCGATACACTGGTTACAGACAGCCGCCCGAGGGTAGACAGCCTGATGGCAACAATAGAAAAAAACGTGAATGAACTGGAAACACTGCGGGTAGAGCTTGAGGAGACCACATCAAGCCTGAATGAAATACTGAGTAAAGTTAACCATGGTGAGGGAACCCTCGGCAAGCTGGTGAACGATCCGTCGATGTACAATAACCTGGATTCTCTTACCGTAGAATTAAATAATTTAATCAAAGGGATTAACGAAAATCCGGGCCGTTATCTGCGCCACATGAGTATTATTGATATTTTCTAAAATGGAATGGCTTTAACTTCGTTACAGACTCAGTCTCATTGTTCTTGGTGGTTTAGAGTTGTATATTTCGGGGCTATGAATCAGATGTATTTCAATTGTTAAAAAAAGCATATGTAGAGGATTTTTTATGGGTGTAATGGAAAAAATGAGAAACAGTACTTCATCCATTTTATGGATACTGATCTTCTCTTTTGGAATTTTATGGGTATTGGCAGATGTTGACTTTTTTGGCGGTATTACTCAAGGCCCGACCAGCCTGGGTGTGGTAAACGGAGACCCGATATCACTGGAAGAATACAATAACAGGGTCAGTTTTTACACCGACCAGTATAGCCAGCAGACCGGTTCAAGCATGACCGCTGAAACACGGAGAATGTATGAAAATCAGGCCTGGGAAGATCTGGTTGCATCACGCCTTATTCAGCAGAAAATGAATGAGATGGGCATTGCCGTAACCGATCAGGAGTTGATCGATATGATTACCGGTGATAACCCCGATCCGTTTATACGCCAGCAATTTGCTGATGCTGACGGAAATATCGACCGAATTGCTCTTCGGGCTGCAATTGAGTCTCCCGAAAACAGTCAGGCCTGGATTATGATTGAACAGCAACTGCGCGACAACCGCCGGCAGCAAAAAATGGGCAACTACATCTCATCCGGCCTTAGAGTCAGTTCGCTCGACATCAAAAATGAATTTATCCGGAACAACTCGTTTGCCGATATCCGGTATCTTCGGTTTCCCTATTCGGATGTATCTGACGATGAAATTTCAATAACCGAGGAAGATCTGAGGGAATATCACCGAAACAATCCCGAACAGTTTGAACGTAGCGAAACCTATCGGTTCCGGTACGTAAGCTGGGATAAAACACCCACCGCGCAAGATACGCTCAACGCTATTAATGATGTTGAGGATCTTCGGATCGCATTCCAAAACTCAGAAAACGATTCTCTTTTCCTTGCACAATATCAGTCTGATGTTCCCTTCAGCGGTGGTTATGTTACAAGAGATGAAATCAGAGAAGATTTTCTGCCTGTTTTCGATCTCGAAGTGGGCGAGGTAAGTGAAATTATGATGATTAATGAGGCACCGCATGTATTCAAAAAAATTGATGAGCGCGGGGATGAAGTTAAATTTGGTGTGCTCTCTTATGAAGTACGGGCAGACCCCATTGGCACCATCGACCGGCTGGCCGAAACCGCTGAAGAGTTTGAGTTTTACGCTTCATCCGAAGGCTTTGAGAGCGAAGCCGAACGCCGTGATCTTGAAATCCGCCAGGCAACCGCAACCAAAGATAATCCGTTTGTTCCCGGTGTAGGCCAAAGCCAGGTATTGGTGAATGAACTTGAAAACCTGCGGCGCAACAGAATTTCCGATCCTGTTGAACTGGACGATCAATTTGTTGTGGTTCAGATGCTTGAACGCATATCCGAGGGTGTGCGCCCGCTTGATGAAGTACGATCACAGGTTGAAAATGCCGTAAGAACTCAAAAACGCAAAGAAATGACCTACCAGCGTGTGCGCGATCTTTTGGCAAACAACGGCGATCTTGAAACGCTGGCAGCTCAGTCAGAAAAAGAAGTGCAACTGGCCGAAGCCATTCGTATGGGCGGAACATCCATTCCGGGTGCCGGCCGCGAAGTGGGTGTGATTGGTGCCATTTTCGGAATGGAAACCGGAGAGCAGTCCGGCCCGATCAGAGGCGAAAATGCTGTTTTTATCATTCAGACTGATGACATAAGCATTGCCGATCCGTCTGAAATGACTGCAAGCCAGCGCAGCGAAATACGCAACAGGCTGGAACAGCAGAAATTTATGGCATTTAACGAAGTATTTCTTGACAGGCTGAAAAGCGATGCAAACATACGTGATAACCGTCGCCAGATATTAAGAAACTGATGCAATACCAGTATGATGAAAAGGGTAAGGGTTTTTCTCTTACCCTTTTTTTATTTTGAGGTGATGCATGGATCCGAAGTTGTGGAACATCATTTAATGAGAAAGTAGAATTCAAGAATCATGGCTGACAAGCGGCGGGACAGAGTTTGGATGCAGAGGGCACTGAGCCTCGCTGAGCAAGGTATTGGCCATGTATCTCCCAACCCGATGGTGGGATGTGTGATTGTTTCGGAAGATGGTGATGTAATTGGTGAAGGATATCATGAGCGTTTCGGGCAGGCACACGCCGAGGTAAATGCCTTGCGCAGTGTAGAGAATTCGGAGAAACTGAAAAACGCCACGCTTTATGTCACGCTCGAACCTTGTTCTCACCATGGTAAAACGCCACCCTGCGCCGATATGATTGCGGAAAAACCATTTAAACGCGTAGTGGTTGCGATGAAAGATCCGTCTGAAAAAGTAAACGGAGAGGGGGTCAATCGAATTAAAAAAAGTGGAATACAGGTAGATGTTGGCATTCTGAAAAAGGAAGCCGAAATGCTGAATGAGAAGTGGCTCCACTATATTGAGATGGGCAGGCCGTTCATCACGCTGAAAATTGCCCAGACGGCTGACGGGTATCTTGCCGCCCCAAACGGGGATTCCAAATGGATTTCTTGCGAAGAATCACGTGTGCTGGTGCACCGTTGGCGAAGCCGGGATGACGCCGTAATGGTAGGCCGGAATACAGCCATGCATGATAATCCGTCACTCACAGTACGCCTGGTAGAAGGAAGGCAGCCAAAACGTATTGTCATCGACGGGCCGTTTGAGCTGCCCAGGCACCTGAACCTGTTTTCCGATCAGTATGAAGATCGAACCATTGTGATAACCTATAACCGGGAAAAATCGAAAACTGAATCCGATCCCATGCTGAAAATGTTTGAAAGCAACTATTTTCGCGGGGAAATTTTGCATGTGGATGAAATGAACGGCCACATAAACCTCAAGCAATCGATGAAAAGACTCGGAAAACTGGGGGTTACCTCGCTGCTGGTAGAAGGNGGGCAGCAGCTTTCCACAGCCTTNCTNAAAAAGGNCCTGGCCGACCGCCTTCAGCTTTTTATNGCCCCGAAACTTTTGGGGGGAGGTACAAAATCGGTATTCGGGCTGGGCATTAACCGGATGGAAGATATTGTGCCATTTAAAAGTTCGGAATGGCAGCAGTCAGGCCGTGATATATTACTAACCGCAAATTTATAAAACTATGTTTACAGGAATTGTAGAAGAGGTAGGAACCGTAAAAGAAATAAAAGAGATGAAGGGGGGCAGAGAACTGCTCATTTCATCATCATTCGTGAGTGAGGTGCATGTGGATGAAAGCATTGCCGTAAACGGCGTATGCCTGACGGTTGTTTCGTTTACTGATGAATATTTTAATGTTCAATGCGTAGATGAAACACTTCGGAAAACCAATCTGGGATCACTGGAAGAAGGAAGTTCGGTGAATCTGGAACGTTCACTGACACTCGAAAAAGCGATTGAGGGACACATCGTTCAGGGCCATGT
>SL_3KL_010_SEDDRAFT_10002431_pt1 | contig 16980 bp, 16 predicted proteins | sample SodLakKL_010_SED_2_FD_10381 | JGI IMG/M metagenome (IMG submission 10381) | reverse complement strand
CAGACCTGCTATGGAACGGATGCTCAAACTTTTACCTGAACCGGAAGGGCCAAAAAGAACCGCTATTTCCCCATTCTGTACTTCCCATTCTGTATTTAGTTGAAAGCCTTGAAAACTTTTTGCAATTTTAACTTTAAGCATAAAAATCACCACCTGTTAATCCTGGTAAACTGGTTTAAACATAGTAAGCTAATTATTGTAATTACGCTGATCAGAACGACCAAAAAGTTGGCCTGTTCATAATTTCCACCCTGCACAGCATCATAAATGGCAATAGACAGGGTTTGGGTTTTCCCGGGTATATTCCCTGCCACCATCAGGGTTGCCCCGAATTCGCCCATGGCCCGGGCAAAAGTCAGGACAAGGCCCGCTATAATCCCCTGCCAGGCCAGAGGCAGGGTTATACGGAAAAAAATAGCTGTTTCCGATTTTCCTAGGGTCCTGGCTACATCTTCCGTATTTTTATCAACACTTTCTATGCTTGCCTGGACCGCTCTCACCATCAGCGGCAAAGACACAACTACCGCTGCCAGCATGGCTCCCTGCCAGGTAAAAACCAGGTTGATTTGCAGGACATCCTGCAACCAGCGCCCGATTATACTTTGTCTGCCAATCAGGACCAGCAGGTAATAACCAAGTACTGTAGGCGGCAGCACCATAGGCAGCATCACAAATGTAGAAAGAAGGCTGCTGCCTATAAATTCTCGTCTGGCCAACAGCCAGCCAAGGGGGATGCCAATCAGGGCAGTAAAAAAGGTTGCATAGAAAGCAATTTTTAATGAAAGGTACACCGGCAGCCAATTCAATGGTGAAGCCTCCTTACTGTGGAAGATAAAACCCATGCTGTTCCAGGATAGTTCTGCTTTCCTGTCCATACAAAAATGATGCAAACCGGGCAGCCATAGTTCCTTCTTCCGAGAATGACTGACTATACCCAGCACCTGTTCCAATGGTGTATGAAGTTCTTCATCAATCAAGGAGTACTCAATTCCCGGAACACCTGCAAAAGACAGGGCAATAATACCGACAGGAGCATTACCTGTTTGAACATACTGCATAGCCTGGGATACAGTTTCTGCGTACACCAGTTTATCCTCTAACTGATACCAGAGACCTTCATTCTTGAGGGCCTCTTTTGCAGCAAAACCGTAGGGTGCATGATTGGGATTGGCAATAACAATAACATCAATCTGATCTGAAAGCAGGTCCTCGATCATATTAATTTCCAGGGGAAATTCCTCGTTTACGGCTATAACAACTCGCCCCATGGCAAATGTATTCAGGGAATCTTCTATAATATCTCCCTGAGACACTAAATTGTTAATAAAGCTTGCATTGGCCGAGCAAAACAAGTCTATCGGGGCACCACCGGCGATTTGCTGGGCAAGGTTGCCGGAAGAGGCAAACTGAAAAACAACTTTTATTCCTGTTTCTTCTTCATAGGCAGCACCAATTTCTTCCATAGCAAATCTTAAGCCGGTAGCAGCAGCAACATGCAGCTCCTCGGAGCTTTTATTTTGTGCTTTTTGTATTTCCTGCTCATAAAGCAAACTGCAGGAGGTATTCATTAATATCACAAGTAACTGTAGTAAAAAAATAGATATAAAAATCCTTCTCAACAACTGGTCCCCCTAATAATGGTTTATAAGTTTTTTTAAATTGATTTCAACCTGAAATAAATTTTTTATAAAAGAGATAAGGAAGCGTTATATTTTTATGCGAATAACGCTTTCCAAAAAAATAAACCCAACAAAATTATTATATCATAAAGTACCTCTTTATTTCTTCATTGATTTTTTTATCTATACTGGCCATAAAGGCCTCATATCTTCTTATAAAGTCTTTTGCTTCAGTAGTGACGATAGAACCTCCACCTGCTTTCCCACCAATCTTTCGCTCTAAAAGCTTGACTTGCAGTTCTTCTTCAACTTGCTTCATTACCTTCCAGGCTTTGCTGTAAGACATCCCCATAGCAATAGCTGCCTGCCTGAGTGAGCCCAGTTCATCAATTTTTTTTAAAAGACTTAATGGTCCTTCACCAAAAACCTTTTTATCATTTTTGATCAACCAGAAACGAAACCTGTAATCCATTGAAACCCCCCCCCCCCCCTTAAATCATCCATATTAAGAAGTAAAAATCAAAATGCAGTTTTATGTAAAAACGATTTTCTCTTTAAATAAAAAAAATATTTGAATTAAAATATGGGCCAGCAAAAACTCCATCGGGTAAATACTTTAATTTAAGCATAACTTTGGCTAATATCGCCACCTTGGTCCATCGGCTGTATCTTCCAGGGTTACACCGGCAGTTTGAAGAATATCTCTTAACCTGTCTGCCTCGGCCCACCTTTTTTCTTTACGGTGCTCTTCACGCAGCCTGACTAACTCATTGATCAGGGTATCAAATTTACCGGGTATCTCCTGTGAAGAACGCTCAAACCCGGTACCGGCTAAAACAATCATTTCACGGTACAACTCACGGCCCTGTGATATAAATTCAGGGTTTTCCAGGTCAAGTTGGGCTTGCCACAGAAAGCGGTCCGCTTCAAGCAGTTGGGTTGTCATAGTTGCCGTATCGTTTTCTTCCAGGGCTCGTTGAAAATTGTCTTCTATTTCGTGTAACCTGTCCCAAAAAGTTGTTTTTTCTGCTTGTTGAGATTGCGATTGTGTTAAAGCACCTGCACCTGCCGCAGCAGCATCAACAGTTTGATTCACTTCATCAACACAGACCAACTGTTCAATGGTAATTGTTTCACCACGTCCGTAACGCTGCTCAAAACCACCGCATCTGATGGTAATCTGGCCAATTCCCTCTACATAAGCCCTGCCGGTTGAAAAATCAAGGATACAAGCAGTATGCTCGTCTATGCCAAGAACAGTCTTCTCCGGGGGCAGCTGCTGCTCCAGTGCCAGGAACCTTTTCTCTCCCATGTAGCAGTAACGGGTATCATGGTTACCGCCTTCGGCATTATTCCAGTGTGGAATTACTACAATATCAAGGCCAAGATGCCCAAGAATATTAAGACCTTCTTCCCAGTATAATGGCTGCCCCACCTTGTAGATTTCGTATACTGGGAGGGTATGACTGCCTGTGGTCAGGGCAGCCGCACTTGCAGAAACCAGGCAGCCTCCTTTTGCAATCATGGCATTAATAAGGGTAGGAACAGGTGTATTCTTAAGCTGGCGAACTGTGTAAGTGGGACTGCCCGGACCAATTAGGACGAAGTTTGCTTCACTGAGCTGACGGTTAACCTGCTCAGTTTCAGAAGTAGTTGCAGATTCAGCAGATTTGAAGGAAGCAATTTCCATGTTATGCAGAACCTGCTCTTCAAAGAATTTAACCGCCCTGCGAGCAAGCAAATCTACATTTTCCTGAAACCCGGCCGGTGTATCAAGGAATAATGCCTTGCCGGAAAACTTATTGCCGGCCAGCAGCCTTTTATGGGTTTCAACCATGGTTCCGGAAAGCTCTCCGGAACCCATCAGGGCAATCTTCCCAAGTATTTTTGCCATCAGCACTCCTCCTGGTTTTATATATTTCTCCATAGATTTATAGATTCCTCTGCAGCCGAAATTACAGCAGTTCCTCTCAATGAATTATTTTTATGTTAGAATTAACTTGTCGGAATGCTACATATAATCAGTGAAAGCAGATGGTACATAAATGGATTCTTTAACACTTAACCAATACTCGAAGACAGCTGAAAAAGCGGCTCACATTGCAGGAAAACTAATATTGGGGTTACGGGGCAGTACTGTTATCTCGGAAAAATCCGTAAACAACCTTGTTACAGAGGCTGACTATAAAGCTCAGGAAGCAATTATTAAAACAATCCGGGAAAGCTACCCCGATCACAGTATTATTGCTGAAGAGAAAGACCTGACAGCAAAAAGGGATGCCGAACACTTATGGATCATCGACCCCTTAGATGGAACTAACAATTTCGCTCATAACATTCCCCATTACTGTGTTTCTATTGCCTATTCAAGTTTCGGCCAGGTTATGACCGGGGTTGTTTTCGATCCAGAACGCAAAGAAATGTTTACAGCAGTTCGAAATGAAGGAGCACATTTAAATAAAACTCCAATCCAAGTCTCAACAGCGAAGTCCCTGCAGGAAGCAGTAATAGCAACCGGCTTTTATTATGACCGGGGTGACATGATGCGTAAAACTCTCGATAGCATTGAAAAGCTTTTTGAGAGCAACATCCACGGCATGCGCCGTTTCGGCAGCGCAGCCCTTGATCTCTGCTGGGTAGCCTGCGGCCGCTTCGACGCTTATTTTGAATACAACTTATCCGTCTGGGATTTTGCCGCAGGAATGCTAATTTTAGAAGAAGCCGGCGGAAAACTAAATGATCAAAAAGGCGAGAAACTTGACTTGAACAGCAGCGGAATAGCAGTATCAAACGGCAAATTCCACGACCGCTTTCTTGAAATCGTCAGTTGGAACAGCTGAAATGCTGGATCAGAGCTAGCCAGGCAGAATCTTATAATCAGTAGAGAAAACATGTTAACACTCGTTAATATTCCCCAGACCTTCTATCTGGAGCAAACAAGACTTATTGTGGAATACAGGCCTTGAATATTTAACACTTTCTTAATAAATACTATAAACCTGTGCCTCTTTAGCCTTCTATACTTAAAACTGTAAGTAATATAGCTAAGGAGGTTTTTCAAATGAAAAAAGTAGCAGTATTGTTTGGAGTAGTTTTTGTTCTGGTGTTGGCGGTAACACCGGTAGCCTTTGCGTCAAACGGGACCGGTCCTGCAGGATATAATACATGCCCGAAAGACTCAATGGATCCGGCAGATCTAGCCAGTTTTGAGGAAATAATTGAAGAATTTAAGGCTGCCATGTCCAAATTAAGGAGTGATAAGAACACCTTTGAAGAGCGTATGCAGCTAAAAGAAGAAAAACGCGATGACCTTTTAGAAATAGTACCCGACGGATTTGAAGAGCGCTTTGGCGGCATTAATAAAAACCAGCAAATGAAAAACCAGGAACGCAGAAACAAATCTAAATAAATGGCCTTAATCCGGATAACCTAATCTAAAAAAACAGCTTATTTAACAAAAATACAACTTAAGGCAGCAGCGTCTTGTTAAAAGAGGCTGCTGCCTTTAAATTATGAACCGCCTTCCTTGATATTTTTATCTCACAAGTCGGTATTATAATCAGGTGATTTGAGCTGCGCATACATTGAATATTATAAGACAGGTAGTTTAATCCAACCCCTTCTGCATCTGGCTTACTATAGTATTTACAAGTTTTTTAGGCAGCCATGAACTTGATGCCTGTTCTGCTATAGCCATCCTGTCAAAAGTAGTTCTGCATTCCCTAACCTTATCACCTTCGAATTCATATACACACATCGCAAGAAATGAAACATCTTCACCTTGCATTCTTCCCGAAATAGTATGTTCAAAAAGCGCTGTATCACCTTTCACCATAATACCGACCCCGGTCTCAGTAACCTTACATCCTTCCACTGTGTCGGCAATCCATTGAAAATACTTTTCCAGATCATCCAAACCATTTACTTTTTTCATCGGAGTATACCAAACAAAGTCATCAGTACATATTGACTTAACCTTTTCAAAATCATTATTTGCAAATGCACCAACAAAAGTTTTCATTGTTTCAACTTTTTTATTATCAAACATACGCTAAGCCCTCCTTCATTTTCTACACCCTTATTATCATTTAATAAAAGAAACACAAAACATTTCTAACCCTGCTAACTTAAGATAACAGATACCGAAAACAGGCCAGCAAAATTTCAATTATTTCAAGGCTCCACCTCCCATGCTAATAGATAAGGCTAGTTAAGACACGGTGAGATGTCGTCAAAACCCTGATGTCATCGGCTGTAAACTTTATGAGGCTTTGTGAAATATCAAGCCCTACGTTGTCAAATAGAATTACTCAAGTGAATTACAACATTTTTGTAGACCCAATGAGGAGCAACAATAGCAAAAAGTATATTGAGTGCGAATTGCTTATATCGCAATTATACTGACTTTTCATAATATTTGTCAATTTATATTTCAACAATTTATAGCCATCCCCTGCTTCTTAAAATGCTTCAAAAGACTCAATTTCCTTTATAGATAAGCAGATAAATTAAATATATCTTATTGACTTGCAAGCTATTGCTTTATATAATGCAAAATAATAGGGATAAAGGCAAACTCATAGTAATATGGGGACGCAAAGCCATGGGTCCTTAGATCGGACTGCCAGGTTGCCGAGACAAAATGATTTTCAGTCAAAACGAGTTGCAACTTTAGGCAGCCCTTGTGGTTGCCTTATCATTCGCTTACAAATGTATTATTTCAAGGAGGTGTTGTTTTAGTAGTAAGTTCGAAATTATGAAGCGTGCATCTTCAATTGATTAAAACTATTACTAACTTTTTTTAAGGAGCTGTATACTAAATGAACAAAACTGAACTGGTAGATCATGTGGTAGAAAAAACCGGCATGATGAAGAAAGACTCAGAGAAAGTTGTTAATGCAGTTATTGATTCTATTACAGATACACTGGCCAAAGGAGAAAAAGTACAGCTGGTCGGATTTGGCACCTTCGAAGTTCGCAAAAGAGAGGCAAGAGAAGGGCGTAATCCAAGCACCGGTGAAACTATTAAAATAGCTGCTCAAAATGTTCCGGCATTTAAAGCAGGCAAAGCACTTAAAGAAAAAGTAAAATAAGGATTTATAGTGGGAGCCCCGGTTAAATGCCGGGGCTTTCCTTATTTGCGCTTTATTCCCGTGTAAACCAGCCAACCCCCTACCGCTATCAGGGCAATAATCCAGATATAATTTAACAGATTCAAGTGCTCAGCCCATTGCTCGGTAAAGCTTATAATAGCGAATAATAACAACAGGCCTGCCGCCGGGTAAATCGGCCAGAACCGCTCACCATGGTCCATACTTTTAAACCAGTAAGTATGGACGATAAATACTGCCAAGAAGCTCAAGCTAAGACCCAGGAAAAAGAAAGCCGGGCTGATATCTACATAACCAGGCTGCTCCGATATTGCAGAAAAAGTTGCTATAGATAAGAGAACAGTTCCCGGAATCAGGAAACCGACATTGCCGTATTCTTTTCTTGCTCCAAGAAGAACATAGGCAGCTATAAATCCAAGGGCCAGTAAAAACAAGAAGGCCTGGCCGGGTATTACTCCCAATTGGCTTAAAAGTAGAAAAACCCCGGCAATGATTAGCAGCACTCCACCTTTAAATGATTTACTCATAGCAAATCGCTCCTTTTTTTCTTTATCTTAATCCTAATAGAGCTTTATGCCCAGTAACCAGGGTCATCAATTAATCAACATTTGACATGACTGCAGTCATATTATTNAATGCCAGGGTTANATCAACTTGTTTTTTATAGCCAGGAGAACAGCCTGCGTTCTATCACTGGTGCCCAGTTTTGCATAAATAGCACTAACTTGATTTTTGATCGTTCCTTCGCTTAGAAAAAGTCTAGAGGCTATATCACTGTTGCTTAAACCTTCAGCCATTAAAGAAAGAACTTCTTTTTCCCGCCAGGTGAGAGCGTAAAACCCACACTCGGAATCAACAACATCAGCAGGTAAATCTTTTCCGGAAGCTTTATCGACCAGTTTTGCTGCTATTTCCGGCTGCATAACAATATCTCCCCTATATGTTGCTCTGATGGTCGCCAAAAGCTTCTCCGAGGGAAGGTCTTTTAACAGGTAAGTTTTAGCTCCGGCTTTTAATGCCTTAACAATCAACTCATCATCGTCGAAGGTAGTTACAACAATAACTTTAACCGGCAATCCTTCCTCAGCGATCATCTCGGTTGCCTCAACTCCATCTATCTCGGGCATACGAATATCCATTAAAATAATATCCGGTTTTAGCTCACGGCAGTGGTCCACAGCTTCACTTCCATTAGATGCCGTGCCAATTACCTCCATGTCTTCCTCAAGATCAAGAATCGTCTTTAACCCTTCTCGCATCAAACGCTGATCATCTGCTATAACAATCCTAATTAATTTACTCATTGGGTAACTCCTCGAGTGTAAGGCTCATTAGGAATCCGTCACCATCCCGGTTTTCAAATAAAACCCTGCCACCAAAAGCTGCAGCTCTTTCCCTTATCCCTTGCAAGCCATAACCTTCAATGAAATTCTCACAACCTCTGCCATCATCTTCTACTGTAAGATGAAGGCTATTTTCTTTGTAGTTTATACGCACTGCTATGTTGCTTGCCTGGCCGTGACGAATACTGTTAGTTATACTTTCCTGGATTATCCGGTAAAGAGTGGTTTGTAAAGAAGGCGGCAGATCAAGTTTTTCATCAAGATCATAACTGATATCAACACCACTGCCGGAATAGTCACGGGCCAACCCCTTAAGAGCAGCAGTAAAATCCATAGCCTCTAAAACTGCCGGACGTAACGTTTTTACAGTTAGACGAACTTCATCAAGTCCTTTACGAGCCTGTTCCTGGCTTTTGTTAATCTCGTCAAGAGCTTTATGGGGCTCTCTCTCTAAAATTTTCTTCCCTGCTTCCAGGCTAACGATAACTGCCGTCAGTGTATGGGCTAGTGTATCATGCAATTCACGCGCTAACCGGGAACGTTCTGCTGTTGCAGCGAGCTGTTCCCGCTCTTTGCTCACTTCAATTAATTTCTGATACGCTTTTTCCAGATCAGCACTGGAGCGGTCCAGCTGCTCCAGTGCTTTTTCAGCCCTCTCCCTTTCTTCAAGCTGCCTGCGTGCCATATGACTGACACCGTAAGCAAAGAAAATAAACAGGCAGTTAATCAGGACAGAGGCCATGCTTTCCCAGCTAAGGATTGAGCGCGCGTAAAGACTGACAGCGCTTACAAGGAGAAAACCAGGCAATGACATGAAAAAAATATAGTCTCCATTTGGCCTGGGGTAAGCCAAAAGGCTTTCGGCAATCAGGATGATCAGAAGAATTCCGCCCACTGGAGAACCATCGAGATAGATAAATATAAAAATCAGCAGCATTTGAATATAAAGGCTGGGGACAACAATAGAAGGAAGTTTATTTTCAAGGTAATAAGTCCTGATATTGTCGAGAGCAAAAACAAAGAGAACTGGAAGAAAAGGGCCGGTTGGCATATAGCCGCTGGAACTGATTGTAAACCAGAACACAGCCAGGTAACCGCCATATTTGCCCAGGGTTAATATTAAAAAAGTTTTTTTATCCAAAGATAGAGTCCGCCTTCATCATAATCTCAACCGAATGGCTCAGCCACACCTAAAAATGAGTATATCATATAGACAAAAACTGCTCATTAACCAGATCATGATCACTGCAAGACATTATTTTCTAAACATGCATTCCCCATACTGCTACAATATTTTTCATCAGTATGATATTATAATTTTAAACCATACTTATAATTAGAAAAAGCATTATCAATATTAAGTCACTCTTGTTATATCATTTACTGCAGAATCTATCACCCCAATTCTTATTTGTAATCAGATGTTTAATCTTAAAATTTTTTGAGGAGGTACGAAAATGGAACAGCTGCAAAAAGACATTGAGAAAATTGCCGATTTATTGAAAAACAGCAGTTATGCCATTGCCCTGACCGGATCTGCCATATCAGACGAAGAAGTAACAGCTAACTTCCGCAGCCCCGGCAGCGGAATGTGGACAATGCTTGATCCAGACGACTTTACAATACAAAGGTTTAAAAAAAACCCAAATGCCTTTTATGAACTCGGAGCACCTTTTTTTAGCGCTCTTGAAAAAACTGAACCTGGAAAAGCACACCAGGTTCTAGCTGAACTTGAAAAACAAGGCCTGATTAAAACAATAATCACAAAAAATGTTGACGGGTTACATCAGCAAGCGGGTGCGAAGAATGTTTTAGAGATTTATGGCACCTTGAAAAGTGCTACTTGTACACAATGCGAACTACAGGTTGAAACAAGCAAGCTCACCGATGAACTTGAAAAAGGACACCTTCCACACTGTCCTGAATGCGGCGAACCGCTAAAACCTGATGTGGTCCTATTCGGTGAAGAGCTTCCCAACGATTATGATAAAGCAAAAGTAGAAATTAATAAGGCAGACCTTGTCCTGGTAATAGGCACCATGATTGTTACTTCACCCACCAGGGATTTGCTTGCAGATAATGACAACCTGGTTATAATTAATCCCACTTCAACAACTCACGATAATATAGCAAAAATTGTAATTAACGAAAATCCGGATAAGGTCATGCAGCTTTTGTTGGATAATCTAAACAGATCAGCATAAGCAGATTACACCTTATCTCAAAATTATTCCGGCCGTAATTAAAGCCTTTGAATAAAGTATCAATTAAATATTTATGCCGGGGGGATTACGCTTTGAAAGACAAAAAAGACTTTTCCATAAAAGTTGGCGGTGAAGCTGGTCAGGGCATCAATACAATAGGCTCTATATTGTCAAGATCTTTTGCCGATCATGGACTTCACTTGTTTGCCCACCAGGATTACTATTCACGGGTAAGAGGAGGCCATAATTTCTACCAGGTTCGGGTCACCTCTGAACCGGTTTATTCATATAGCAGCAAAATTGATGTCCTGGTTGCTTTAGATCAGGCCTCACTGGATTTGCATACAGGTGAACTGAATAAAAACGGTGTAACAGTGTACGACCAAAATGAAATTGAACCACAAAACCGGAACGAGCAATACTTTGCTTTGCCGATGGCAGAGCTTGGAGAGAAGCATGGCGGGAAAAAAGTAATGGGCAATACGGTTGCAGCCGGAGCAGTATGGCAGATCATGGGCGGAACTCCTGATATTCTTGAAGACACCCTCAAAAAATTATTTCGAGATAAAGGCAACGAAATTGCTGAGTCTAACATTAAAGCTGCCCGGGCGGGGGCAAATTATGCTGCTGAAAATTTTTCCGGCAGGTGTGATTGCAGCCTGGAAAAGCCCGATCATAAAGAACAAATGGTGTTAACGGGAAACGAAGCCCTGGCCCTCGGGGCCCTGGCGGGCGGTTGCCGCTTTATAAGCTCTTACCCAATGACTCCCGTAAGCGAAGCAATTCAGTACATTGCCAGGCAGGCTAAGCGCCTGCCATTGGCATTTGAGCAGGCAGAAGATGAAATTTCTGCCATCATCATGTCAATTGGAGCTGCCTATGCCGGAATGCGTTCACTGGTTGCCACATCCGGAAGCGGTTTTTCCCTGATGGTAGAAGGCTTATCCCTGGCAGGCATGACAGAAACCCCAGTAGTGATTCTGCTTGGTCAGCGTCCCGGACCGGCAACCGGCATGGCCACCCGGACTGAGCAGGGGGAGCTGCTTTTTGCCCTGCATGCTGGAAATGGAGAATTCCCTCGTGCCATACTCGCCCCACATACTGTTGAAGACGCCTTTTGGACGGCTGTCCATGCTTTCAATTTATCAGAAAAATACCAGATCCCGGTTTTTATACTGAGTGATCAGCATCTCGCAGACTCTTACTTCACCGTTGAACCATACGACCTGAGTATCGTTAATATTGAACGTGGCAACATCATCAAATCCGAGGACCTTAACAAAATGTCTGAATATAAAAGATACCAGGTAAACGAATCAGGTATTTCACCCAGGGCATTTCCGGGACAGAGCAAGCATTGTGTAATATCAACAGGTAATGAACATACTGAGATCGGTTATTCAACTGAAGATCCAGCTATACGCAAGCAAATGGCAGAAAAAAGGACCCGAAAGTTTGGAAGCCTAACTAAAGATATTATGCCGCCTGTTCAGTATGGCCCGGATAATCCGGAAACATTACTGCTCACCTGGGGTTCTTCCTATGGTGCTTGCCATGAAGCTGTCGACCTGGCAAATCAACAGGGTGAAAAAATGGCCGTTGTCTGCTTAAAACAACTATGGCCGTTTCCAAAAGAAAAACTGCTTGAATTTATCAACCGGGCAAGCCGCCTGGTCACTGTTGAAATGAATTCCACCGGACAACTGGGCAGGCTGCTTAGAATTGAAACAGGCATACAACCCGACCATGCTGTTCTAAAGTACGATGGACGCCCCATGAATTCAAGCTATGTCTTAGAGCAATTAGAAAAAGGAGGGACATTCCCATGGCAGTAAATGTTAAAGATTATGACCTGGATCGAGAAAACACATGGTGCCCTGGCTGCGGTAATTTTGCCATCCTTGATGTGCTTAAAAACACTCTTGCAGATTTAGGGCTTCCTCCTAATCAGGTGATGGTTGTCTCAGGGATAGGGCAGGCAGGTAAAATGCCCGGTCATTTCCGTGTAAATACTTTTAATGTTTTGCACGGTAGAGTTTTGCCGGCAGCTACTGGTATAAGCCTGGCTAATAGTAGTTTGAAAATACTAGCTATAGGTGGAGACGGAGACGGGCTGGCAGAAGGAGGCAACCACTTAATTCACGCTGCCCACCGGAATATTGATGTAACTTACATGATGCACAATAACATGGTTTACGGATTAACCAAGGGACAGGTTTCACCAACCAGCGATAAGGGATTAAAAACCCCTACCACTCCGGGCGGCAACCCCATTGCCGGATTAAATCCGATTCAACTGTTGTTGGGCTTAAAAGCCAGTTTTGTCGCGCGATCTTTTTCCGGAAATAAAGAGCAGCTAGGTAATATTATTGCAAAGGCAATTGAAAAGCCNGGGTTTGCTTTCATAGATATACTACANCCCTGCCCCAGTTTTAACAAGGTCAATACGCATGGTTGGTTTAAAAAAAGAGTTTACGACATCAATAATGAAGGGCACAACCCAAATAATTTAAGCGATGCTTTTAAAGCATCCATGGAATGGGGTGAGCGCATCCCTACAGGCATTTTCTATGATGAGCAGGAAGCACGGCCTGTATTCAATGAAGCCCTGATCGACTCCCAAGACCAACCCCTGGTAGAAGCAGAGCTTAACCCGATGGATATTGAAGAAATAATGAAAGAACATTTATAGCTGGCAGATAATAGTTACCCGCTGCTTATAGCCCTTAGTATATACCTTTGAACAATGATTTCGCCTGATCATTAGTAAGGATACCTTTTTCAACTGCCAGCTCGGGCACCGGGACTCCTTCTTGAAGCGATTCCCTGGCAAGTTCAGCCGCTTTGTCATAACCAATTTCAGCAGATAACAGGGTTGCCAGAGCTGGATTTAACAAAAGCAACTCCCTGCACCGCTCCCTGTTCACCTTTATCCCTTCAACACATAGCTTTTGAAAATCAGGCAGAAAATTCACGTATAAATCGAGAGATTCAAGTATGCAGTGCGTGATTACCGGAATCATAACATTTAGCTCCAGTTGACCGGCCTGGGATGCTTCGGAAACAGCCAGGTGATTCCCTTTAACCTTATAACAAAGCATATTTAAACATTCCGCCATTACAGGATTTTCTTTTCCCGGCATTATGGATGATCCCGGCTGAACAGCTGGGAGCTTAATTTCCGCTATTCCGGTAACAGGCCCTGAATTAAGCAGCCTCAAATCATTTGCAATCCGGTTTAGCTCCTGTGCAAGCACGCTTAAATAGCTGGAAAAAACTGATAACCCTAATCTACTCTGTAAAGCTTCATAGGAATTAGCTGCGCAACTCAAAGGCAGCCCCGTTAACTCTGAAAGGGAACTGATAGCTTTCTCCTTGTAACCCTCGGGGGCATTCGCACCACTTCCCGTAGCAGTTGAACCCAGGGGCACCTCCAGCAAGCTGTCTCTTCCATGCTTCAGAATTTCTGTACATCTCTCTAATACAGAAGCATACGCATCAAATTCATCTCCTGCTGTAACAGGAACAGCATCCATCAGATGAGTTCTTCCGGATTTACTTACATCAGAAAATTGACTTCCCTTTTCCTTAAAAGCAGCAAACAAATCATTTAGCACCTGCAATAATTGATCTGCCTTCCAGATAACCGCTATGTGGGATACAGTCGGAAAGGTATCATTACTCGACTGAGACATATTAACGTGGTCATTGGGGTGAATATAACTATAATCTCCCTTCGCTCTCCCGGTAATTTCAGCCGATATATTTGCCACAACCTCATTAATGTTCATATTAAATGAAGTGCCTGCTCCTGCCTGGTAAACATCAACCTTAAATTGTTCCGGCATTTCTTCAGCTCGCCTGCAGGCTTCAACAATTAATTCTTTCTTTTCTTCTTCCAGCTTTCCACAGGCACTGTTGGCACAGGCACAAGCCTTTTTTAGCAACAAGTAAGCTTTAATAAAATCGTATGGGAAAACTTTTCCACTGGCCCTAAAATTATTCAGAGCTCTCTGGGTCTGGGCTCCATAATAAGCCTGGTCAGGTATTTTAACTTCACCAAGAGTATCTTTCTCGATTCTCATTTTGTTTCCCCTTTCTGTTTCAATGCACTGCGTGCTTTCCCTATGGCAATGTTGGGTGGTACTCCNTTCGGACACACCTTGTTACAGTTTTTATAGAAATCACATGCCCACCAACCAGACTCTTTGTCAGCAAGTTTAAGCCTATTCTCACTACCAGGTTCTCGGGGGTCAAGATAAAAACGATACAACTTCGCAAGGGCAGCAGGCCCCGGGTAAGCATCGACTTCGCCAACTACAGGACAANCACTCCAGCATAACGNACAGAGGATACAGTTGGTATATTTTTCTAAGTCACTTACATCCTCCCGATCCATCAAATACTCATTTCGGGGAGGTGTATCAACAGCTTTTAATACCGGGTCTGCGTTACGATAAGTATCAAAAAATGGTTCCCAATCCACAACCAGATCCCTGATCACCGGAAGTTTCGGTAGAGGCTCCAGGAGCAAACCTCCTTCGGGTATCTCTGAGCCTGCAGTTAAAGAAACGCTATCTGTATTATTATCCAGTATCCTGGACAGGGGTGTTTTGCAAGCTAGCAATGGAAATCCATTAACCATGATCGCACAACTGCCGCAAACTGCACCGCGGCAGGAATAACGGAAAACCAGGGATTGATCATGGTTTTCCTGCAGGTTAAATAGCAAATCTAAGACTGTTATATCTTTTTTGCTATCGACCTCAAAATCATCGTATCTTTCACCTGTATCCCTGGATATCCGAATAATCATTAGTATTCGCTCTCCTTCACTGGAAATAGTCCCACCCTGACCGGAGAAAAAGTAAGATTAGGACTGTTATCTTTACCCTTGGTAATTAACGAATGCTTAAGATACCGGTCGTCATTACGATCCGGGTAATCTGTTCTAAAATGTGAACCCCTGCTTTCTTTTCTTTCCATAGCCGAAAAAGCTATAGTTTCTGCCACTTGCAGCATAAAACCCAGTTCAAGAAATCTGATTAAGGCCTGGTTGAATCTCTTTCCGTCGAAGGATAAATTTATGTTGTTATATTTTCGGCTCAGTTCCAGTAGTTTTAAACGCCCTTCTTCCATAACTTGTTCTCCCCTGTAAATACCAAAGCTGTCAAACATGGTTTTTCTCATCTCATAAAGTAAATCATAACTATCCTCACCATTATCCTGTAACAGATTATCCAGCCTGGCTTTAATTTTGCCAACTGCAGATTGAACCGCAGCAGAACTGCCTATATCGTGTTTACTACTGCAAGCTTTTTCCCCGGTTATTTTCCCAAATACCACTGCATCTAAAAGTGAATTTCCTCCCAGCCTGTTTGCACCATGGATCGAAATACAGGCACATTCACCTGCTGCATAAAGACCCGCCAGTGCGGTTTCCCCATTAATATTTACATCAATACCGCCCATGGAATAATGCTGTCCCGGCTGCACCGGTATTGGATCTTCCGCCGGATCAAGATTCGCAAAGTCAAGGGCAATCTGACTTATTCCCGGTAAGCGCTCACTGATTTTATCAGCGCCCAGGTGTCTCAAGTCAAGATGTACATAGTCACCTTCAAAACCTAAACCTTCACTAATTTCACTCATGATAGAGCGGGCTACAATATCTCTTGGAGCCAGTTCTACGGCCTTTGGGGCATATTTTGACATGAATCTTTCACCGGCAGAATTAATAAGATGGCCGCCCTCACCCCTGGCTCCTTCAGATATTAAAATATTTGAACCATATAAGGTGGTTGGGTGAAACTGGACAAATTCCATATCTTTAAGAGCCGCTCCGCAGCGATATGCCAGGGCCAAACCGTCGGCTGTGTTAATCAGGGAATTAGTAGAACGATTATAAATCCTCCCATATCCGCCAGTTGCCAGGATTAACGAATCTGAAGTAAAACCATAAATTTTTCCAGTTAATATATCTATGGTTACACAACCAAAACACGTTTTATCCCGTATAACAAGTTCCAATACAAAATANTCATTATAGAATTTTATCCCCCGCTCAGTTGCCTGTTCAAAAAGAGTATTCATCAGNTTATGGCCAGTTCTGTCTGCCGCATAACAGGTCCTGGGCACATCAGCCCCGCCGAAAGGCCTCTGAGCTATCATTCCTTCATCATCCCTGGAAAAGACAGTCCCCCAGTTTTCAAGCTCGATAACCGCCTGCGGAGCTTCTCTACAAAGAACTTCAACCGCATCCTGATCTGCAAGATACACAGACCCCTTGATAGTGTCAAAAGCATGATCATGCCAGCTGTCATTTTTAGATCCGGGGTTGTTGCCCAGTGCTGCATTTATACCTCCCTGGGCTGCGACGGAATGGGAACGCATTGGATGCACCTTGGAAATAATCGCGGTGTCTGCACCATGATCATGAGCTTCAATTGCAGCCCTTAATCCTGCCAGGCCTCCGCCAATGATGATAACGTCATGGCTCAAAATTTCACTCACAGGGCCAACTCCTTTGCAGTTTTAATTCCCTAAAACAATTGCCTGGACCATATATATTGACAGCAAATAATCATGCCTTTTAAGACAGTTAGCTAAAATCAAATAAACAACAATCATCGCCATCTAAAACATTTTTCAGATGCCTGCATTTAATTCCATTATACGCATCGTACTTAGCCTGGTCCACATA